>ENA-UOVV01000765-UOVV01000765.1-compost-metagenome-genome-assembly--contig:-NODE-765-length-32025-cov-23.152455_pt1 | contig 32025 bp, 29 predicted proteins | sample MGYA00238155_ERZ761577 | MGnify/ENA primary metagenome ERZ761577 (study PRJEB28898, sample SAMN06268775) | compost metagenome | isolation source: Emeryville, CA | place: USA:Emeryville, CA | collected... | reverse complement strand
CTTCACCGCCGAGCCCAAGATCGATGGCCTCTCGGCCTCGTTGCGCTACGAGAACGGCGTGTTCGTCCAGGGCGCCACGCGCGGCGATGGCGCGGTGGGCGAGGACATCACCGCCAACCTCCGCACCATCAAGGACATTCCGCAGAAGCTCAAGGGTTCGGGCTGGCCCAGCACCATCGAAATTCGTGGCGAGGTCTACATGACTTATGCCGAGTTCGAGGCGCTGAAGGCGCGCTCCGCTGCGGCCGGCGGGCAGGAATACGTCAATCCGCGCAACACCGCGGCCGGCTCGCTGCGCCAGAAAGATCCGGCGGTAACCGCCAGCCGCAACCTGCGCTTCTTCGCCTATGCTTGGGGCGCCGCCAGCGAGGACCCGGCTCCGACCCAGTACGAGGCGGTGCAGAAGTTCGGCGAGTGGGGGTTCCAGATCAGCCCGCTCATGGTCCGCGCCCGCACCGTCGAGGAGCTGATCGCGCATTACCACGCCATCGAGGAGAAGCGCTCCTCGCTCGGCTACGACATCGACGGTGTCGTCTACAAGCTCGACCGGCTCGACCTGCAACGCCGCTGGGGCTTCTCGTCGGGCGAACCGCGCTGGGCCATCGCCCACAAGTTCCCGGCCGAGCAGGCCATGACCACGGTGCAGCGCATCGACATCCAGGTCGGCCGCACCGGCACGCTCGCCCCGGTCGCCCGCCTTGCCCCGGTCAGCGTCGGCGGCGTGGTGGTGGAGAACGTCACGCTCCACAACGAGGACTACATCAAGGGCATCGACAGTACCGGCGCCCCCATCCGCGGCGACGAGCCCATCGATATCCGCGTTGGCGACACCGTGGTGATCCAGCGCGCCGGTGACGTGATCCCGCAGATCGTCCGCGTCGTGCTCGAGAAGCGCCCGGCCGACGCAGTGCCCTACGAGTTCCCGCATACCTGTCCGGTCTGCGGCTCGCCCGCCACGCGCGAGATGAACGAAAAGACCGGCAAGGAAGATTCGCGCCGCCGCTGCACCGGTGAGCTCATCTGCCCTGCCCAGGCGGTCGAGCGCCTTCGCCACTTCGTGTCGCGCGGCGCCATGGATATCGAGGGGCTGGGGGCCGAAAACATCGAGTTGTTCTTCAACTCCGGGCTCGTCAAGACGGCGCCCGACATCTTCATGCTCCGCAACCGCCGCCCTGAAGTGCAGCGCGTTTTGGCCGAGCGGCGCGAGGAGCAGGCGCGCCAGCGCGAGCTCGCCACTGGAAAGACGCGCAAAAACGTTCGCAGCGTCGAGAGCCGTAACTACGAGGGGCTGGAAAAGCTCTTCGATGCTATCGACGCCCGGCGCGAGCCTGAACTCGACCGTTTCATCTTCGCGCTCGGTATCCCGCATATCGGCGAGACGACAGCTGCCGTGCTGGCCAAGAACTTCACCACCATCGAGCGGCTGATCGAGGTCGGCAAGGCGCTCGCAGCCAACCCCGAGGACCCGGGCTCGGTGTTTCCGTCCATCGACGGTATCGGCGGCACGGTCATCGAGGCGCTCACCGATTTCTTCGGCAACACGCAGAACGACGAGGTGCTCGATCGCCTGCTCGCCGAGGTGAAGCCCAAGCCCTACGTCCTCAACGTCTCGGCCAGTTCGGAGGTCGCGGGCAAGACGGTCGTCTTCACCGGCAGCCTCGAAAAGCTCACGCGCGGCGAAGCCAAGGCCATGGCCGAGCGTTTGGGCGCCAAAGTGGCGGGTTCGGTGTCGAAGAATACCGATCTCGTCGTGGCCGGTCCCGGTGCTGGCTCCAAGCTGAAGACCGCCACCGAACTGGGCATCAGGGTGCTCAGCGAAGACGAGTGGTTGGAGATGGCCGCCAGATAGCGCGCGAGGAGGCGCGGGGACGATGCTGAAGCTACTATGCCTGATCGTCTGCCTCGCGCTCGCCACAACGGTCACGGGCCGCGCCGGGGAGGCGGGCGACATTACCGCTGGCGCTCTTTATGCTGGCGACCTCAAGGGCGGCCTCGCGCGCCTCGAGACCTTCGCCGCCTCGGACCAGGAGGCGAAGTTCGGCGCAGGCCTCATCCGCTTCGTCGCCGTGCTTGAGGGTTTTGCGCAGGGGCTCTACCGCCACGGCTTCGCCGCGCCAGATGGGGGCCCGATGATGGGGCGCCCGCTCGCTATGCCGGTGCCGCCCAACCCCGACCCTGAGCCGCTGACCTATGACAAGTTCCGCGCCATGTTGCAGCGGCTCGTGGATGACCTCGATGCTGCCCGCACGGTGCTGCTCGAAGCGGGTGCCTCGGGCGACTATGTCGTGCCCATCGAGCCGTTGAGGCTCCATGTCGATATCGACGGGGACGGCACGGTGAGCGAGCAGGAGACGATCGGCGCGCTCATCAGCACCATACTCGGCAGCTCTCCGTCTGAACCGGAGCCGCCGCAGGTCACCATCGGCTTCGACCGCGCCGACGCCATTTGGCTCGCCGGCTACACCCAGGTACTGGCGGCGCAAGCCGATTTCCTCCTCGCGCACGATTTCCGCGCCATGGTCGATTCGAGCTTCCACCGCATCTTCCCGCGCGCCGGGCTGCCGATGCAGGATTTCATGAACTCAACAGGCTCGCTGATGCTCGATCCGCAGTCCGATACCGCGATTGCCGACGCGCTGGCGATTATCCACGGGCTGAGCTGGGCGGTTACCGAACCCGAGCGCCTCAAGGGCGTGCTGGCCCGCCTGCGTCACGTCACCGAGCTGTCGCGCGAGAATTGGAAGGCCATCCTCGCCGAGACCGACGACAACCACGAGCTGGTCCCCAGTCCCCGGCAAGCGGGCCTCGCCCCCGATGCCAGGGTCACCGACGAACAGGTTGTTGCCTGGCACGCCTCGCTCGATACCGTTGACCAGATTCTCGATGGCAGGCTGCTGCTGCCGCACTGGCGCTTTCAGCGCGGCTTCGACCTCAGGGCCTATTTCGAGACGGCGCAGCGGACCGATCTCGTCATGATCCTCACCGGTTACGACGCGCTGCCCTTCCTCAGGGATGGCCCGATCGCCAGCGCCGAGTCGTTCCGGGCGCTGACGGATGCGTTCGGAGACGACTGGCTCGGTTACGCCTTCTGGTTCAACTGAGGTCCCCCCATGCGCCGCTTCGCCTTCCTCGCCGTCGCCCTCATCGCCGCCCCGGCCTTCGGGCAGGATTTCTCCAACCCGCGAGCGGTCGTCGAAACGCTCTATGCCGGCTACGGCCCGGCCTACGACTTCCCGCCCGATCCCTCGCCGCTCTTTTCCGAGCGGCTCAAGGGCCTATTCGAGGCCGATGCCCGGGAAGCCGACGGCGAGATCGGCCGCATCGATTTCGACCCCATCAACGGGCAGGACTACCAGGTCACCGCGCTGGAGATCGCCGAGCCCTATCTTGCGGGCGGCAGGGCCGTCGTGCGCGTCAGCTTCGAGAATATGGGCATGCCCAACGAGGTCGGCCTGCTGCTGGTGCAGGAAGCCGAAGGCTGGAAGATCGACGATGTGTGGAACGGCGGCGAGGAATACAGCTACGACCTGCTCGATATCCTGCAGGCTCCCCCGCGTTGACGGAGCGCGCGGATAGCCCCTCAGATCGCCGCCGTCGCCTGTCGCAGCCAGTCCTTTACCCGGCCATCCACCAACGGCCCGATCTCCTGCCACACCCTGGCGTGGTAGCCGTTGAGCCACTCGCGCTCGGCGTCGGTGAGTAGCTTGAGGTCGATGAGCCGCGTCTCGATGGGCGCCAGCGTCAGCGTTTCGAACTCCAGAAAGCCGTTGCCCACCGGGCTCTCGATCACATGGATCAGGTTCTCGGTGCGGATGCCGAAGCCGCCCGCCTTGTAGTAGCCGGGCTCGTTGGAAATGATCATGCCCGGCTCGAACGGCACCGTGTAGCGCGGCGCGATGCCCACCGGCCCCTCATGCACAGAGAGGAACGCGCCCACGCCATGGCCGGTGCCGTGATTGTAGCTGACGCCATCGGCCCAGAGGAACTGCCGCGCCAGCACGTCGATCTGCGCCCCGGTGGTGCCGCGCGGAAAGCGCACGGTTGAGATGGCGATCATGCCCTTGAGCACGCGAGTATAACGGTCGCGCTCCTCGGCTGTGGCCGAGCCGGTGAACAGCGTGCGGGTGATATCGGTGGTGCCCATCAGATACTGGGCGCCCGAATCCACCAGCATCAGCTCGCCCGGGTTCAGCTTGCGGTTGGTGTTCTCGTCGACGCGGTAGTGGACGATCGCGCCGTTTGGTCCGGCGCCCGAGATTGTGTCGAAGCTGGCATCAATGCAGTTGGGGTCCTCGCGACGGAAGCTCTCGAGAGCCGCCACGATGCCGATCTCATCGAGCCCGCCCTTCGAAGCCTCCTCGTCGAACCAGCTGAGGAATTTTGCGAGCGCAACGCCGTCCAGCCGGTGCGCCTCGCGCATGCCGGCGAGCTCGGCCTCGTTCTTCTTCGCCTTGGGCAGCAACACGGGGTCGCGCCTTTCGATCAGCGTCGCCTCGCTCACCGAGCGGATGGCGTTGGCTATGGCCTCGGGCACTGTGGCGGGGTCGATCATCACCCTCTTGTCGCCGGCGCCCAGCCGCCTGAGTGCCGCGATCATCGTTGCCACGTCCGCCAGCTCGGCGAGGCCCTTCAGCCCCTCGGTCAGTTCGGGCGTGATCTTGGTGGGGTTGACGTAGATGGTCGGCATCCCTTCGCGCGGCACCAGCGCAAAGCACAGCATCACCGGCACGTTGGGCACGTCACGGCCGCGCATGTTGAACAGCCAGTTGATCGATTCCGGCATGGTCAGCACCACGGCGTCGGCCTTCTCCTCGGCGAGCGTGGCGCGCAGCTCGCTGAGCTTGTCCTCAACCTTCTTGCCGGCGCGGTTGTGGCCGAGGAACTCGACCGGCGCAGCGGGCGGGGCAGGGCGGTCGGACCAAATCGCATCCACGAGGTTGGCAGTCGGCACCAGAACGGCCTTGCCTTCGAGCTTCCTGCTCAGGTCGGCTATCTCGGCGGGCGTGTGCAGCCAAGGGTCGAAGCCGAGCTGGCCGCCCTGAGGGATAAAGTCGCCGATTTGTGCCGAAAGACCGCCCTGTGCGGTCTCGATCACGGTCACGAGGCTGGTGTCGGTCTGCGCCGGGGCCTGCAGGGTGTAGCGGCTGTCGACGAAGAGCCCGACCTTTTCTGGCCCCACCACTGCGATGCCGGCCGAGCCTGTGAAGCTGGTGATGTAGCCGAGCCGCGCTTCGCTGGGCGGTACCGATTCGCCGCGATGTGCGTCGGTGCGCGGTATGAGGAAGCCGTCGAGCCCGGCCTCAGCGATTTTCGCCCGTAGTGCCTTGAGGCGCGGAGCTACCGTCGCCTTGTCGGTCTTGACGTCGAAGCTCTGGAAGATGGGCGGGGAAAAGCTCTTGTCAGCCATGGGTATGTCTCTTGGAAGGGTGCTGGACCCTAATGCCTTTTGGGCAAAAGGTGCAGTCCTTCGTGCGCATTCATCGGTGGTTCACGCGGCAGGGGGCATCTGCTGTAGCGGGGCAGTGAAGGGAGCGAAGATGCGTGAGCGCAATAGCCTTTTCCTGCAGGTCTACGACTGCATGATCGAAGCCCGCGAGCGGAAGGCCCGACGGGTGGTCGCCGAGTACCTCAAGCGCCGGCCTGCCACGTCGCAGCCCTCGGACTGAAGCGATTCACTGCCCGTTAAGCCGCCTTGCACATTTGGAATGGCTGCTTTTCGAAACAACGACTTATCGGCGGAGCCGGAGCGCACTATCTACGCGCCGTGGCAGTAGCCACCGGACTGAAAGAGAAGAAAATGCCCGAGAGCAAGAACGAATTCCGCATGGCGCTGAGTGGCGTAATCGAGGCGCGGGGCCGCGAGGCCACCCGCAGCGTCGGTCGCGCCCGCGAGCACCTGCTGCTTGGCAGCATCACCAAGCGCCCGAACTGAGCTTTCGGGCGCGGGTCTCGCGCCAGCCAGTGACAAGACCGAAGATCTGATCCCCGGACCCGCAAGGGCCGGGGATTTTGATTCTGCGGGAGTAAGTCCGGCAATCCGAAGCGGGGCTTCAGACCCGCTCCATCACCAGCGTCACCCACTCCTTCTTGGTGATCTTCTGCCTCAGCACGATGCCCATGCGCGCATAGGCGGCGATCACCCGCGGTGCCTGGTGGATGAGGATGCCCGAGAGGATCACCACGCAGCCGGGCTCGGCGATCTTGCGCATGCCGGGCGCAAGCGCTGTCAGCGGCCCGGCGAGAATGTTGGCAACGATGAGGTCGTAGGGCGCCGAGGCCGAAATCTGCCGGTGATCGAGCCCGGTCGCCTCGATGGCAATCACATACTTGCCGACGCCGTTGTCGCGGGCGTTGTCGGCCGCCGTACTCACCGCGATGGGGTCGATATCGGTCGCCAGCACAGGCAGGCGCGTGCGTTTGGCGAGCGCGATGGCGAGCACGCCGGTGCCGGTGCCCACATCGAGCATCGAGCGGAAGCGGCGGCGCTTCAGTACGCGGTCGATGGCCTCGAGGCAACCAGTGGTGGTTTCGTGGTGGCCGGTGCCGAAGGCCTGCGCCGCGTCGATGCGGATCGGCGTCACCCCGGCCGTCGGCGGGTCCTGTTCGTGGCTGCCATGTACGTAGAAGCCGCCGGCAATGACCGGCTGCAGCCCTTCGAGCGACTTCGCCACCCAGTTCACGTCCGGGTCGATGGGCTCCACGGTAAAGCTCACGTCGCCGCCCAGAACTTCGCGGGCGAGCGCATTGAACGCCTCCACGTCCGGCTCGGCATCACAGGTGGCCTCGAACACCCACTCGCCGGTTTCCTCGTCTTCGTGCGCCGAAGCAGTGATGGCGATGTCCTCGGCGGCCATCACGGCATCGACCAGCGCATAAGCCTGGTCCTTGGTGAGCGGTACGGAAAGCTGCGAAAGCGTCATGGTGTCATCCTTTGGCACCCTTCATGCGCGCGCGCCGAAGGAAGTCAATGCTTCGCGCGGCGAAGCGTTAAGCGGGCGCGACCGCTGGGACCAGTTCCAGCGTCGCCCAGACCGGCAGGTGGTCCGATCCGGTGCGGGCCAGCGCAGAGCGATGCACCCCCGTCGCCTCGAGCCGAAAATCGCGGCTGGTGATGATGCGGTCGAGCTGCAGCATCGGCGCTCGAGCGTGGAAGCTCGGGCCCGGCGCAATGACATTGTGATGCAGCGCGAACTGGGCGAGGCAGCCGCCATCCTCGGCCCACTGGTTGAGGTCACCCATGATCACGGTCGGCATCCGTCCCTCGAGCTTTTCGAGATAGGCGACCACCGCTTGTGCCTGCTTCAGCCTGTATCCGCCGGTCAGGCCCAGGTGCATGCCGACGACACGAACGGTGGTGTCAGCCACCTCAACGTCGGCCATCACGGCGCCGCGTGGCTCGAACGCGGGCAGGTCGATGCGCTGCTGGCCCAGCACCTTCACGCTCTTTTTCACCAGCAGCACGTTGCCGTGCCAGCCGAGACTCATCTGCCTGATGCCGAAACGCACTGGCATGTAGCGCGTGTGGTCGATGATCAGCTCGGGGTCGATCGTCGTCACCCGCTCGCCGAAACGGCGGTCCACTTCCTGCAGGGCGATGATGTCCGCATCGAGCTCCTCGAGAATTTTCAGGATGCGGTCGGGCGAGCGCCTGCGATCGGTGCCGAGCGACTTGCGGATGTTGTAGGATGCGACTGTTATCATCTGAAATCAGAGGATTGGCGAGAGCAGCTTGGCCGCCTGTTCAACGAAACGCCGGAGGGCAGGGCGTTGTTGCACCTCCTCGCGTGTCACTTCGCGGCAGTTGCTGAAGTCACGCAACAGCATGGCCTCTACATCCTCCACCACCTTCTTGTCGGGCATCCACACTGTCATCTCGAAATTGATGGCGAAGCTGCGATTGTCGAAATTGACGCTGCCGACGCTGGCCATCCGGTCGTCCATCAGCAGGACCTTCTGGTGCAGGAAGCCGCGGTGATAGCGATAGACGCCAATGCCGTGCTGCACCATGGCATCAGCGTGGGCGTTACTGGCGAGCCAGACAAGCAGGTGGTCGGGCTTTTCGGGCAGCATGATACGCACGTCCACCCCGCGCAGATGTGCGGCATAGAGCGCGGTGCGCATATCGGTGTCGGGCACGAAATAGGGGCTCACCACCCATAGCCGCTGCCGCGCCTGCGCGATGATGTCGGAAAATGCGATGGCGCAGGCCTCGAAGCGGTCGGCCGGGCCCGTCGCCATCAGCAGGGCGGGAGTCGTGCCCGGCTCCTCGATGGGCGACGGCGGTTCGACATTCAGCACCTCGCCAGTGGCCCACAGCCAGTCCTCCTGGAAGATGAGCGACAGCGACGAGACGGCCGGCCCTTCGAGCTTAAGCTGGGTATCGCGCCAGTGGCCAAACTTCGGGTCCTGCCCGAGATACTCGATGCCGACATTGATGCCACCGGTCCAGCCCATGCGCCCGTCCACCACTACGTTCTTGCGGTGGTTGCGCCAGTTGATGCGCATCGGTCCGAACAGGCGCAGGATGCGGTGCCGGTGGTTGAAGCCGAATATCTTGATGCCTTCGGCTCGCAGCCGGTCCTTGTACTCGGCCGAAAGGCCGCCGCTGCCCACATCATCGTAGAGCACATAGACGGCCACGCCCGCCCGCGCCCGCTCCATCAGCGCCACGGCGAGGCGCTGACCCAGCGCATCGTGGCGGATGATGTAGAACTGCACGAACACATAGTGCCTAGCCGCGGCGATGCCTTCGAGAATGGACTCGAACGTCGCCTCGCCATCGATCAGCAACTCGGCCTTGTTTCCCGCGGTGAAAGGCATGCCGGCGGCGCGTAGCTGCACTGGCCATTCCTTGCCGGTCTCGCGGTCGATCACCGCCAGCTCCTCGGAGCGGATCAGGCGGCTGCCGCGCACCTCCATTCGCGTCCTGGCATAGCTGTCGAAGTGCTTCCACCCGAACACCAGGTAGACAAAGGCGGTGGGGAAGGGCAGGAAGGCGAGCGACACCAGCCAGGCAATCGAGCCCTGGCTCGTCCGCCCCGCCACCACCTCGCGCACCGCGCACACCGCCGCCAGCACGTAGTTGGCGAACAGGAAGGTCGCGATCAGCGGAATGTTTTCGAGCAGGGTGAGCAGTGTCTCGCGCATCGGGCCTGACGCTAGCCCAGCAGGGCGTGGAGGGAAAGTTGCAGCGACCCGGCAATGCTCGGCGGTCGGGCCGCGTTCCATCGGCGCATAGAACTTGTTGCGCGTCGGGTAGAACGCTAGGAGACTGGCGTCCCGATCCCCCCGCCGCCGAAAGTCGCTCTCCGTGTCGATGCCGCAGACTATGCCCCGTCAGAACGCCATGACGGGCATATCCTTCAAGCTCGCTTCGGTGTGTGTATTTCTTGGCATGTCGACGCTGCTCAAGGCTTCCGAAGGCGTCCCCTCGGGGCAGCTTGTCTTCTTCCGCTCCTTCTTCGCTATCGTGCCGATCATCGCTTACCTGATCTATCGGCGCGAGCTGATCGTCGGCTTCAAGACGCGCCATCCGATGGGCCACCTGTGGCGCGGCCTCGTCGGCACTTGCGGCATGATGACGGGCTTCTTCGCCCTCACTCAGCTGCCGTTACCCGAGGTCATCGCCATTCAGTATGCAACGCCGCTGCTCATCGTCATGCTGAGCGCCGTGTTCTATCACGAGCAGGTGCGGCTCTACCGCTGGAGCGCCGTGCTGGTCGGCCTCGTCGGCGTCATCATCATCATGTGGCCGCGCCTGACGGTGTTCTCGGGCGGCGTCAGCAACATGAGCGGCGCGACGCTCGGCGCCCTGGTGGCCTTCATCTCCTGTTTCTTCGCCGCCACGGCCATGGTGCTGGTCCGCCGCCTGGTCCAGACCGAGCGCAGCGCCACCATCGTCCTCTACTTCTCGATCACCTCGTCGATCTTCGGGCTGTGCACGCTGCCCTTCGGTTGGGTGATGCCCACGCCGCAGCAGTTCGCCATGCTGATCGGCGCCGGCATTTTCGGTGGGATCGCGCAAATTCTGCTCACCGAATCCTACCGCCACGCCGATATGAGCGTGGTCGCCCCTTTCGAGTACGCCTCGCTGATCCTCTCGATCGCCGCCGGCTACTTCTTCTTCAACGACATCCCGACGGTCGAAATGCTCGTCGGCGGCCTGATCGTCGTGGGCTCCGGCCTCTTCATCATCTACCGCGAACACAAGCTCGGGCTGGAACGCGGGAAAGCGAGCGAAGTCAGCCCGCCGACTTGAGAGTTACTACCCCTCCGCGCCTCCTCCCCCTTTTGGGGGGAGGATAGTGGAGCTTGCGAGCAAAGCGAGCTGACGGAACTGAGGAGCGAGGGCCGGCATCGCCCCTCACGCCTTCTGCACGAAGCTCTCCAGCACCTTCTTCGGCCCGGCCTTCTCGAACTCGATCGAGAGCTTGTTGCCTTCGATGCCGTTGATCGAGCCGTAGCCGAACTTGAGGTGGAAGACGCGCTCGCCCACGGCATATTTCGAGCCGCGGCCGTCATCGGTCGAGCGGGCCACCAGGTCGCCGTCAATGGTCATCGGGCCGTGCGACTTGCGCTGGCTCTGCTGTGCCCGCGCCCGCTGCCAGCCCGGCGTCTCGTAAAGCGAGTCGAACGGGTCGGACTTGTCGAACCGGCTCGCGGCCCGTCCGCCGTAGGTGTAGCCACCATAGGCCGAGCCAGTATCGCGCACTTCCACCACATGGACCGGCAACTCATCGACGAAGCGCGAGGGGATGGCCGACTGCCACAGGCCGTTGATGCGCCGGTTCTGCGCCAGGTAGACCCGCAGCCGCTTTCGCGCCCGGGTGAGGCCGACATAGGCCAGCCGCCGCTCCTCCTCGAGCCCGGCGCGGCCGCTTTCGTCGAGCGTGCGCTGCGAGGGGAACAGCCCTTCCTCCCAGCCCGGCAGGAACACCGTGTCGAACTCCAGCCCCTTGGCCGAGTGCAGCGTCATGATCGACACCGCGTCCTCGGCCTCGCCGGTATCGCGGTCCATCACCAGTGACACGTGTTCCAGGAAGCCGCCGAGCGTGTCGAACTCCTCCATCGAGCGCACGAGTTCCTTGAGGTTCTCGAGCCGCCCGGCCGCGTCGGCCGATTTGTCGTTCTGCCACATTTCGGTGTAGCCGGACTCGTCTAGGATTTGCCCCGCGAGTTCCGAATGATGGATCGGCTTGAGTCCCGGCGCTACGCGCGGCTCGCCGTCGTCGGCCACAAAGGCCTCTACCGGAGACCGCCGCGCTCGCTCAGACCAGTCATCCAATTGTTGAAGAAATTGGCGGAAGGTGCTGCGCTGCTTGGGCTTCAGCTCTTCGGTTTCGATCAGGATGCGCGTCGCCTCGGTCAGCGGTACGCCCAGCCGCCGCGCCGTCTCGTAGAGCACCTGCAGCGTCGAATCCCCCAGCCCCCGCTTGGGCACGTTGATGATGCGTTCGAATGCCAGATCGTCGTTGTGGTTGTTCACCAGCCGCAGATAGGCCAGCGCATCGCGGATTTCCTTGCGCTCGTAGAAACGCGGGCCGCCGATCACGCGGTAGTTGAGCCCCAGCGTGATGAAGCGCTCTTCAAGCGAGCGCATCTGGTGCGACGCGCGCACCAGGATCGCCATTGAGTTCAGCGCGTCGCCCTGGCGCTGGAACTGCTCGATCTCCTCGCCGATCTGCCGCGCCTCCTCCTCGGAATCCCACACCGAGACGACGTGCAGCTTCTCGCCCTCGTCGCCAACGTCGGTGTGCAGTGTCTTGCCCAGCCGCCCCTCGTTGTTGGCGATAAGGTGCGAGGCGGCGGCGAGGATGTTGGCGGTGGAGCGGTAGTTGCGCTCGAGCCGGATTACCTTGGCGCCCGGAAAGTCCTTCTCGAAGCGCAGGATGTTGTCCACCTCGGCGCCGCGCCAGCCATAGATGGACTGGTCGTCGTCGCCCACGACGCAGAGATTGGCCTCCGAGGCGGGCTTGCCCTGCGCCAGCAGGCGCAGCCACAGATACTGCGCGACGTTACTGTCTTGGTACTCGTCCACCAGCATGTACTTGAAGCGGCGGTGGTACTCGGCCAGTACATCGGGGTGCTCGCGGAACAGCTTGATGCACAGCAGCAGCAGGTCGCCGAAGTCGGCGGCGTTCAGGGTCTGCAGCCGCTTCTGGTATTCCTCGTAGAGGTTACGCGCCCGCCCGTTGGCGAAATAGCTCAGCTCCGATGCTGGAACATCCTTGGGCAACTTGCCCTGGTTCTTCCAGCCATCCATCATCCCGGCGAACTGCCGAGCCGGCCAGCGCTTCTCGTCGATGTTCGCGGCTTCGATCAGCTGCTTCAGCAGCCGAATCTGGTCGTCGGTATCGAGAATGGTAAAGTCCGATCGCAGGCCCACCAGTTCGGCATGCCGCCGCAGCATGCGCGCCCCGATCGAGTGGAAGGTGCCGAGCCACGGCATGCCCTCGACTCCCGAACCGACGAGGTGGCCGATGCGCTCTTTCATCTCGCGGGCGGCCTTGTTGGTGAAGGTCACGGCGAGGATTTCCGACGGCCAGGCCAGCCTTTCGCGCAGGATATGGGCGATGCGCGTCGTCAGCACGCGGGTCTTGCCGGTGCCGGCGCCTGCGAGTACGAGCAGCGGTCCCTCGGTGGTCAGCACCGCCTCGCGCTGCTCGTCGTTGAGACCCTTGAGGTAGTCGGGTGCATCGCCGCGGCCGCGCCCGAGCTGGCTGGTAATCGAGCCGGCAGGGGGGCGCTCAATGCCCGGCGCCTGGCGTTGCGGTAGAGCCATGTGGGATTGACGAATCCTGTTTCGTTCTCATTGCGCAATATAGGTACTCGGGCCCACGATGTATATGTGCGCCCCGCCTCACAGAACCGTCATGCCCCGGTCTTCCCCATGTTGGCGACACGGGGCAGGGCGTCCCTGTACCCCAAACGTCACACTCCTTGTCACCAACCCGCGCGGGACCCGTGACGGGGAATGAGGCTTTCCCTACATTGCGTTGAGTTTCACGGAGATTCCTTCGCCCCGTGCTGAACCGGCTCTACATCGTCGTCGGGGTCCTCGCCATCCTGGCGCTGGCAGCGGCCTTTGTCGTGCCCTCGTTCATCCAGTGGGGCGACTATCGCGACCGGCTGGCCGACATAGCGGGCGAGGTGCTGGGCGCGCCTGTGCGCATCGAGGGCGACGTCAACTTCACGCTTCTGCCGCAGCCGCGGCTGGAGTTCGCCGGGGTGAGCGCCGGGCCCGCCGATGCGCCCAACCTCACCGTCGACTCGGTGGTGGCCGAGTTTTCGCTCATCGATTTCCTGCGCGACCGCTACACCATCAGCGAGCTCGTGCTCACCCGTCCGCATATCGAAGTGACGGTGGGATCGGACAGCTCCGTCGATGCCGGCATCGCACTGGCGCGGTCGGTGTCCGCCTCCAACATTTCCGTCGCCAACGCGACCATTGCGGGTGGCGAGATCCGCATACGCGACAACCGCTTCGGTGAGGCCTACCTTGCCACCGGCATCACCGGCGACTTGCGCCTCGAGGCCCTGCGCGGGCCGTTCTCGTTTGCCGGGTCGGGCACCGTGGACGGCGAGACCTACGCCTTCCGCCTCACCACCGGCTCGTTCGTCGACGACGGCGCCGGGACCCTTTCGGCCAGCCTGCGCCCGCTCGACGACCGCTATTCGCTCAGCGTGGAGGGCACGCTAAAGCCCGGAATCGTGCCGAGCTTCCTAGGGACCATGACCTATCGGCAGAAGCCGCCCAAACCGGCCGAGGGCGAGCCAAACGATGCCGGGCGCGGGGACTTCCTCGTCACCTCACGCGTCCAGGCGAGCCCGGCCAAGGTCCTGCTGGGCGACTACACCGTCATCCCCGACGAGAATCGTCCCGCCACCCGCCTCGTCGGCGCCGCCGACCTGACGCTCGGCACCAACATGAAGTTCAACGCGGTAATCTCGGGCGGCGTCATCGCCTTGCCGCCGCGCGATGCCACGGCCGAGCAAGGGCAGGAGCCCTACGAGCTGGTGCGGCTGTTGCGCGAGCTGCCGGTACCGGCGGCACCCGCGCTCACCGGCACAGTCGGCATCGATATTGCCGAGCTCGACCTCAGGGCCTTCTCCATCCGCAATGTCCGCCTCGACGCCACTTCTCGCGACGGGGGCTGGGATCTCGGCGGCTTCACCGGCGACCTGACGGGCGACACCAAGCTACGCCTTGCCGGCCGCATCACCACCGATACCGGTCACACTGAGTTCGCAGGGACTGTCAACGTCACGACGCCGCGCCTCGATGTGCTCTCGTCGCTGTGGCGCAAGCCCGCCGAGGGCAACCCTCTCTTCAACATGCCCGGCAGTATCGAGGCGCGCGCCGACCTCGTGGGCGAAACCCTGTCGCTAAGCGACGGGCGGCTCACCCTCGACGGGGAGACGCTCAATTTCGCCGCGCAGGTGGGCCTCGCCACGGCGCGGGGCACGGAGCAGGGGGCGAACCGGGACATTCACCTTACGGCCAACCTCGGCACGCTCGACAGCGACCGTTCCGCCGCGCTTTTTGCCCTGCTGCCCGATCCGCGGCAGGATTCGGCCTTCGCCCATACGTTCGGGAGCGGCGAGTTCAACATCGTCGCCGATGCCATGACCATTGACGGCCTGCGGGGCACCGGGCTCGTGGCGAGGGGATCGTGGGCCGGCGGCGTGCTGGTGCTCGAACAGTTAAGCGCGGCTGATTTCGGCGGCGCCCAGTTCGAGGCGAGGGTCACGGCCTTCGGCTCGTTCGAGAAGCCCGAACTCTCCGGCACTGGCCGGGTGAAAGTGGCCTCGGCCGACGCCCCCGCCGTGGCCCGTTTCTTCGACGCCGTGAGGACGCCGCTGGCGCTGCGCACCGGCCTGCTCGCCTCCTTCCCTGCCGACCTGACGCTCAGGCTTGGCGCGCCCACCGGCGAGGGGGCGCAGAGCCTTGGCGTCACCGGCACACTCGGCCCCTCCACTTTCACCGCGAATGCCGCCATCGAAGCCGGCTTTCTCCGCGCGCTCGACGGCCGCTTCAAGCTCGAGTTCGATCTCGGCTCCCCCCAACCGGGCCAGATGACGGCGCAGCTGGGCCTCGGCACCGTCAGCCTGTTTCCAGACGACAAGCCCATGCACCTCACGGGGATCATCGAGGGGGATGTCGGCTCGAGCCTCAAGGCGACGCTGCGGGCAGATGGCGGGGGTGACTCTCTCAGCTTCTCGGGTGATGTCGTTGTCACCGATCCCGACCGGATCACCGGCCGGGGCAGCCTCAGGGCGACGCTCACCGATCCCTCGACCCTCGCGGCCCAGCTCGGTGCCTACGGGCTGTCGCTGCCCCCGGTCACGGCAACTGCGACGCTCGCTTTCGCCGGGCTACAATCGGTGTCGCTGGAGGGCATCCAGGGCACCTCGAACGGCAGTTCATTTTCGGGTCAGCTGGCGTTCAGCAAAGCGGCAGATTCAGGGCAAGTCAGCGGCAAGCTGAGCCTCGCCGAAACCGACCTCGCCGGCCTCGTCCAGACGCTGGTGGGCCCCGCCGCGCTACTCTCTACCGGTGGACTTTGGCCCGACGGCCCGTTCGCTACTGGCCCTGGCCCTCGTACCACTTTCGGTCGCATCGATATCAACGTGCCGTTCATCGCGCTCGGCGATCGGGCCATAACCAATGCCAGCTTCGGCCTCGACTGGGACGCCACCAGCGCCCGCCTCCGCGACTTCTCGGGCGAGATTGGCTCGGGCGCGGTCAACCTCGACCTCGCCGTCTGTTGCTCCGGACCACTCAGCGACAAGCGCGTCAATGGCCGCATCAGCCTCACTCAGGTGGCGCTTGACGACATAGCTCCTCCTGCCGTTGCCGGGGGGCTCGACGGCACCATCAATGCTTCCGGCCGATTCGACGCCACCGCTAGCAGCGTTGCCGGCATCCTCGGCTCGCTGACGGGGGAGGGCACCTACACCGTCGATGGCCTGACCATCTCCAGCCTCGACCCCAGCGCCATTGCGGAGATCGCTGGCCTCGACACCATCCTCGAGCTGCAGCCCGAGCAGCTGACTACCCTCATCGAGGACAGGCTCGACGATGCCTCCCTCAGTGCGCCGCAGGTCACCGGCAGCTTTACTGTGGCGGGTGGCGTCCTGCGCGCGCCCAACCTGACAATCAACGGCGAGTCCGGCGGCCTGTTCGGCAGCGCCCAATTGCGCCTTGCCGACCTCGGGTTAAGCGGCACCTACAACGTCACCTCCACCACGGTTGCCCCTGCGGCGCTGGTCGATGCGAGTTCCGCCCAGGTCTCGGTCAATCTCGGTGGCACGCTGCTTGAGCCGGCCGTCAGGCACGATGTCTCCGGCCTCGTCGATGCCGTCATGGTCAAGGCCTACGAAGCCGAAGTGGCACGGCTCGAAAAGCTTCGCGCCGAGGATGAGGCGCGCAAGAAGGCGGAGGAAGAGGCTATGGCCGCTGAGGAAGCCGCTGCGAGGAAGGCAACCGAAGAGGCCGAGGCGAAGCGGGCGGCCGAAGAGGCCGAGGCCAAGAGGAAAGCCCAGGAGGAGGCTGCGCGTCGCGCCCAGGCCGAGGCGCTGCGCCGCGCCCAGGAAGAACTCAGCCAGCCGCTAGACCTTTTCGGCAACTGATCCGCGCCGCTCAGTCGCGGTCGCGATACCAGGCGAGCACTGCGACGCGTACAGCCGAGGACAGGTTCGGCTCGCTCCGGCCCTCATCTATCTCCCGGATTAGCGCGGCTATCGGCAGGTCGCGGGCAGCAGCCATCGCCTCGAGCCCGATCCAGAACTCGGGCTCGAGCGCGATCGAGGTGCGATGGCCGGCAATGGTGAGGGAGCGCTTTTCCACGCCGTCGGCTACTTCTTGCGGAAGCTGTCGAGACTGACGACCTTCTCGCCCTTGGTGTCGACCGGTGCGGCAGCCGCGGGCGCAGCAGCAGGTGTCGCGGGGGCAGGGGCTGCCTCTTCCTCAGGAGCGCGCTCGACGTCGAATTGCAGGCCAAACTGCACCGAGGGGTCGAAGAAGCCCTTGATCGCCGAGAAGGGGATGCCGAGCGTCTCGGGGCGGCCGTCGAAGCTCAGTTCGACCTCGAAGCCGGTCTCGCTAACGCGCAGGTTGGCGAACTGGTTCTGCAGCACGATGGTCATTTCCTTGTCGTACTGCTCTACCAGCCGCTGGCTCAGCCGCACGCCCGGCGCCTTGGTGACGAAGGAGATGAAAAAGTGGTGCTCGCCCGGCAGTCCTGTCCGCGCCACCTCCGTCAGCACCTTGCGGACTACGCCGCGCAGAGCCTCCTGGGCGAGAATGTCGTAGCGGATAAGGTCTTCGGCCATGGTCGTCCTGATGCGTTCTGCCGGTGAATCCCCGGTTTGGCGCATATCACCGCTCCCCACGTCACAATTCAAGAACAAAGGCTCGGCGCCCACGGAAGGTTGCGAGGGAGGCGGCGTCGGGACGCAGCACCTTCGGCGCGCACCAAGGTGCCGCGCGAAGCCGCGAGGGGTGACCAACGATGTGCTGGAAATGAAAGTGCAGGCTTCTGTTGCCAGGTGCCTGCGGACCCCGCCTGCCGGGCTGCTAGGCCCGGAGGACTTTGATTCCCAGTGCTAGCGCTGCATTACGCAGCGACGGCGACCGGAGCATAGTTGTCGTTGGCAACTATTTGGATGGCCCGATATCGGTGGTACCATGCCGAGCAAAAGTCTAACCTTTACGCCCTTGTCGATCCTGTTTCGTCCCCATGCAAACCCGCCAACGCGGGAGGTCTTGGTGGAGACGCCGGGCACTGCCCCCGGGTCCAATGGGTTTATTACGCTAGCCGTTTATTGCCATAGCCGTTGCCGGCACACCCTATATAGGCGCTCCGTCCGGCGATGCAAAGACCCTCAGGGCAGAACCGCGACACCGCTGATCTCAATGAGGAAATCGGGGTGCGCGAGGCCCAGTACCTTGGCCGCGCTCACGGCCGGCGGGTTGGGCCGGTTGCCCCACACCGCCGCCCATTCCATGTAGCCGGGCATCACGTCGACATCGCCTTTGAAGTTGATCGTGACCTGCACCAGGTTCTCGATGTTGCCGCCTGCCTCTTCGACGCAGGCGATGAGGTTCGCGACAGCCTTCCTGCTCTGGGCCGCGAGATTGCCCTTGCCGACGATGGTGCCGTCCTTGTCGACGGCATTCTGCCCGCCGATCAGCAGCGTTCGCGCACCCGCCGGGATCAGCACTGCCTGGGTGTAGGCAGGGTTGGCATGCATCGAGCTGGGGTTGATGTACTCCACCATTCGTCCACTCCATGGTTTCGGGCGAAAGACCTTGCCCCAGCAAAATGGCGCCTCAAAGCCTGACAATGCTGCCGAGCTGTGGACGACCGGCCGGCGGGCTGGTCGAATCGGATATGCAGAGCAAATGCGCCAGTATCTCGACCTCCTCCGCGACGTTCTCGACAACGGTACCGACCGCCCGGACCGCACCGGCACCGGCACGCGTTCGGTCTTCGGCCGGCAGTCGCGCTACGACCTCTCGGTGGGCTTTCCGCTTCTCACCACCAAGAAGCTGCACATCAAGTCGATCGTCTACGAGCTGCTCTGGTTCCTCCGCGGTGAGACCAATGTCCGCTGGCTGCAGGAGCGGGGCGTCAGTATCTGGAACGAGTGGGCCGACGAGAACGGCGACCTCGGCCCCGTCTACGGCTCGCAGTGGCGTTCGTGGCCCGATGGGCGCGGCGGCACTATCGACCAGATCGCCAATGTTGTGAACTCGATACGGAGCAAGCCGGATTCCCGCCGCCACATCGTCACCGCCTGGAACCCGGCGGAGGTGGACGACATGGCACTGCCGCCCTGCCACTGCCTGTTCCAGTTCTATGTGGCCGATGGCAAGCTAAGCTGCCAGCTCTACCAGCGCTCGGCCGACCTATTCCTCGGCGTACCGTTCAACATCGCCTCCTATGCGCTCCTCACCCACATGATGGCGCAAGTGACGGGGCTCGAACCGGGCGAGTTCGTTCACTCGTTCGGCGACCTTCACCTCTACCACAACCACTTCGAGCAGGCCCGCCTGCAGCTGACGCGCGAGCCGAGGCCCCTGCCGCGGCTCACCATCAACCCGGACAAGGCCGACATCTTCGATTTCGAGTTCGAGGATTTCATGATCACCGGCTATGATCCGGCGCCGACCATCAAAGCAGAGATTGCCGTATGAGAACGCTGCCTCTGACGCTTGCGGTGCTATGCGCGTTAGCCCCGGCGGCGCTTGCCAACGACACGATGTCCCAGCTCGGCACGGGCGGGCTGGTCTTCCTCACCTCCGAGGACATCTCGATGGATTCCGAGCACCTGACGGTCGGGCCCGAGCAGGTGCGGGTGGTCTACGAGTTCACCAATAATGGCAGCGAGGACGAGCAGGCGCTTGTCGCCTTCCCGCTGCCCGACATCGAGGGCGATGGCGACTTCATGGTCTCGGTGCCGTCGGAGGACCCCGAGAACATGTTCGGCTTCACTACCACCTTTAATGGCGAGTCGGTCGACGTGGAGTTGCACCAGTACGCATTCGCGTATGGCGTCGACCAGTCAGCGGTGCTGAAGGAACTCGGCGTGCCGCTCGTTCCCTTTGGCCAGGCCGTGTCCGATGCGCTCGATGCGCTGTCGCCCGAGGATCAGAAGCGTCTCGTCCACCTCGGCATGGTCATCCCCATGGAGTACGGCTCCGAAGGGGGGATGAAGGTCTACTACACGCCGGTCTGGACCCTCAAATCGGCCTACACCTGGGAAGCCGAGTTCAAGGCCGGCGAGACAGCGAAGGTGGTGCATCAGTATCGCCCAAGCGTCGGTGGCACGGTGGCCGTCACCTTCCTCGCGCCGCCCTACGAGGACTACGACCCGGCCACCGCCTACAAGCAGCGCTACTGCACCGAGGACAGCTTCGTCGAAGCCGTGCGCAGGACCTTGCCCGACCCCAGCGAGCCCTACGGCGCGCCTTTCACCGAGAGCTGGATCAGCTACATCTGGTCCACCGGCAGAAACTGGTCCGGGCCGATCAAGAAGTTTCGCCTCACCATCGACAAGGGCCTGCCCCAGAACCTCGTCTCGTTCTGCTGGGACGGCAAGGTGACCAAGACCTCGCCGACCACCTTCGAGATGGAAGCCGAGGACTGGTATCCGCCCTGGGACCGGGAGCTGGAGATCCTGATCCTCAACCGCCAAAATCCCGAGCCCAACGTCGGCTGAATATCCATGACCACCACCATTCGTAGCGCGGTGCCTGCTGACGCCGCGCTGATCGTTCGCTTCATCGCCGCACTCGCCGAGTACGAGAAGCTGAGCCACGAGGCCAAGGCCACCGAGGCCGACATCACTCGCGACCTGTTCGGGCCGAACCCCAAGGTTTTCTGCGAAATCGCCGAGCATGACGGCAGGCCGGTCGGCTTCGCGCTCTGGTTCTACACATTCTCGACCTTCCAGGGGCGCCACGGAATCTGGCTCGAGGACCTGTTCGTCGAGCCGGCGGCGCGCGGTCTCGGCATCGGCAAGGCGCTGCTTGTCAACCTGGCGCAGCGCTGTGTGCGCGAGGGGCTCGGCCGCCTCGAATGGTGGGTGCTCGACTGGAACACGCCGTCCATCGAGTTCTACAAGTCGCAGGGCGGCGTCATGCAAGATGAGTGGACCAAGGTCCGCGTCGACGGCGAGGCGCTGGCCCGGCTAGGTGCGTTGTGAGCGTCCCTGTCGCGATGATCGCCGCCATCGGCGAGAATGCGGTGATCGGGGCCGAAGGGCAGATTCCGTGGCGGCTGCCTACGGACTTCGCCCATTTCAAGCGTACCACGCTGGGCAAGCCGCTCATCATGGGCCGCAAGACCTTCGAGTCGATCGGCAAGCCGCTTCCGGGCCGCACCAATATCGTGGTTACCCGCCGCCTGGATTACGCGCCCGAAGGCGTGATCGTCTGCCACAGTCTCGGCGAGGCGCTTGAACGCGCCCAGTCGATTGCTGCCGCCGAAGGCGCGTCCGAGGTCATGATTGGCGGCGGGGCGGAAATCTACCACGAGACGATGCCCCTGGCAGACCGGCTCTACGTCACCCACGTGGCGCTCTCGCCGCAGGGCGATGCGCGCTTTCCGCCCATCGATCCGGATGTGTGGGAAATCGCCCAGCGTCACGACATCGTGCGCGGCGAAAAGGACAGCGCCGATTTCGCCGTGTTAACCTACGTGCGGCGTGTTGGTAGCGCACGTTGATCGGCTGGATGCGCTTACCTATATAGTCCGCCAACGAACAACACGGGAAAGGTGCTGGATGCCTTGGGACAATAATACGGGCGGGGGTGGCCGAAACAACAATGGCGGCCCCTGGGGGCAGGTTCCAGGAGGCGGAGGCGGCGGCAATAACCGCCGACCCGGTAACACCCCCAACCTCGAGGATCTGCTGGCGCGCGGCCGCGACCGGTTCCAGGGCGGCGTCCCTGGCGGGCGCTGGGCCATCGCCGGCGTGGTCCTTGCGGCCGTCGCGTTCTGGGGCGTCAACTCGGTGTACGTGATCAACGCCAACGAAGTCGGCGTGGTCACGCTCTTCGGCAAGCCTAAGGAAGCGGTCTCGCTTGAAGGCCTGCACTTCCTGCTCTGGCCGGTCGAGCAGGTCGAGCGCGTGCCCCGTACCGAAAACCAGATCGTCATCGGTGCCACCACCAGCCGCAACGGCCAGGATGATGGCCTGATGCTGTCTGGTGACGCCAACATTGCCGACGTCCAGTTCTCCGTCCTGTGGCAGGTCTCCAACCCCATCGAGTTCCTCTACAACGTCCGCGATCCCGAAGATCTCGTCCGCCGTACGGCTGAAAGCGCCATGCGCGAGGTGGTCGGCCGCCGGCCGGTGCAGGATATCTTCCGCGACGACCAGGCCGGTATCCTGGCTGAGGTGCAGACCATCACGCAGAACGTGCTGAACGGCTATGGCGCGGGCATCAACGTGAACCAGGTCACCTTCGACAACGCCCAGCCGCCGCGCGAGGTGGCCGACGCCTTCAACGACGTGCAGCGCGCCGAACAGGATGAGGATCGCCTGCAAGAAGAGGCTCGCTCCTACGCCAACACGCTGCTCGGTAATGCCCGAGGCGAGGCGGCGAAGATTCGCGAAGCAGCCGCTGCGTACAAGCAGCAGGTGACGCTGGAGGCCGAAGGTGAGGCGGCCCGCTTCATTTCAGTCTACAACGAGTACGTCAACAACCCCGATGTGACCCGCAAGCGTCTCTATCTCGAGACGATGGAGCAGGTGTTGGGTGGCGCCAACAAGGTGATCATGGAGTCCGGTGCAGCCGGGTCGGGTGTCGTGCCCTACCTGCCATTGCCTGAACTCCAGTCTCGCGCCACCAACAATGCCCTCGGGGTGACCAAGCCATGAACCGCCTCGTCGTTGCAGTCATTGCCGGGCTGATCGCCCTCTATGTGCTGTTCTCGTCCATGTATGTGGTGAACGAGCGCGAGCAGGCCATCGTGGTGCGCTTCGGCGCCATCATGGACGTGAAGACGGAGCCCGGCCTCTATTTCAAGATCCCGACCGACGTGGTCGACACCATCCAGATCATCGAGGATCGCCTGTTGCGCTACGATGTGGCCAACATGCGCGTCCAGGTGCAGGGCGGTGCCTTCTACGAGGTGGACGCCTTCCTCACCTACCGCATCGCCGATGCGCGTCGCTTCCGCCAGTTCGCCCAAGGCGACCTGCGCACGGTCGAGGCGCGTCTCGCAACCCGTTCCACCACGGCCCTCCGCCAAGTCTACGGTAGCCGCACCTTCAACGCCGCGCTCTCGGCGCAGCGCCAGGAGATGATGGTGGAAGCCCGCGACCTGATCCGTCCGGAAATGGCCGACCTCGGCATCGACATCGTCGACGTGCGTATCCTGCGTACCGACCTTTCGGCCGAAGTCTCGGAGCAGACCTACAACCGCATGCGCGCAGAACGTCAGGCTGAGGCGGCGCTGCTGCGCGCTCGGGGGCAGGAACTGGCACAATCCATCCAGGCTGTTGCCGATCGCCAGCGCGTCGAACTGTTGGCCCAGGCGCAGCGCGACGCGGAGATTCTGCGAGGCGAGGGCGATGCGGAGCGCATCCGCATTTTCGCCAACGCCTACAATGCCGATCCGGAGTTCTTCCAGTTCTACCGGTCGCTGCAGTCCTATCGCGCGGCGCTCACAGGCAACAGCACCACCATGGTGCTGAGCCCCGACACGGAGTTCTTCAAGTACTTCGCCGAGCAGGGGCAGGGTAATCCGGGGCAGCCGCTGCCGCCGCCGGAAACGCCGGTAATCGAGACGCTGCCCGATGATCTGCTGGATGAGCCGAGGGTTGGCCCGGACGGTACGCCGGTCGAGGCGGCCCCGGTCGCCCCTGAAGTGGAGCCGGCGACCCCGGCCGCTCCGGCAGAGGAGACCCCTGCGGCCCCGGCTGAGCCGGCGGCCGAGCCCCAGCCCGCCGCTCAATGAGCGACCTGCTGGCAGCGCTCGCGCTCGCCATCGTCATCGAAGGGCTGCTCTACGCAGCCTTTCCCGAGCAGATGAAGAAGATGCTGGCATCGATCCTGTCGATGCCAGCATCAACCATTCGTGCGGCAGCGCTCACTTGCGCCGGACTCGGACTTCTCCTCTTGTGGTTCATCCGCGGCTGAGTAGCCTAGCGGGGTCTATCGGGTTGGGAGTAGCCGGAAATGGGTATGCTGCGCGGCGGGATGTCGGTGCTGGCGGTAGTTTCAGGCTTGCTGCTGGGCTCACTGGCCGGTGCACCAGCCTACGCCAAGGGGCCCGAATCGGTGGCCTCACTGGCCGAGCAGCTCTCCCCGGCGGTGGTGAATATCGGTACCTCGCGCCGCATCCCGGGTGGTGGTGGCATGCCGTTCCCCGAAGTGCCGGAAGGTTCGCCGCTGCAGGAGTTCTTCGACGAGCACAACCCCAATGACGGGCTGGGCGAGGACCGGATGCAGGAGGCGCGCAGCCTCGGGTCCGGCTTCATCATCGGGGCTGACGGCACCATCGTCACCAACAACCACGTCATCGAGGGCGCCGACGAGATCCTCGTCTATCTCACCGACGGCACGCGGCTGCCCGCAACCATTGTCGGGACAGACGACAAGACCGACCTCGCGGTGCTGAAGGTCGATGCGGGGCGTGATCTGCCTTTCGTCGAGTTCGGCGACAGCGACACCGCCGTCGTGGGCGACTGGGTCATGGCCATCGGCAACCCGTTCGGGCTCGGCGGCTCGGTAACTCTGGGCATCGTCTCGGCGCGGAATCGCGACATCCAGTCCGGGCCCTACGATCAGTTCATCCAGACCGATGCGGCCATCAACCAGGGCAATTCGGGCGGCCCGCTCTTCGACATGAACGGCAAGGTGGTGGGCATCAACACTGCCATCATTGCACGCGGCGGCAACTCGCTCGGCATCGGCTTCGCCGTGCCGGTGAACCTTGCCAAGCCTGTCATCGACCAGCTGGCCGAGTTCGGCGAAACGCGGCGCGGCTGGCTCGGTGTCGGCATCCAGGAGGTGAACGAGGATATCCGCGACAGCCTCGGCCTTACCAGCACAGCCGGCGCCCTTGTGATCGACGTGACCAAGGGCGGCCCCTCCGAAAACATCATCGTCACGGGAGACATCATACTCGAGTTCGATGGCCAGCCCATCGCCCGGATGCGGGACCTGCCGCGTGTCGTGGCAGGAACGGCGGTCGGCAAGGCGGTGCCGGTCAAGGTGCTGCGCGACGGCAAGGAGCTCAGCTTCGACATCACCCTCGGCCGCCTCGAGGTGGGCGAGAAGCTCATCGCCAGTCGTGGCCAGTTGCCGGCGGAGGAACTGCCGATGTCACCGGCAGAGCCCGAACCCGATCCGATGCCGCAGGGCCTCAGCGACCTCGTCGGCTTCGAGGTAGCCCCGCTTGATGAAAGCCGCCGCGCCGAGTTCGGCATCACGCCCGAGGCGGATGGTGTCATTGTCACCGACGTCAAGGGCGGCAGCGACGCGGACCTCAAGGGCTTCATACCCGGCCTGATCGTCACCGAGGTCAACCAGCGCCGCATTGCTACCGTGGACGAACTCAACGCGCTGGTAGACGAAGCGCGCGAAGCCGGGCGCCCGGCCGTGCTCTTCAAAGTGCAGGACCCGGCCGGTACGAGCCGCTTCATCGCCATCAGGCTGGGCTGAAGCTCAGAGTCCCAGAGCCGGGTTGACGATGCGGTAGAGCACGTGCGACCGCAGCTTGTGGCCGGGCGGAATATCGGGGTGCTCGAAGCTTCCCTTGGGATCGTGCGTCATGCCGATCTTTTCCATCACCCGGCGGCTCGGCCAGTTGCCTTCGTAGGTGATGGCAACGACCTCGGGCAGGCCAAGGGGCATCCAGGCATAGTCGAGGAAGGCACGGGCTCCCTCCGGCGCATAGCCGTTGCCCCAGAAACGCTTGCCCAGCTGCCAGCCGATCTCGACCGCCGGTCGGCCGGGGATCACCTCGCGCAACTCGTCGCGGAACGGGGCCATGCCGAGCATGCCCGTGAAGGCGCCATCCTCCTTGCGCTCGACGGCGAGGAACGAGAAGCCGAGATTGTCGAGCCGCTGCTTCGCACGCTCTATGCCGGCATCGGCGTCGTCATAAGTTCCGAGCGAGGGGAAGAAGCGGCGCACCTCGGGGTCGCCGATGATATCGGCGTAGAGTCGCTTGTCGGATTGCTTCCAGGGGCGAAGGACAAGCCGCTCTGTCTCGAGGATCACCGCACGATATCCTCTTCCTCATAACCCTGCAGGTAGAGCAGGGCGGTCAGGTCGCCGAAGTCTATGCGCACGTCGGCCTCGGCGGCAACGTGCGGCTTGGCGTGCACGGCAACGCCGAGGCCCGCGGCCTTGATCATGTCGAGGTCGTTGGCTCCATCGCCCACCGCCATGGTCTGCTCCATGGGGATGGCGCGCTCGGCGGCAAGGGCCTGGAGACGGTTGAGCTTGGTGGTCTTGTCGACGATCGGCGGCACCACGTTGCCGGTCAGCCGCTGTTCCTCGTCGAACTCCAGCACGTTGGCAATCGCCTCGTCGAAGCCGATGCGCTTGGCGTAGTACTCGGCGAAGAAGGTGAAGCCGCCCGAGACCAGCGAGGTGTAGGCGCCATAGGCCTTCATCGTGTGGATCAGGGCGCGACCGCCCGGCGCCAGTGTGATGCGCTCGCGGCGAATCTCCTCGATCATCTTGCGCTCAAGCCCCTTGATAAGGCTGACCCGGGTGCGCAGGGCCTGCTCGAAGTCGAGCTCGCCGTTCATGGCGCGGTGGGTGATCTCCGCCACCTGTTCCTTGATGCCGACGGCATCGGCAAGTTCGTCGATGCATTCCTGCTCGATCATGGTGGAGTCCATGTCGGCGACGAGCAGCATTTTGCGCCGGTTGGCGGCGGGCACCAGGGCGGCATCGACCGGCTTGCCGGCGATCACCTGTCGCGCCGTCGCTACTGGGTCGGCCGACTTCGGGTCGCGAACCTCGCAGGCGATGCGCTGGTGCAGCCAGTTGATCTCACCCCCCGTCTCATGCTGGATCGCCTCAACCAGCTTGCTGTCGAGCGCCGGTTCCAGCGGGTTGGCGACGAGAACGAGTACAGACGACATATCTTTGAAGGGCCTGTTGAAGCAGGATGACCAAGGGCGGGAAAAGTGCGATTTTGATAGCGGGTCCGACTGCCAGCGGCAAGTCGGCCCTGGCGCTTCGCCTCGCCCGCGAGCGGGATGGAGTCATCGTCAATACCGATGCGCTTCAGGTCTACGATGTGCTGCGGCTCATCACCGCGCGCCCCTCCGATGCCGACCTCGCCGAGGCGACGCACCTGCTCTACGGCACCGTGTCGCCGACGGTGCGCTTTTCGACGGGCGACTGGTCGCGGGCGGCGCAGAGGATCATCGCCGAGTATCCCGACCGCACGTTGATCTTCGCTGGCGGCACCGGGCTCTATTTCGAGAGTCTCGTCAGCGGTTTCGCCGAAATCCCTCACGTTCCGCCTGAGGCCGTCGCGGCCGCCGAGTCCGAGATCGCCGGGCTCGACCGTGAGGCGCGAGGCCGCCTCATCGCCGAGCGCGACCCGCTGATCGCGGCCCGCCTAAGCGCCCCCGACCCTCAGCGCGTCACCCGTGCCCTCGCCGTGCTCAACGCTACCGGCCGCTCGCTCGCCAGCTTCCAGGACGAGGCGCAGCGCGGACTGCTCGATGGCTGGGAGCTGGAGAAACTGCTGCTCAACCCCGACCGCGACATCCTGCGCGAGCGTATTGCCCGCCGCTTCAAGGCGATGTTCGCCGAAGGCGCGGTCGAGGAAGTCCGGGCGCTGCTGGCGCTCGGCCTCGACCCCACGCTCCCCGCCATGAAGGCCATCGGCGTGCCCGAGATCGCCGCGATGCTCAGGGGCGAACTCACCCAGTCCGAGGCGATAGAGCGCGCCATCATCGCCACCCGGCAGTATGCCAAGCGCCAGCGGACCTGGTTCCGCGGCCGCATGGCCGACTGGCAGGCCCTCGCGTCCTAAGTGACGTCGATGCGCGTTGCGCCGGTGGTCCGCTCGAGGTCGGCGGCCGTGATCTCGAACACCGAGCGCGGGTCGCCCGCCGCCGCCCAGACCGTGTCGTACTTGAACAGGTCCTGGTCGAGATAAGTCGCGAGCGGGGCAGGGTGGCCGAAGGGCGAGACGCCGCCGATGGAAAAGCCCGTCCATTCTTTGACGAAATCGGCGTCCGGCCGTTCCAGCACCTCGCCGATCTGCCGGCCGGCGCGTTTCTCGTGCACTCGGTTGGCACCGGAGACGAGCAGCATGTAGGGCTTGCCGCTGTCCTTTCCCCTGAACAGCAGCGACTTGACGATGCGCCCCACTTCGACGCCGAGCGCCTCGGCGGCCATTTGTGCCGTCGTCGCCAGTTGCTCGAGGACGATCACCTTGCCCGGCAGCCCATGTTGTTCGAGTGCCGCCGCGACGCGTTTTTCGGCAGCTTTCAGTTCACTCACGCCCCAACTCCCTTGAGCAATCCCAGCCGCTCGCGCATGGCGAAGCGGGTCAGCAGCAACACCGCCACGAAGGCAAGGCCGGTGGCAAGCCCCAGCCACACCCCGACGCCGCGCAAATCCAGCACGAAACCAAGGACATACGCCACCGGCAAGCCGACGCACCAGTAGCCGAAGATGGCCAGCAGACTCGGAATGCGCGTGTCGCTGAGGCCGCGCAGCGAGTGCGCTGCCACCACCTGTGCTCCGTCGGCAAGCTGGAACAGTCCGGCGATGGCGAGGTAGCTCGCGGCGAGCGCCAGCGCGTCGGCATTGAGTGGCTCGTTGCTGTCGAGGAAGATCGAGACCAGCGTGTGTGGCATGGCGAGGAAGAGCGATGCTGTCAGCGCCATGAAGCCGACGCCGAGCATGACCGCCATCCACGCCGCCTTGCGGATGCCCTCGCGGTCGCCGCGGCCATAGGCGAGGCCGACGCGGACCGTCGCGGCCATTCCCAGGCCGAGCGGCACCATGAAGGCGGTCGAGGCGAGCTGCAGCGCCACGGCGTGGGCGGCGGTCTCGTTGGTGCCGAGGCGTCCCATCAGCATGGCGGCGACCGAGAACAGGCCGACCTCCGCCGCAACCGTGATGCCGATGGGCAGGCCGACCTTGAGAATCTCGAAGAAGCGCGGCCAATCCGGTTTGAAGAAGCGGATCAGGACGTGGAAGCGCTTCAACCGCTTGTGGGCGAGCACATAGGCGAGCAGCGCGAAGAACATCACGAGGTTCACGAGGCCCGTGGCGATGGCCGCGCCGCGCAGCTCGAGGCGCGGGAAGCCGAAATGGCCGAAGATCAGCGTGTAGGCGACGGCGGCGTTCACGACCACGCCCACTACCGTGACCAGCAGGATGACGCGGGTGGCGGCGAAGGCGGAAAGGAACGAGCGCAGCACCATGGTGCCCAGCACCGGATAGAGCATCCAGAAGCCGTAGAGCATGTAGCTGTGCGCGATCTCGACGACCTCCGGGTCCTGCCCCAGCGCGAGGTAGACCGGCTTCATCGAGAGCACGATGGGGACGAGCAGGGTGGAAACGAGGATGGCGACCCAGAAGCCTTGCCGCACGTAGCGGCGCACCGCCTTGATGTCGCGCCGGCCGCGGGCCTGCGCCACCAGCGGAGCGACGGCACCGACAATGCCCACGCCGGTGAGCTGGAACGGCATCAGGAAGGCGCCGGCGAGCGTACCGGCAGCGAGATATTTCGGGCCGAGCCAGCCCATCAGCACCACGTCGGTGGTGAAGAGCAGGTTCGAGGCCAGTTGCGCAATGATCAGCGGCCAGGCGAGCGCGAAGCTTGCCCGGAACTCTGCGGCCCAGCTCGAAACGGAATCGGAGGCGTCGCTGCCGGAGGCCGGCACCGCCTGTTGGTCGCTCATTTTGGTCTTCCCGCTCGCGGAGGGTGGCGAGCCTTACCCCAACCGCCCCGCCGCCACAAGGCGGGGAACCGATGCCGCCCGCGCGCATTCCGGACACGGGGCTCGGGATAACCAGTAGACGTTCAGGAAGGTAGTCCCTTGATCAAACCCATTCTTTCGCTCGGCGCGGCCCTGATGATGGCCACTTCGATGGCGGCTTGCACCACGACGCAGCAGACCGCCGGGGCCGGCGCCGTGACCGGCGCGGTCATCGGAGGCGCCAGTACCGGAACCCTCACCGGCGCGGCCGTCGGCGCCACGGTCGGTGGTATTGCCGGCGCAGTGGCCGGTGAATTGATCGGCCGCTACGACAAGGATCCCACGCAGTGCGTGTGGGAGGACAGGCGCGGCGAGCGCTACCTCGCCCCGTGTTCACCCAACGGCTGACGGCAGATCGAACGGGAGGCGAAGGGTCTCCCGTTCTCATTTCCGCGGCACGCCGAGCAGCAGCCGGTCGGGGCCGCCGCGGCTGGCGATGAAGAGGTCGGTGACCCCGTCGCTGTTGAAATCTCCCGCCTCGATATCGAGCGTGTTGGCTGCGGCGCTGGGCGGCAGAACGCCTCCGGCCGGTGTGAAGCGGCCGGTGCCGTCGCCGATAAAGGCGAGGAGCGGGAAGTCGGAGGTGCGCCCGGTGACGTCGCCCAGCCGCCCGCGGACCACGTCGAGATGGCCGTCGCCGTTGAAATCGATGAACGCGACAGCGGTGGTGAGTTCGTCATCGGGCGGCAGCGAGTCCGCCGTGACGTCGGTGAAACTGCCGGTGCCGTTGTTGAGCAGCAGCCGGTCTTGCTGGTCGCGATCGGGCACGAAGATGCGGACATTGGCGAAGTAGATATCGAGGTCGCCGTCGCCGTCCACATCGACGAGGTGAACGTCGCGCGTTTCCTCGGGGGTCGAGCGCAGGGGCAGGGGGGCGTCGCGGAACGTCCCCCTGCCATCGTTGAGATAGAGCCGGTTGCGGTCTTCGTTGCCGAAAACGAGGTCGGGGTGGCCGTCGCCGTTGACGTCGCCGATGGCAATGTCCTGGCTCACATCGTCGAAGCCGGGCAGGCGGGTGGCGCTCTCGTCGGTGAAATGCCCGGTGCCGTCGTTGATCCAGATGAAGTCCGGGCCCGCATTGGCCACGGCGAGGTCGATATCGCCATCGCCGTCGAAATCGGCGGCGACCACGGTGTTGGAAATGGCGCGGCCGGGTAGCCGCTCGGTCACCTCGGTGAAGCCTCCACTCCCGTCGTTGAGGTGGTAGCCCGTCACCTGGTCGTCCTCGCCAACGAAGACGAGGTCGGGATCGCCGTCGCCGTCATAGTCGGCAATGGCCACGTCCTCGTGGTCGCCAAAGGGGCCATCGAGCCGGGCTTCGGTGAAGCGGCCGGCGCCATCGTTGGTGAGCACGCGGTTATGGCCGTACTCGACGGCAATGGCGAGGTCGAGGTCGCCGTCGCCATCGAGATCCGCCGCCTGCGCGGCCATGGAATGGGCGGCATCCGGCCCCTTGGGCGGCAGCAATTCGCCGATATCGACGAAGTGCTCTGTCGCGTTGTGAGGCCCGCAGGCGAAGCCGAGTGCGACCAGTGCAGCGCAGATGGTTTCCATGGCATTCCTCCTTGGCGGCAAGGCTAGGCGGCGAGGCGGGCGGGGGCAAGGCGCTCGGCGGCGGATGCCGCAGGCGTGCGACGGACGTGACGAAGCCCCCGCCGGCGTTGCCGCCTCGGGTTGATGGGGCAGTGAAGCGGGGCCGGCGAGGCGATTGCCCCGACGCGGGTAGTCCGCAACAATTTTGAGGCTCTCGCCTCGCCGACCGATCGGGGTTTTGGGCTTATGGCACCACGGAGCGGGCGCATCCCGTGCCGCATCGCGGGGAGCGTGGGCAGCCTGCGACCGGGAATCCACCCGCGTCACCACCTCGCCCGGCCGCGTATGCGCGCAGCCTCGTCCCCTGAAGCGCCCCACATCGAGCGCTCCGTGCGTTGTCAGCGGCTCAGCCGGCGAACCGGCCCCAACCGTGGTACTTTGGGCCTGGAGGCCGGCGACCCGTCCCCCACCCAACCCCCACCACACCAACCACTCGTCATGATCTCGCTTCGGTGCAGCAGGCGAGAGGAGAGTCGCACGGGGTGGAGGCGCGGGGATAAGTTGCTCGAGATTTTCTGTTCCCCACGGTGTCATCCCGGCCGGAGAGCCGGGAACTACGTCATCACCAGCGCGGGTTTCGGGGTGGGTCCCGGGTCAAGCCCGGGATGACACGTTGGGGTGGGACGAGGGGGGGGGCTCGGGCCACAGACCGGCGGGCCCACAGGCCGCGGCGCAACGAATTCACTTGGCGCGGGCGGGTGGGGCGGTATCGTGGGAGCGGAAGGAGGGACGCGATGAACTCGAAGAACAATGAGCGGGTCTACCGGATGGCGTTTGCCAGCGTCTATCCGCTCTATATCCAGAAGGCCGAGAAGAAGGGGCGCACCAGGGAGGAGGTCGACGAGGTCATCCGCTGGCTCACCGGGCACAGCCAGGCCTCGCTCGAACAGGCCATCGCCGACCGCACCACCATGGCCGACTTCTTCACCCACGCCCCGGCCCTCA
>ENA-UOVV01000764-UOVV01000764.1-compost-metagenome-genome-assembly--contig:-NODE-764-length-32096-cov-6.404887_pt1 | contig 32096 bp, 36 predicted proteins | sample MGYA00238155_ERZ761577 | MGnify/ENA primary metagenome ERZ761577 (study PRJEB28898, sample SAMN06268775) | compost metagenome | isolation source: Emeryville, CA | place: USA:Emeryville, CA | collected... | reverse complement strand
GGGTTCTTCGTCAGCAGCGCCCCCGGGCGGGCCCGCACGACCTGAGTCGGGCTAGCTGGCCTCGCGGTCGGCGACGACGCGCAGGTGCGGTCGTGTCGGCGCCGGTGTCGGCTCGGGCGCGATCCGGTCGTTGACCGTCGCCACCACCGCGTCGACCCGGTGCACCGCGCGGTCGCACAGGTCGCGCACCTTGTCGCCGGCGGCGTCGACATCGTCGGCCGCGCTGAGCAGGTAGGCCCTCAGGTTCACCCGCAACCGCTCCCCGGCGCGGCGCACCCGGCGGCGCAGGCGTTCGTCGATTTCGACCGTGATGTACGGCATCACCCGAAGCTTCATGTCGTCACGATAGCCGCGGGTGCTGCGTCCACTATCGGATTTTGGACTCATTAGTCTAGCTCCGTAGCCAGCTCAAGGCTCGATAACGAAGGTTGACTCCGCTGTTTTTTGGACGATATAGTTCAGTTTGTTCTGCTCGGGTCGTCACACAGATCGGATCGCCCATGAGATCAGCCCTGGCTCGCCGCGCCACCGCGGTGGTAGGCGGTGCGGCGATCGCCGCGCTGGCCATGCTCACCGCGTCGTGCGCCTCCGAGGAAGAGAAGGCGCCGGAGGAAACCACCACTACGACGACCGAGCCGTCGGTGATCCCGACGGAGAAGGCGCCGCGCATCGAACCGGGGCCCCACCCGTTCAGCCCGACCGTGCACGCGCCGCCGGCGCCGACCGCCGTTCCGGGCGACAACTGATCAGCGCGGCTTATCGACCGCGAACGACGCCACGTGGTCAATGGCCATGTTCAGCGACGCCTGCATGAGCCGCGGGTCGCGGCCCGTCTGCGACAGCAGGTAACCGCCTTCGACCGCGGCCAGCAATCCCGTTGCGAGCGAACCGATGTCCGCGTCGGAGCGCAGTGCGCCGTTGTCGCGCATGCGCTCCAGCGCGGCGGCGAGCAGCGTGCGCCATTCGGCGAAGTGCTCGGCCAGCGATGCCCTGGCCCGGTCATCGGTGTCGGACAATTCGGCTGCCAGAGAACCGAGTTCGCATCCCCACAGTCCGCGCCGCAACGCACAACGCTGCACCATGGCGTCGCGCCACTGGCGCAGGCCGCGGAACGAGTCCACCTTTTCCAGCCGCAGCCGCTGCCAGGACAACACCTCGTCGGCGCGCAGTGTGATGACCGCGTACACCAGATCGGATTTGTCGCTGAAGTGTTGGTAGAACTGCGATTTGCTTGTCGAACTGGCGGCCAGCACATCGTCGATGGTGGTAGCGGCCACCCCCTGTACGTGCATCAACTCGGCGGCGGCCAGCACGATGCGCTGGCGGGTGGCGGCACCGCGCGACGTCAGTTTGGGCCGCGGCGCGGGTTCGGCTTGCGGCGGCACACCCTCACTGTATCGCTGCGCTCACCGAGGCATCGCTGGTCATCCGAAGCGGCCGGCCCGCGGTCTCCTTGATGGTCAGCACGGTGCACAGCGAGATCACCGCGGCGACGATCAGATAGAGCGCCGGCGCCATCGTGTTGCCGGTCTGCGCGGTGAGCCAGGTGACGAGGTAGGGCGTGGTGCCCCCGAAGCCGGCGACGCAGATGTTGTAGCCGATCGAGAACCCGCTGTAGCGCACGTTGGTCGCGAACAGTTCGACGCCCGCCGACACCGCGACCGCGACGTAGACCGACTCGATGGCGGCCAGCCCGCAGTGCGCGGCGATCGCGGCGGCCAACGATCCCGAGTTCAACAGCGCGAACAACGGATAGCCGAACACGCTGAACGCGGCGGACCCGGCGATCAGCATCGGTTTGCGCCCGATGCGATCCGACAGCGCCGCCAGCGGCAGGATGAGCACCAGCGCCGTGAACGTCGCCAGTGTCATCGACGTGAACGCCTGTGTCTTGGAGAAATTCAGCGTCGTGATGAGGTAGGGCTGCAGGAACGTGAACACCACGTAGTAGCCGACATTGAAGACGATGAACAGCCCGACCACCATCAGGATCGGCCGCCACGAGGTGACCACGGCCTCGCGCAGCGGCGACTTGGCCACCTGCTGCGACTCGGCGAGTTCGGCGAACTGCGGGGTGTCGCTGAGCCGCATCCGGATGTAGAGGCCCACCACGCCCAGCGGTCCGGCGATCAGGAACGGGATGCGCCAACCGTAGCTCTCCATCGCCGCGGTGGGTAGCAGCGCCTGCAGCAGGGTCACGGTGACCGACCCGAGCAGGAAGCCGACCACGCCCGACCACGCCATGAACGTGATCGTCAGCCCGCGCCGGCGGTCGGAGGCGAACTCGGCGAGATACACCGCGCCGCCGCCGTATTCGCCGCCCGCCGAGAACCCTTGCAGGCAGCGCAGCACGAACAGCAGCAGCGGGGCGGCCACCCCGATGGACGCGTACGTCGGCAACAGGCCGATCGCCACCGTGGCGCCCGACATCAGCAGGATCACCAGTGCCAGCACCCGCTGCCGCCCGATCTTGTCGCCCAGCGGACCGAACACGAATCCGCCCAGCGGGCGCATGAAGAACGCGGCCGCGAAGATCGCGAACGTCTTCAGCAGCGCGGCGGTGTCGTCACCCGCCGGAAAGAAGTTGGCGGCGATGAACGTGGCGAGGAAGCCGTAGATGGCGAAGTCGAACCACTCGACCGCGTTGCCGATGGACGCCCCCGTGACCACCCGACGGAGGTCGGTACTCCCGCTGGCCGACATCAATTTCTCCCGAAACTAAGCGCGTCGCTTAACAATTCGCGCGTGGTACCCAAGAAACATAGCGGGCGTGCGCCGCGCCGGACACTATGCGCCGCGCCGGTCGGCCCAGTAGGGGCGGGTGGCCACGGCGGCCAGGACGACCACGGCCGGCGGGGCCGCCAGTGGCGCCCAGGCCCATTCCACCGGCAGCGCGGCCGCCGCCAGGGCGACGGCGGTGAATCCGACCGCGTAGCTCACCGTCGCCGCGCTCGCCCCGCCGGCGTGGCGCAGCACCAGGTATCCGGTCGCCGCCAGCCCGCACAGCGCGGCGATGACCGGCGGCGCATCGTCGAGCACCAGGGCCGCGGCCGCGAGCAGCACCGCGAGGGTGGCGACCGGACGGACCAGGTTCGCCAGCAGCACCGCGGCGGCGGCCAGGCCCGCCGCGAGCAGCGCGGCGTCGTCGGCCTGCACCGCCGCGGCGGCGGCCATCACCAACCCGAAGGCGGTCGACAATGCGCGGGTCATCGCCGCACCCGCACCGGTCGGCGGTGGTCGGGCACCAGGTGCATGGCCGCATCGAGGGTGTCCGAGGCGCGCCACGACACCACGTCGACCCCGATGGTGCCCATGTCCCGGTACATGAACGACCGCTGCAGCGACCACATCCGCGCGATCAACCGGTCGGTGTCGCCCGGGAACGGCGCGCCCTCGAGGATGTCGACGGCGACCACGGAGTGCCCGCGCTTGCGCAGGTCGATCAGTGCGAGCGCGAACTCGGTGTCCAGCAGCGTGGTGAACGCGATGACGATCGCCCCCGGCGGGACCGCGGCGCGCGGCGCCAGCGTGCCCGAGGTGGTCTCGTAACCCTGCGGCGCGGCCAGCATCGCGTCGAGGATCCGGTAGAACTGCCGCCTGCCGATGTCGGCGCCGAGCCAGCGTGGCCGGCGGTCGCCCAACGCGACGATGCCCGCCCGGTCACCGCTGCGCAGCGCACTCTGCACCACCTGGACTGCTCCGCGCGCCGCGCGGTCGCTGGCCTCGGTCGCCGGCCCCGCGGGCTGGGGGTAGTTGTCGATCAGCACCACCACGTCGGCCGCGCGGTCGGTCAGCCGCTCGGTGACATGCAGGCTGCCGCGGCGCGCGCTCACCGCCCAGTTGACCGACCGCAGTTGGTCACCGGGCACGTAGCGGCGCACGTCGGCGTACTCGACTCCGGGGCCGACGTAGCGGGTGAGGTGGGTGCCCAACCGGTCCAGCAGATCGGTGCGCGGCAGCGCGGTGCCGTGCGGTGGCGCGGTCGGGAACACGAACACGTCGGCCACCGCGGCGGCGCCGGTGCCCCGCAGCAGCCCGCCGCGCGCATCCACGGTGAGCCGGGCCTCGATCGGGTAGCGGCCCCACCGTGGCGCGGACACTTCGATGCTGCGCCGGTGCCGCTGCGGCCGGTCGGTCTCGGTGACCGTCATGCCCGGCACCGTCGCGAGCGCGAGATCCATCGCGGTGGCGCCGGATTCGGGCGCGACCGTGACCCAAGCGGTGACGCGCGACCGCTCGTCCTCGAAGCACCGGTGCGAGTCGGGTTGGCCGTGCACCTGCACGGTCGGCGTCGGCCGCTGTCTGCCGACCGAACACAGCACGCCGATCAGCGGTGCGACGAACGGCAGCAGCGCGTAGCCGGACGTGATCACCGCGACGGCAAGCACGACGGTGCCGCATGTCAGCAGCGCCATCGCGAGCGGCGAAGGACGCCAGTGCATCTCGAGTTCGACGGTGCGTGTCGCGAGCACGTCGGGTCAGCCCTTCGCCCGCGGAACGGGTAGCCGGTGCAGCAGTTCCTCCACCACGTCGCTGCCCCGCACCCGGCGCACCCACATCTCCGGGCGCAGGCTGATGCGGTGCGCCATCGCCGGCACGGCAAGCGATTTCACGTCCTCGGGGATCACGTAGTCGCGGCCGAGCAGCAGCGCCCGTGCGCGCGCCAGCTGCACCAGGTCGAGTTCGGCGCGGGGGCTGGCGCCGACCGCGATCTGCGGATGCTGTCGGGTGGCCGCGGCCAGCGACACCACGTAGCGCAGCACGTCGTCGTGCACGGTGACCTGCTCGACCGACTCTCGCATCGCCAGCATCTCCTGCGCGTCGACCACTCGCTGCACCGTCGGTTCCGCCGAGCCGCGTTCGATGCGGCGCCGCAGCATGTCGGCTTCCTCCTGCTCGGACAGGTACCGCAATTCGAGCCGGATGGTGAAGCGGTCGAGTTGGGCCTCGGGCAGCGGGTAGGTGCCCTCGTACTCGATCGGGTTGTCGGTGGCCAGCACGATGAACGGCTCGGGCAGCCGGTGGGTGACCCCGTCGATGCTGACCTGGCCCTCGGCCATCGCCTCCAGCAGCGCGGCCTGCGTCTTGGGCGGGGTGCGGTTGATCTCGTCAGCCAACAGCAGGTTGGTGAAGATCGGTCCGGACCGGAACTCGAAGCGGCCGGACTGCATGTCGTAGACCGTCGACCCGAGCAGGTCGGCGGGCAGCAGGTCCGGGGTGAACTGCACCCGGGTGAAGTCCAGACCCAGCGCCGCGGCGAACGATCGCGCGATCAACGTCTTGCCGAGCCCGGGCAGGTCCTCGATCAGCACGTGGCCGCCGGCCAGCATCGCGATCAGGATCAGGTTCAGCGCCGCGCGCTTGCCGACGACGGCGCGGCCGATCTCGTCGAGCACCGCCTCGCAGTTGGCCGTCGTGGTGGCCGCCGACGGACCCGGACTCGTCATCATAGCAGCTCCAACCGCTCCAGTATCCGGTCCAGCGTCGCGCGCCCCGGACCGGGTTCGGAATCGCCCGTGCGCGATACGTTCTCGGGGTCCACCCAGGCCCACAACTCGGCGCCGAACAGCATCCGGCCGGTGGCGTGATAGCCCTCCCGATCGCGGATACGCCGCTGGCCGGTCGCCAATTCGAACTGCCGGGCCAGCATCGGCCGCAGGTGCCGGTCCCAGTCCGTGCGGGTGGAGTCCGCCCGGCTCACCAGCGTCTCGGTGCGCGACAGCCAGCGGCGCAGCGACTCGGCGGCGTCGTCCACACTCGGCGGCTCACGCACCGGCACCGACTCGCGCACCAGATACCAGCGCACCATCAGCAGCGCGCACGCGACCGCGACCCCCGTCATCGCCGGGACCAGGCGGCGATCCGGCGCGGCCATCGCGATCAGCTGCGCGCCCACGACCAACAGAATCGCCGCCGCCACGATCTTCTTCATTCGGACTTCTTCATTCGCGTTCTCGCACGGTCTTTTTCATGCCCCGCTCCCGGAAGAGGGCGCCGACAACTCGCTCTGCACGCGGCGCAACACCCGCAGCGCGGCGTCGCGGTGCACCTCGGTCATCACGTGCGGGGAGAACCGCGCCTCCTCGAACAGGTCGACGAGTTCGGTGGCGCTGTCGGCCCGCAGCGCGTGCAAATCGACGGCGCGGGCCAACACCTCGCTGGGGGTGTCGCAATCCTGCGGCATCGCGCCGGGCACCCGCGTCAGCTCCCGCTCCATCGCCGCGTAGCACGCGATGATCGCCTCGCGCGGTTCGCGGCTGAGGTCGCCGATCTCGGCCAGCCCCCGTTCGGCCGCCCGCACCAGCGAGTCCCCCGGCGGGGGCCGTACCGGTGCGGGCTCGGCCACCGCGGCGGTGGTCGGCGGCGGTGGTGCGGCCCGGCGCTGCCGGCGTTGGGTGATGACCGACGCGATGACGACCAGCACCATCAGCGCGATCATCGGCGGCATCAGGTAGCCGATCAGGGTGTCGTTCGGGTCGGGCAGTTCCGTCGGTGGCCGGGGCTCGACGGGTGGAGGCGCCTCGGCCGGAGGCGGACCGCCCTCGGCCGGCGGGGCGGCATCGGGTGGGTGCCCGCCGATCCGGCTCAGCAGCAGGATCAGCAGCAGCCAACAGATCACCGCGATCAGCGCGACGACCGCGAGCCGCCACGACGGCCGCCGTGCGGTGCCCACCACGTGGGTGATCTCGGCGGGCGGGGGCCGCCGCATGCTGGGCTCGCGCAGCCGGACGATGATCGCGATCGCCATGATGGCGGCGGCCACCATCACCATCGCGATGACCACGGCGGTCGCGGCCGGATTGCTCCGCGGCGGCTGCCGTTCGGCCAGCGGTTCGACGCCGGGCAGGTGGCCGCGCAGCGCCCAGGTCACAACGACCAGGAGCGCGATCGCCACGATCACGCGCTGCGCTGATCTGTCGAATCCGGCCATGGCCCTGCAGCCATCCTGCCGCTCATCACGACCGGGCGCGCGGATTCGGTGGATACGGTGGTCGAATGACCACGACACTGGACGATCCGCGGGTGGCGAACGCGCTGGACCGGATGTACGCCGAGGCGAACGCGCAACTGCCCAGACTGCGGCAACTCGGCAGCGAGCTGACCCGTCACGGCGCGATGAGCGCACAGGAACGCGCCGACGCGCTGCGCGAGTTCTATCTACCGGTGACCCCGGAGGCCGGGCGGCTGCTGTATGCGCTGGTGCGCGCGAGCCGGCCCGCCACGGTCGTCGAGTTCGGCATGTCGCTGGGCATCTCGGCGATCCATCTGGCCGCCGCGGTGCGCGACAACGGCGCCGGACGCGTCGTCACCACCGAGTTGAGCGCGGCCAAGATCGCCGCCGCGCAGCGCACGTTCGCCGAGACCGGTCTGAACGACCTGATCACCGTGCTGGCCGGCGACGCGCTGCAGACGCTCGAAAACTTGGACGGGCCAGTGGGTTTCGTGCTGCTCGACGGGTGGAAGGATATCTACCTGCCGGTGCTCTCGCTGTTGGAGCCGCGGCTGACCCCCGGTGCGCTGGTGGTCGCCGACAACACGTCGATGCCCGAGCTGGCGCCCTATCTCGACTACGTGCGCGCCCCGGCGAACGGCTATGTGAGCGTGAGCTTCCCCGCCCGCGACGGCGACAGCATGGAGATCAGCTGCCGCGTAGCCGCCTGAGTTTGGCCTTGGCCTGCCTCACCGCGTCGCCGGCGTCGCGACTGGCCTGCTTGGCCGTGGTGTAGGCGTCCTCGGCGGCGGCCAACGCGCGCTCGGCCTCCTGCAGCCGACGCCGGGCGTCGTCGCGGCGCAGTCGGGCGGTCGCGAGATCGGACTGCAGTTCGCCGAGCGCGTCGTCGGCCTCGGCCTTGGCCCGCTCGGCGGCGGCCACCTCCGCGCGCGCGGCCCGCAGCGCATCGTCGGACTTCTTCCCCGGCTGCGCGGGCTGCTCCGGTTCGGGCGTCTTCTTCTTGGGTCGGGTGGATGTGAAAACAATTGCGGTGTCGCCGAATTCGCCGAAACCCGACCACTTCTCGGCCTTCGTCAGCCTGCCCAGTCGCGCCGCGACGTCGGGGTCGGCGACCGCGGCCTGCAGCGTCGCGGTCACGTCGTCGCGCAGTGCGGCGGTCGGCGACTGCCCGGCACCGGCCAGCGCGGCCGTGGTCAACTCGGCTATGAGCCCGCGCTGTTCGGCGGTCAACTCCCGAATCCGGTCGCCGTCCATCGCGGCGTGCGCGTCGCGCAGGCGTTCGCCCAGCCCGGCCAGCCGCTCCCTGACCCTGGCGTCGTGCAGCACCAGCGCGTTGACGACGTGCGCGGCGATGGTGGGTTTGCGCGCGGCGGTGATCCGCTTGGCGGCCCCGGCGTCGCCGCGCTTCTTGGCGTCGGCGGCCAGCTTGGTGCGCAGCGCGGTGAACTCCCCGGGCGCGGCGGCGTACAGGACGTCGAGCGGATCGTCGGCCACGACTCCATCATTGCCTTCATCAACTGCCTCCGTCACCGCCTCCGTCATCGCGCTCCTCGGGCAAGTTGCCGCCAAACCACCGCATGCTCGGAGATGATCGTCGCGTGCAGACCCCCGCCCACCCGTTGCGGTTGGCCGTCGTGGTCGCCGCGCTCGGAGTGGTGTTCGGCGATATCGGCACCAGCCCGATCTACACCCTCGCGACCGTGTTCAACCCCGCCGATCCGCATCCCGTCCCGGTGTCGGACGCCCACGTCTACGGCGTGGTGTCGCTGATCTTCTGGTCGGTGATGGCGATCGTGACACTCACCTACGTCACGCTGGTGATGCGCGCGGACAACAACGGTGAGGGCGGCATCATGGCGCTCATCACGCTGCTGCGCCGCTGGACCGGGGTGCGCGGGCGACGCACCGCCCTGGTGTTGTCGGCGGCCGGCCTGTTCGGCGCGGCGCTGTTCTTCGGCGACAGCATGATCACCCCGGCCATCTCGGTGCTCTCGGCCGTCGAGGGGCTCAAGGTCATCGACCCGGGCCTACGCGACTTCGTCGTGCCGATCACCGCGGTGATCATCGCCGGTCTGTTCGCGGTGCAGAGTCGCGGCACCGCCACCGTCGGCCGCTTCTTCGGACCGGTGATGGTGCTGTGGTTCACCGCGATCGGCGCGTGCGGCGTCGGCGGCATCATCGACAACCCGCATATCCTGCGGGCGCTGTCGCCGCTGTATGCACTGGACTTCATGGTCGGGCACTTCCACATCGCGTTCTTCGCGCTCGCCGCGGTGGTGCTCGCGGTCACCGGCGCCGAGGCGCTGTACGCCGACATGGGTCATTTCGGCAGGCGCGCAATCACTTTGGGCTGGCTCGGGTTGGTGCTGCCGGCCTGCACGCTGAACTATTTCGGGCAGGGCGCGCTGGTGCTCGCCGACGAGTCCAACGTGTCCGCACCGTTCTTCCTGCTGACGCCGGAGTGGGCGCGGATGCCGATGGTGTTGTTGGCGACGGCCGCGACGGTGATCGCGTCGCAGGCGGTGATCACCGGCGCGTTCTCGGTGGCGTCGCAGGCCGCCCTGCTGGGGTATCTGCCGCGGCTGCGCATCGAGCACACGTCGGCGGCGACGATGGGCCAGATCTACGTGCCGTGGATCAACGGTGCGCTGATGATCGGGGTGCTGATCCTGGTGTTCGCGTTCCGCAGTTCGGCGGCGCTGGCCTATGCGTTCGGGATGGCGGTCACCGGCACCATCACGATCACCACGACGCTGTTCTTCTACTACGCCCGCACCCGGTGGCGCTGGCCACTGCCGGTGGTGCTGCTCGGCGGCGGCGCGCTGTTGGTGATCGACCTGACGTTCTTCGCGGCCAACCTGACCAAGCTGGTGCACGGTGCCTGGCTGCCGCTGACGATCGCGATCGCCACGTTCACGGTGATGACGACGTGGCAGCGCGGCCGCGAGATCGTCACCCGCGCGCGGCGCGAGGCCGAGGGCCCGCTGCGCGAGTTCATCGCCGGCCTGATCGACCGCGACCCACCGCTGATCCGCATCCCGGGCACCGCGGTGTTCCTCAATCGCGGCGCCGAGACCGCGCCACTGGCGATGCGCGCCACCGTCGAACATCACAACGTGCTGGCCCAGCACGTGGTGATCCTGTCGATCGAGACCGAACCGGTGCCGCGCGTGCCCGACGCCGATCGGATAAGCCACGACGATCTCGGATTCCGCCGCGACGGCATTGTGCACGTCGTCGCGCGCTACGGGTACATGGAACGACCGAATGTGCCGCACGCGCTCGAACTGCTCGACCCTGCCGAGACCGAGGGACCGATCGACGTGCGCCGCGCCTCGTACTTTCTGTCCCGGCTCGACCTGTGCCCCGGCGATGCGCCGACGATGGCGCCGTGGCGCAAACGGCTGTTCATCGCGACGTCGCACATCACCGCCGACGCCGCGCGCGGCTTCGGCCTGCCACTGGACCGCACGGTGATCGTGGGCGCACGCATCGAGATCTGACGGTCAGGCCCCGTACGTCGACAGCAGCGCGACGGTGCGCATCCAGATCAGCACCGCGAACAGGACCACCAGCGCGGCCGTCGCGCCGACCGCCACCGCGTTGCGCGACCTGAGCGGCGCGTAGGCGAACGCGGCGGCCACGGCGGCGCCGGTGAGCAGGCCACCGATGTGGCCCTGCCAGCTGATGCCCGGCAGCGCGAACGTGATGACCAGGTTGATCGCGATCAGCAACACGACCCAGCGCACGTCGAGGTTCAGCCGCTTGCCGATCACAAATGTCGCGCCGAACAGGCCGAACACCGCACCCGACGCCCCGGCGGTGTGCGCCCCCAGCGGCGAGAGCAGATACACCAGGACCGACCCGCCCAGCGCGCTCATCACGTAGAGCACCGAGAACCGCAGTCGGCCCAGCGCCGCCTCCAGCGGCGGACCGACGACGTACAGCGCCCACATGTTGAACAGGATGTGCGCCGGGCCGTAGTGCAGGAACGCCGCGGTCAGCAGGCGGTACAGCTCGCCGTCGGCGACGGCGGGCGCATACATCTCCAGCGCGCGCTCGGTGGGCGACGACGCCGTCTGCAACACGAACATCACCACGTTGGCCGCGATCAGCGCGAAGGTGATCGCCGGCCGCGCACGCTGGATGCCGCCGAACTGGGCTTGCGGCGCGCGGGCGGCAGCCGCGGCCGCGCCGACGCACTCGGCGCACTGGTGGCCGACCGGGGCGTCGCGCATGCATTCCGGGCAGATGAAGCGGTTGCACCTGGTGCAGCGGACGTAGGTCGCGCGGTCGGGATGCCGATAGCAGGTCGGCGGCGACGCCTGCGGGGGTGGGTACGGGGGCTGCACGGTCATGACTCTAGAGGGCCGAACCGGTGACACACGCCACCGAACCTAGCGGGCGCGGAGTAACGATTCGGTCTCCATCGAGATCACGATCACTTAAGGCGGTGGCGCCAATTCTGAGGATTTTCAGCTTCTTTGCGCAGCTCTTGAGGCTGACTTAGTGGATCCGCGCGATATTGAGGCGTAGATCACGCCGGATCGCTGTAACGTTCGCCGATCGCGAACGGCAGTGATTTTCGCGCCGATTGTGCGCTTTTGCGTTGGGCTACCGTGGTTTTCGGGGTACGGGGGAAATGCGACCGATTCGCAAGAAGCGCGAATGACACGCAATCAATCAAGGGAAGAGAAACGAATGAATTTCACTGGTAATTCTGCGCGTCGGGGCATCGTGGCAGTGTGCGCGGGCAGCGTGCTCGCCGGCTGCGCGGCGGCGACCATCGCCGCGCCGTCCGCCGGTGCAGCGCCCGAGCAGTGCAGCGCCGCCGCGGTGACGGGCACCGTCAGTTCGACGACGGGCGCGGCCCGCGCGTACCTGGACAACCATCCGGGTGCCAACCAGGCGGTGACGACGGCGTTCAGCCAGCCTCGTGAGCAGGCCGCGGCGACGCTGCGCGGCTACTTCACCGCCAATCCGGCGGAGTACTACGACCTGCGCGGCATCCTGGCGCCGATCGGCGAGGTGCAGCGCACCTGCAACATCACCGCGTTGCCGCCGGAGCTGACGTCGGCTTACAACGAGTTCATGGCCGGCTGAGCCGGCTGCACGACAGAAGCCGGCTGAGCCGGCCCGACGACAGAACCCGGCTGAGCCGGCCCGACGACAGAACCCGGCTGAGCCGGGTTCACGAAGACCCGCCGCTGCGCTCAGCGGCGGGTTTCTTCGTTAGCGCACCTAATCGATTAGACTGGCGTGCATGAGCCCCCGGGTCGTCGCCGCGCTGTCCTGCGCACTGGTCTGCGGCGCCCTGGCGACCGCGGGCGTCGCGTCCGGCCAGCCGGAACCCGAGCCCGCCCCGCCCGCGCCCAAGACCACGATCGATGCCGACGGTACCTACACGGTCGGCAAGGACATCGTGCCGGGCGTCTACTCGACGGCCGGGCCGATCCCCGACGGCGCGTGCTACTGGAAGCGGGTCAGCGGCGAGAAGCTGGTGGACAACGCGTTGACCAAGAAGCCGCAGATCGTCAAGGTCGAGGCCACCGACACCACGTTCACCACCAACGACTGTCAGCCGTGGCAGCTGACCGACGCCGCCCCGCCGCCCCAGCCGGCGCCGCAGGACCTGCTGGGCCAGCTCGGCGCGTTCATCGGCTCGGGCATCCTCGGCGGCCCGCGCCGCTGAGGCCGTACCCTGGCGGGGTGGCCGACCTGCACCCGGACATCGCGACGCTGGGTGCCCTGCTCGGCACCTGGACCGGGCCGGGCCGCGGCGAGTATTCGACGATCCCGTCGTTCGAGTACGTCGAAGAGGTGACATTCGACCACGCCGGCAAGCCGTTTCTGACCTACCGGCAGCGCACCGCCGCCGCCGACGACGGCCGCCCCCTGCACACCGAGGTGGGATACCTGCGTGTTCCGGCGCCCGGCCAGGTGGAATGGGTGCTGGCGCATCCCACCGGGATCGCGGAGATCCAGGAGGGGCCGCTGATCGTCGACGCCGACGGCCGCATCGAGATGGACCTGCGCGCCACCACGGTCGCGCGCACATCTTCGGCTAAAGACGTTGCAGCCCTTGTTCGTTGGCTACGGGTCGGCGACGACGAACTGACGTACCGGCTCGGCATGGCGGCCGTCGGCCAGCCACTGCAGCACCACCTCGCGGCCACCCTCCACCGGGAGGCGCGGTGACCGGCCGGATCCGAGTGCCCGCCGACCTCGACGCGGTGACCGCCGTCGGCGTCGAGGACCACTCCGAGGTGAGCCCCGCTGCCGTCGAACGGATCTGGGACGCCGTGCGGCACTGGTATCGCGCCGGCATGCATCCGGCGATCCAGCTGTGCGTGCGGCGCAACGGCCGGACCGTGCTGAACCGCGCCATCGGTCACGGCTGGGGCAACGGCCCCGACGACCCGCCCGATACCGAAAAGGTGCCGGTCACAACGGAAACCCCGTTCTGCGTGTATTCGGCCGCCAAGGCCGTCACCACGACGGTGGTGCACATGCTCATCGAACGCGGCCACTTCTCGCTCGACGACCGGGTCTGCGAGTACCTGCCGAACTACACCAGCCACGGCAAGGACCGCACCACGATCCGACACGTGATGACCCACAGCGCGGGCATCCCCATCTACACCGGGCCGCGCCCGGACCTGCGCCGCATGGACGACAGCGAGTACACCCGCGAGAAGCTCGCCGAGATCAAGCCACTGCACCGGCCCGGCCTGGTGCACATCTACCACGGGCTGACCTGGGGTCCGCTCGTGCGTGAGATCGTCTCGGCGGCGACGGGCCGCAACATCCGCGACATCCTGGCCACCGAGATCCTCGCCCCGCTCGGCTTCCGCTGGACCAACTACGGCGTTGCGGCACAAGACGTTCCGCTGGTGGCACCGAGTTATGCCACCGGAGACCCGCTGCCAGGCCCGATCGAGCGGGTGTTCCGGCTGGCGGTCGGCGGCTCGATGGAGAAGATCATCCCGTTCTCCAACTCACCGCAGTACCTCACCAGCGTGCTGCCGTCGTCGAACACCGTGTCCACCGCCGACGAGCTGTCGCGGTTCGCCGAATTGCTGCGCCGCGGCGGGGAACTCGACGGGGTTCGGGTGCTGAGCCCCGAGACGCTGTGCGCCGCGGTCAAAGAGTGCCGACGACTGCGCCCCGACGTCGCGACCGGGCTGGTGCCGCTGCGTTGGGGCACCGGATACATGTTGGGCTCCAAGCGATTCGGGCCGTTCGGCCGCAACGCACCCGCGGCGTTTGGACACACCGGCCTGACCAACATCGCGGTGTGGGCGGACCCGCCGCGCGGCCTGGCCGTCGGGTTGATCAGCAGCGGCAAGCCGGGCAGACACCGCGAGGCGAACCGGTATCCGGCGCTGCTGGACCGCATCACCGCCGAGTTCGCCCCGGACGCTCAGCGGATCTTCTCGCCGTAGACCTTCTCGACGGTCATCACCATCAGCACCCGGCGGTCGGACACCATCACCGACCGGTACTCGTCCCAGTCCGGGTGCTCGCCCGCGGCGGCGCGGTAGTAGTCCACCAGCGCCTCCACCTCGGGGCCGTGCGGGTCGGCGCCCGGTCCGGTGAGGGTGACCGGTCCCTCCGCGGTGGCCCACGCCCATCCGTCGGCGCTGGTCACCTCCAGGGCGGCGCGCGGATCGCGGCGCAGGTTGGCGGTCTTGGCGCGGCCCTCGGTCATCGACACGTAGATGCGCTCGGCGGCCCGGTCGTAGTACGGCGTGACGGGCGACAGCTGCGGAACACCGCTGGCCTTGATGGTGGCCAGCACGCCCAGCCGGCTCTCGGCGAGCAGCGCGCGGGGATCGAACGTCATGTGCCTGTCAACCCGCGCCGCTGCGCCGGCTATTCCGGCACGACGATGCGCACCCGGTAGGTCGTCGGCCAGTTCTTGCCGGTCAGCAGGTAGTAGTCGCCGTCGACGTGCGCGATCCCGTTGAGCACCTGATCGGGGCCCAGTGGCTGCCGGTTGACCAGGCCGGAGGCGTCCAGGACCGCGGTCACCCTCCCGGAGTCGGGATCGATGCGCACGATCTCGTTGGTCATCCAGACGTTCGCCCACACCTGCCCGTCGACGCACTCGAGTTCGTTGAGGTTCTTCACCGGCTGTCCGTCGCGGGTGACGTTGACCGACCCGGTCTCGGCGAACGAGTTCGGGTCGTGAAACCGCAGTTTGTCGGTGCCGTCGCTGCGGATCAGCCGGTCGGTGTCCAGGCACAGCCCCCAGCCCTCGCCGTCCATCGGGACCTCGCGCCGCGGCGTCAGGGTGGCCTTGTCCCATTCGACGGCCACGCCATCCTGCCAGGTCAGCTGCCAGATGCGGTCGCCGACCACGGTGATGCCCTCCCCGAAGTACTCCGGCGGGTCGGCCGCGGAGCGGCGCACCTCCCCGGTGGACGGATCCAGTTCGCGCACCTGGGACTGGCCCACCAGGCCGGTGCCCTCCCAGAGCGCCGGGCCGTCGAGCTCCAGTCCCTGGGTGAACGCCGCGGGGTCATGCGGCAGCTGGCCGACCACGACCGGTTCGATCACCGGCACCTCGACCGGCGTCTCGGCGGCCTGCTCGGCGGCGGCCTGGTCGCCATCGCCGGAACAGCCCACGGTCGTGATCAGCACCATGCCGACGACCGAGGCCGCCGCGACGACTCGCAAACTCATGCCCTAATACGTACCCGATCGGCCGGCTCTGGGCGCGGATACGACGGAAGGGCACCCGAATCTCGGGTGCCCTTCGTCGCGTGTTCGTCAGTTAGCGGGCGCCACCGCTGTGCCGCGGGCTGGTGTCCACCTTGGGCACGTTCACCTTCGGCTGGATGTCGTTCAGCCAGTTCAGGTGATCGACGCCCCTGGGGAAGGACAGCGCCACCTGGTCGATGGTGGGCGAGGAAACATCCGCCTGAGCCGGGGCGGCCAGTCCGATGACGGTCGCGAAGCCTGCGGCGGCGATGGCGGCGATGCCGATCTTCTTCATTTCGTGCCTTCTTCCGTTCTCCTGTTTTGTTTCTCGGCCGGTTCTCGTGCCGGTCTGACCTGCTCAACAGGAGCCTCACAGGTTTTAATTCCGGTGGCAGAAATTGATTGACGGTTGGCAGGATCTCCTCCCCGACAGTCGAATATCGGTGTGGCAGCGGGTGATCCGGGTGGAGATCAAGTGACCGCGATCACGGATGAACCGCGTCGATAGCGCGATAGATGCGCTTCTCGCTGACGGGCCGCGCGGTGCCGAGTTGCTGGGCCCACAGGCTGACCCGGAACTCCTCGATGAGCCAAGCGATATCGCGCACATCGTCGGCGGCGGCGCGGGTCGGCGACAACGCGGCCACCAATTCGTCGTAGGCGTCGATTACCGCGTGCACGCGCGCCATCCGCTCGCGATCGGCGGCGACATTGTGCGCCAACCGCTCTATCCGCCTGGCCACCGCGGTGAGGTAGCGGGTCAGGTCCGCGAGGTGGGCCGGTCCCGTCGCGGTGACGAACCCGACGGGCAGCAGTCGGTCCAGTTGTGCGTGGATGTCGGCGACCGCATCGTCGGGGCCGCGCACGCCCGACAGCGCCACCTGCACGTCGTGGTGGGCAGCGAGCGCCTTCTCGACCTGCGTGACGATGCGCTGCGCGGCGGCGGGCAGTTGTGCGGCGACCCGTTCGCGCAGCGCGGTGAACTCGGATCGGGTCCACACCGGCGCGCTGACCAGCGCATCGACCGCGGCGTCGGCGCAGTCGTCGAGCAGCGCGGAAAGCGTCCCGTCCGGGTTGCCGGCCAGGGTCAACCGCGCTTGCGGATCCAGTTTACGTTCAAGCGTTTTCGTCGGCGACGGCACGACGAGGCGAAGTAACCGGCGGATGCCGGGCCGGATGGCGGCCTGCTGTTCGGCGTGGGTCGGGAACACCCGCAGGTCCACCGCGGCGCCGGCGTCGACGAACGCGGGGAACCCGCGCACGGTGTGCCCGCCGGAGCGGTTCTCGACGGACTTGGGCAGCTCGTCGAGGTCGGCGGGCCAGTCGCGCAGTCCCCGGCGTTCCAACCCGGCGGACACCGCCTCGGCGACCGCGCGGCGGATCGGCGCGGCCAGCCGGTCCCGCAGCGCGTCCAGGTCCTTGCCGCGCGCCACCTCGGTGCCGTCGGTGGCCTCGACGGCGAACGTCACCCGCAGGTGCGCCGGGATCTTCGTGGTGTCGAACGCGTCGATCGGCACCAGCACGCCGGTGAGCCGGTGCAGTTCGCGCTGCACCGCCTCCAGCAGCGGCCCGGGCTCGGCGGGCAGCGCCGCCAGCACGGCGCGAGCCGTGTCGGGGGCGGGCACGAAGTTGCGACGCAGGTTCTTCGGCAGCGACCGGATGAGCGCGACGATGAGTTCCTCCCGCAGGGCGGGTACCTGCCAGGCGAACTCGTCGCCGCCGAGCCGGGCGAGCACCTCGACGGGCACGTGCACGGTGACGCCGTCGTCGTCGGCGCCCGGCTCGAAGCGGTAGCTCACCGGCAGCGCCAGGTCGCCGCTGCGCCAGGTGTCCGGCTGTTCGGCGGTGTCGTGGACGCGCAGCAGGTCGTCGCGGGTCATGGTGAGCAGGTCCGGCGTCTTGTGCCGCCGCTTCTTCCACCAGGCGTCAAAGTGCCGCGCCGAGACCACGTCGGCGGGGATCCGCGCGTCGTAGAAGGCGAAGATCTCCTCGTCGCCGACCAGCAGGTCGCGGCGGCGGGCCCGGTCCTCGAGGGTGCGCAGTTCCGCGCGCAACCGGGCGTTGTCACCGAAGAAGTGGTGGCGGGTCTGCCAGTCCCCGTCAACGAGGGCGTGGCGGATGAACAGCTCCCGCGAGACGGCCGGATCCACGTCCGCGTAGCCGACGCGGCGCCGCGGCACCAGCGGCAGACCGTAGAGGGTCACCCGTTCGTAGGCCATCACGGCGCCGCGTTCGGCGTCCCAGTGCGGTTCGCTGTAGGTGCGGGCCAGCAGGTGCGCCCCGACGCGTTCGACCACCTCGGGCTGGATGCGCGCGGCGATCCGGCCGTACAGCCTGCTGGTCTCGACGAGGTCGGCGACCACCACCCACTTGGGCGGCCGCTTGGTCAGCACCGAACCCGGTGCGAGCACGAATTTGGCGTTGCGCGCGCCCGCGTACTCGCGCGAATCCCCCTCGCGCATGCCGATGTGCGACAGCAGGCCGGCCAGCAGCGCGGCGTGGATGCGCGCCGCGTCGGCCGGTTCGTCGTTCTCCCGGATGCCCAGGTCGCGGGCGATGCCGCGCAGCTGACCGACCAAATCCTGCCATTCGCGGATCCGCAGGTAGTGCAGAAACTCTTCGCGACACATCCGGCGAAAGGCGTTGCCGGACCGTTCCTTTCGCTGCTCGCGCAGGTACCGCCACAGGTTCAGGTAGGAGATGAAATCGGAGTGTTCGTCGGCGAATCTGGCGTGTTTCTGACGCGCCGCCGCTTCACGGTCGACCGGGCGCTCCCGCGGGTCGGGGATCGACAGCGCGGCGGCGAGGATCAGGATCTCGCGCACGCAGCCCTCGGTGTCGGCCTGCAGGATCATCCGGCCCAACCGCGGGTCGACCGGCAGCTGTGCCATTCGCCGGCCCAGCGCGGTGATGGCGCCGTGCTCGTCGAAGGCGCCGAGTTCCTGCAGCAGCGCCACCCCGTCGCGGATGCTGCGCTTCTCCGGCGGGTCCAAGAACGGGAACGTCTCGATGTCACCGAGATCCAGTGCGGCCATCTGCAGCAGCACCGACGCCAGGTTGGTGCGCAGGATCTCCGGGTCGGTGTAACGCGGCCGCGACGCGAAGTCCTCCTCGGAGTACAGCCGGATGCACACGCCGGGCGCGACGCGACCGCAGCGGCCCGCGCGTTGGGCCGCCGAGGCCTGCGAGATCGGTTCGATGGGTAGCCGCTGCACCTTGGTGCGCCTGCTGAACCGGGATATGCGCGCGGTGCCCGGGTCGACGACATAGCGGATGCCGGGCACCGTCAGCGATGTCTCGGCGACGTTGGTGGCCAACACGATTCGACGCGTGGCGCGGCTCGGCGTGAATACCCGCTGCTGCTCGGCGGTGGGCAGCCGGGCGTACAGCGGCAGCACTTCGGTGCGTTCGTCGACCACGTCGCGCAGCGCATCCCGGGTGTCGCGGATCTCGCGCTCGCCGGACAGGAACACCAGCACGTCGCCTGCCGGCTCGCTCTCCAGTTCGCGGATCGCGTCGATGATGGCCTCGGTCTGATCCCGCATCTCGGTGCGCACCACGTCGTGGTCGGGGTCGTCGGGATCGTCCGACTCGTCGGCGGGCACCGCGACTTCCAGTGGTCGATACCGGATTTCGACCGGATAGGTGCGTCCGGACACCTCGACGATCGGCGCGTTGCCGAAATGAGCGGCGAACCGCTCCGGTTCGATGGTCGCCGATGTGACGATCACCTTGAGGTCGGGCCGGTGCGGTAGCAGGTTGCGCAGGTAGCCGATCAGAAAGTCGATGTTGAGGCTGCGCTCGTGGGCCTCGTCGAGAATGAGCGTGTCGTAGCGCAGCAGCCTGCGGTCGCGTTGGATCTCGGCGAGCAGGATGCCGTCGGTCATCAGCTTGACCAGGGTGCGATCGCTGACCTGATCGGTGAAACGCACGGTGTAGCCGATGGTTTCGCCCAGCGGACTGCCGACCTCGTCGGCAATGCGCTGGGCGACGGTGCGCGCGGCCAGCCGCCGCGGCTGGGTGTGGCCGATCAACCCGCGCACGCCGCGGCCCAGCTCCAGGCAGATCTTGGGCAGCTGCGTGGTCTTACCCGAGCCGGTCTCACCGGCGACGACCACCACCTGGTGTTCAGCGATGGCGGCGGCGATCTCGTCGCGGCGGTCGCTGACCGGCAGATCCGGATAGGTGAGCTGCGGCACCGCGGCCCGCCGGGCGGCGACCAACTCCTCGGCGGCGGTGATCTGCTCTCTGAGCTGGTGCACCCTGGCGGGGTCGCCGCGGCGCAGGTTCTTGAGTTTTCGGCCCAGCCGGGCGGCGTCGCGGATGGTCAGCCCGTCCAGGCGTGCGCGCAACGCCCGCCACTCGGCGGCTGACGGCTCGGACACTCGCTCCAGGATATGTACCGTGGGCGGTGATGCCCCGTCGGTGGAGTCTCGCCCAGTACGGCCTGCTGGTCATCTCGGCCTTCCACGTGGCCCAGGCGATCATCGGGCTGGCGCTCGAGCCCAGCTTCGCCACCGGACCCGACGCCCCGACCGTCCGGATCTTCGGCATGGACTACAACGGCTGGCACGCCGTCGCGGGCCTGGCGCTGTTCGGCCCCGGGCTGGTGTTCTGCTGGCGCAAGTCGTGGGCGGTGCTGTACCTGCTGGCGGCCGCGGTCGCCGGCGCGCTGCCCGGGATCTGGGCGCTGTTCGCCAACCAGGTGCTGTTCGTGCTGTCGTTCCCGAACAACGTCACCGACGCGGTGATCCACCTGGCGACGGCGGCGGTGCTGGCCGCGGTGGCGTGGGTGCAGATCCGCCACGACGGTGGGCTGTCCAACTCGCTGGCCGACCTGCGCCGGCGGTAACCGTCAGCGCTGGTCCGGGGACCAGTAGTCGAGCATCTCGGCGAAGGTCTCGAAGGCCGGAACGGAGACGCCGTAGGTGGCCTCGAGGTGGATGCTCAGCGGGAAGCCCAGGTCGACGACGCCGTCGATGACCCGCTTGTACAGGTCGAGCATCAGCTTGCGCTTCTCGGCGGGCTCGGTGGCGGCCAGTTGGCGCACGAACTCCTGCTCGGCGGCCACCGCGGGGTTGCCCGGATCCTGGATCAACCAGTTGATCAGGCCCACCTTGGCCTCGAGCTTGGGCACGAACCCGAAGGACAGCAGGATTTCGGGGCGGTGGTCGGTAGTCGCGGCGAAGTTGCGCAGGAACCCGACGATCGCGTCGGAGTACAGCAACTGCGTCATGCCGTAGGTGGCGCCCCGCTCGCACTTGAAGTTGAACCGGCCGTGTTCACCCTCCCGGGTGGGGATCAGGATGGCGCCGCGGTTGGGCACCAGGTCGGCGAACATCGACAGCGCGTCGGTGGGCGCGACGCCGGAGCCCTCGCCGTCGTTCATCGTGCGGGGCACCCCGACGAAGGCGATGCCGTCGAAACCCGCCGCCGCCAGGTCGGTCAGTCGGCGCCGCAGCGCGGGCTCGTCCAGGAACGCGGTGACCTGCGTGCACAGCCCGTTGGTGCCGGGCAGTTCGGGCCGGATGATGTTCCAGAAGTCCAGGACGTCCATCTTCGGCTTCATCTCGATCGGCCGGTCGTCGTCCTCTTCGATCATGCCGGGGATCATCACGTGCCGAATACGGCCGGTCAGCCCGGTCTCGGCCGAGCAGCGCAGCACCTTCTGCGCGTCCTCGAGCGCCTGCTCGCGGCCCCGCTCCTGGTTGGGCGGCACGAGCTCGAGCGCGATGGTGTTCAGACTCACCGGGTTGCTCCTCATCGGACGGATACGCCGCTGATGTGACGGGCGAAGACGGTCGACGATGACCTCGCTCCGCATTTGCCGGAGGATTCACCATACAGACCCCCGCTGGGACGGCTGATCACATGGGTCGATGACTCCGCAAGGATCCTTGATCGCCGCTCGACACCGAGTAGTCGGCCGTCACCTGCTACCCTCCCGTTCTATGCCATCAACCGCCATCATCCAGCGGTCATTCGTCTATCGAATCCGCGCGATGATGGGCGGGTACCACCCGATCGTTCGCTGGTACCGCCAGCACCGGCCGGTGTGGTGGTGGTTGCGCACCCATGCCGCGGGCCGCGTCACCGCCCGCTACGTCAAGGAGAACGGGCTGACGGTCAAGCGTGGTCCGTTCAAGGGGCTGACCTATTCGACCGCCGCGGTGGGACACGTCGGCTTCATCCCAGCGAAGCTGTGCGGCTCCTACGAGCCCACCGTGGTGGACAAGCTCACCGAGCTCGCGCCCACGCACGACCTGTTCGTCGACATCGGTTCCGCCGAGGGCTTCTACTGCAGCGGCATGGCGCTGGCGTTCCCGCACCTGAAGGTGATCGGGTTCGAGACCACGCCCGGCGAGCGCGACCTGGCCCTCGAGATGGCCCGGATCAACGGGGTGACCATCGACCAGCGCGGCACCGCCGACCCGAGCACCCTGCAGGACCTGCCGGAGGGCCGCATCCTCGCGCTGGTCGACATCGAGGGCTACGAGAAGGTGCTGCTCGACCCGGACCGCATCCCGCGGCTGCGCGAGATGACGATGGTCGTCGAGCTGCACGACGCGGCGGCGCCCGGCATCGAGGGGCTGCTGCGGCAGCGCTTCGGCGCCAGCCACGACATCGACCTGATCTACCCGGCCCAGATCGACGTCGACTCGTTCCCCGAACTGAACGGCTGGCCGCACATCCAGAAGGTGTTGGCCACCCACGACCGGCCCGAGGACGTCGGCGTCTGGATGGTGCTGCAGCCGAAATAGCCAGCCGCGAGCGCCCGCCTCGTAGGATTCGGTCATGACCAACGCTGTGCGACGTCTGGCCGCTGCGGCGCTCGTGACTGCCGGGCTGGCCGGCGCGACGCCCGTCGTCGTCCCCGTGACCGCCTCGGCCCAGCCGGGCAACTGCTGCTGTCCGCCCGGCGAGACCGGTGTCATCTACGGCTGCGCGCCGTTCTGCGTGCCGGGCAAGTTCCTCGACACCAACACCGGCCTGTGCACCCCGATCGCGGCGCCCCCGCCGCCGCAGCAGTCCTGAGGTGACACGCCTCAAACTGGTGCCGGCGACTATCGCGCATCTTGTTGCGCTGCAATCGGATTCGGCGGCCTTCGGCGATCTGATCGGCAGCCCGGTGCCGAAGGGATGGCCGGAGTTCCCGGAGTCGGTGGACTTCACCCTCGACCGGTTGCGCGCGCACCCCGACGAGGCCGACTGGTGGATGCACTTCTTCCTCGCCGACTCCACGCTGGTCGGCTCCGGCGGCTTCACCGGCCTGCCGTCCCAGCGCACAGTCGAGATCGGCTATGAGATCGCCCCGCAGTTCCGCGGCCGCGGATTCGCGACGGCGGCCGCGGCCCAACTCATCGACAAGGCGCGGCGGTCGGGCGGCGTGGACGCCGTCATCGCGCACACGCTGGCCGAGCACAACCCCTCCACCGGGGTGTTGCGCAAGCTCGGGTTCGAGTGGGCGGGCGAGGTGCCCGATCCCGAACAGGGCACGGTCTGGCGCTGGCGGTTACCCCTGACCGCTTGACTACACCAGGGTGCCGTCGGCCACCCAGGGCTCGCGGTCGGCGACGGCGTCGTCGAGCACCATCGCGGCCACCCGGTCCCGGTGCTGCTCGGCGGTGCCGAGCAGTGCGGCGTCGGTGGCGGCGCGCTTGAAGTACAGGTGCGCCTGGTGCTCCCAGGTGAACCCGATACCGCCGTGCACCTGGATGGCGTCGGCCGCGACGTGGCTCAACGCCGCCGAACAGACCGCCTGCGCGATGCTGGTCGCCAACGCGGGATCGTCGGATCCGTCGGTGAGTGCCCAAACCGAGTGGTAGGCAACCGATCTCGCGTGCTCGACATCGACGAGCAGGTCGGCGAGGCGGTGTTTGACGGCCTGGAACGAGCCGATCGGCCTACCGAACTGCAGCCGTGACTTGGCGTACTCGACGGACAGGTCGAGCAGGTGCTGGGCCGCGCCCACCTGCTCGACGGCCAACAGCGCCGCCCCGACCTGCAGTGCGTGGTTGATCACCCGGGTGGCCTCGTCGGGACCGGCGATGCGCCGGGCGGGCGCGTCGGTGAACGTGACGTCGGCCTGCGGTCGGGTGAGATCCAGGGTCGCGAGCGGCGTGCGCTGTACCCCGGACGAGGCGTCCACGGCGTACAGGCCGACACCGTCGGCGCCGCGCGCGGCCACCAGCAGCACGTCGGCGGCACCGGCGTCGACCACCTGGCGCACGGTGCCCGACACGGCCTCGCCACCGGCGGTGACCGTGACGGCGTCGGGGTCGAACACGCCGCCGCGGTCGACGACGGCGAAGGCCGCGGTGCGGCGGCCCTCGACGAGTTCGCCGAGCAGTTCGTCGCGCACCGGCCCGGAGGATGCCGCGACCAGCGCGGGGATCGCCAGGTAGACGGTGCCGAACAGCGGCCCGCACGCCAGTCGGGCGCCGAGTTCCTCGACGGCGACGGCCTGATCGACCAGCGTGCCGCCCACGCCGCCGTCGGCCTCGGGCACCGACAGGCCGAGCACACCCAGTTCACCGCCCAGCCGCGCCCACACCTTCGGGTCGAACGGCGGATCGGATTCCATCAGCGGGCGGATCCTCTCCTCGGCGAAGTGCTCGGCGCAGAAGCCGCGCACGGCGTCGCGCAGTTGGTTCTGCTCGTCGGTGAACCTGAATTCAGCCACGGGGGATCTCCTTCCACGGGATGCCCGCGTCCGCGCGCAGGTCTCCGGGCAGTCCGAGGACGCGCTCGCCCAGGATGTTGCGCATCACCTCCGACGTGCCGCCTTCGATGGTGTTGGCCCTGCTGCGCAGGAACCGCTGCTGGATCGGACCCTGCCAGTCCCGGTCGCCGATCCTGCTGCCCTGGTCGTATCCGCGATACAGAAGTCCTTCTGGTCCAAGGAAATCCATGCACCACTCGTAGATGCGCTGGTTGAGCTCTGCGCCGACCAGCTTGCCGATCGAACCCTCGGGACCGGGCCCGCCGACACCGGCGGAGGCGCGGGAGCGCTCCGCGGTGAGCCGTTGGGCCTCCGAGCGCAGCCACAGTTGGGTGAGCCGGTCGCGCAGCACGGGGGTGCGGCGCTCGGGCCGCGACGCCCACAGGGCGGTGGCGTCGGCGATGGTGCCCGCCCCGCGCCGGTGGCCACTGCCGCCGAGGGCGGTGCGCTCGTTCATCAGCGTGGTCATCGCGACGCTCCAGCCGGCGCCGACCGCACCGAGCCGGTGCTTGTCGGGCACCCGGGCGTCGGTGAAGTAGACCTCGTTGAACTCCGCCTGTCCGGTCATCTGGCGCAGCGGGCGGGTCTCGACGCCGGGACCGTGCATGTCGATGACGAAGTAGGTCAGGCCCTTGTGCTTGGGCACGTCCGGGTTGGTCCGGGCCAGCAGCAGCCCCCACCGCGCGCGGTGGGCCAGGCTGGTCCACACCTTCTGGCCGTTGATCACCCAGTCGTCGCCATCGCGCACCGCGGACGTCGCGAGCCCGGCCAGGTCGGATCCGGCGCCGGGCTCGGAGAACAGCTGGCACCAGATGTCCTCGGTGGTGGCCAGCGGCCGCAGCCACGCCCGCTTGACCTCGTCGCTCTGGGCGTGTTCGCGGATGGTGGGTGCGGCCATGCCGTAGCCCATCGGGTTCAGCCCGAGCGGCACCGGGCCACCGGCGCCCTGCAGAATGCGGTCGGCGACGGCCTGCAGGCCACGCGACACACCCAGCCCGCCGAGGCCCTCGGGAAAGTGCACCCACGACAAACCGGCGTCATAACAGGCGCCGAGGAACTCGGGGATCGGGACCTTCTTCGGGTCGTGCTCGGCGACCACTTTCTGCGCCAGCTCGGCGACCCGCTGGGCGTCGGCGTCATTGCTCATGAGGCCACGATAGAAACTCGACACCCGTCGAGAACCAGCGGGTTGGGGTGGGCCGGTCAGGCCGGGGCGATCAGCCCGATCCCGCCGTCGTAGCGCGGGTACAGCAGCTTGCCCCGACCGGTGTCGGCGTCGGTGAAGAAGATGAACCGCATGCTGTGATCGCGCAGCCGCGCCACCGCGGCGTCCTCGGTCAGCGTGCGTGCCGGACGGGAATTCACCACCAGCGGGTCCGGACCCGGTTCGCTGGGCACGCGGACGTGGTGCTGTCGAGCCAGCCGCAGCCCCATCGGCCCGGCCCGGAACACCACCGCCTCCTCCCCCGTCTCGACGTCGGTGAACAGGTGCATGTTGTAGTCCATCGCGTCCAGCACCTCCGCGGCGCACCACGGGGTGGTGCGGGCCAGCGGCACGGCCTTGCGCCGGACGAGCGTCGCGCGTTCGCTCGCGGTCAGGATGGTGCGCGTCGGGTCCGGCCATGGCCTCGGCTGCCACGGTCCCCAGGACCGGACGATCTGGCGGTCCAGGCGCCGCATCGCCGGCACCCAGTCGTCCAGACTCTCGTTGCGGGTCTGCATCCGCACCGGCTTGTTGCGCACCCGCAGGTTGACCTGGATCAGCACGGACCCGTCGGCGGTCGGGGTGCTCAACCGCACGCGCGCCCCGCCACCGATGCCGCGGAAGTGCAACACCTCGCCCACGGCCCGCGCGACGGTCTGAGCGGTGCTGGCGGAATCGACGTTCGGGTCGAGCTCAGAGAACACCCTGACGTCGGGATAACCCGGGTCCGTCGCCGACTCGGCGGATACCGACACGCCGGTCATCGCTGTTCACTTCTCCTCGATCACACCGTTGGCCAGACGTCGAGTCTGATCGGGCAATGCGGGCTCGGCACAGGGCCGAAAGTCCCAAACCGTATTAAAAGCCCAGCGACGGAACGGATTTGATGTGATCTAGGACACACCAGATATTGGTGGATGGCTAACCGCGGTAGCGGGTCACCGCCTCGGCGTACTCGTCGAGCAGGCGCAGCGACTCGTCGCGGGGCTTGGTCGGCAACAGGAGGTTGGCCTGCCGGTAGCCCAGGTTGGCCAGGGCGTCCCAGTAGTCGGGGTTGACCGGGGTGCCGAACGTGGAGAGCCGGACGTCGTGCTCGGCGGCGGCGCGGATCTGTTCGATTCGCTTGGTCAGACGCTCCACCGGCAGCGGGTTGGACATCCAGCCGGCCCGGTGGCGGATGATGCGCCGGACGGTGGCGTCGGAATCGCCGCCGACCAACAGGGGCGGGTGCGGTTTCTGCACCGGTTTGGGGCGCAGGTACGACGGCTCGAAATCGACGTATTTGCCGTGGTATTCGGCGGGTTCGGTGGTCCACAGCGCCTTGATGGCCTCGATGCGCTCGTCGAGCAGCGCACCGCGGGTCTTCGGGTCGGTGCCGTGGTGGCGCATCTCCTCGAGGTTCCAGCCGGCGCCGACGCCGAAGGTGAATCGGCCGCCGGAGATCACATCGATGCTGGCCGTCTCCTTGGCGGTGATGATCGGGTCGCGCTGGATCAGTAGGGCGATACCGGTGATCAGCTCGATGCGCGAGGTCACGGCGGCCGCCGCGGCGAGCGTGACGAACGGATCCAGGGTGCGGTAGTAGATCGACGGCAGCTCTCCGCCCATCGGATAGGGCGACTGTCGACTGGCCGGAATGTGGGTGTGCTCGGCGATGGCCAGCGCGGCAAAGCCGCGTTCCTCGATGGCGCGGGCCAGCGTGACGGTGTCGATGGTGTCGTCGTTGACGAAGGTCGAGATGCCGAACTCCATGAGCGCTGTCCTTTCTGCCTCCGACTCCGGCTGCCAACGCAGAGCGCCGGTGGGCTATTCCATGCCCTAGTCCTCCATGCCCTAGTCCATGCCGACCGTCGACCCGCCGCTCGCCGAGTCTGCGTGAGATTCGGCCGGTGGGGTAGGACTGCTCACGTGTTGTTCCTGCTCTTCGGCTTCGGCCTCAAGCAGAAGTACCTCGGCGCGGGTGAGGTGCGGACCTGTCCGCGCTGTCACAACACCACGCAGTGGTCGCGGATGCGCGAGTACCGGCAGTTCACGTTGTTCTTCGTCCCGGTCGCGCGCTGGCAGCGCCGCGAGTTCGAGGTGTGCGGCGTCTGCGGCACCCGGGTGGCTCAGTAGCCGGCTGCGCGGGCGAGGTCGATGGCGTACTGGTTGACGAAGGTGCCCGCGGGTGGGTCGCCCTTGTTGCACGTGCCGTCGGATTCGCCGGGCCGCTTGATCCACAGGTAGGCGTCGGCGTGCGCGCCTGCCGTCGCGGTGGTCGGCTGCGCGCCCAGCGCGCGACCGTCGGGGTTGCACCAGTGCAGCGGCGAGTCGGGCGCCGGGCCGTTGCCGTTGCGCGACGTGTCGATCACGTAGTGCTTACCGCCGGTCATCCCGGAAATCGCTTCGCCGTAAGCGATTTCGTCCTCGGTGGTGAAGAAGTTCGCGACGTTGAGGGAGAAGCCCCTGGCCCGCTCGACTCCGGCCTGCTGCAGCCGCGACGCCATCTCTTCGGCGGGGTGCCAGCGGAAGTGTCCGGCGTCGATGTAGACGGCGGTCTCGGGGTTGGCGGACAGCCGCTCCACCGCGTAGCGGATCAGGTCGAAGCGCTCCTGGCGCGCGTCGCCCGACAGGCAGTCGGCCATGGCGAGCGCGTCGGGTTCGACGATCACCGCCGCCGGCGAGCGCAGGTCGGCGGCGATGCCGTCGATCCAGGAGCGGTATTCGGCGCCCGAACCGAACCCGCCGGCGGCGAAGCTGCCGCAGTCGCGGTGCGGGATGCCGTACAGCGTCAGCACCGGGAGCGCTCCGGCGGCCTGCGCGTCGCCGGTGTATTTGGCCACCCGCGACGCCGACGAACCCGGTACCACCCAGAACGCCTGCGGGGTGTTGGCGACCAGCGTCAACTGCGGGCTCGGCGGATCGGCCGCCTGCGCGGCGCGCATGGCGGCGGACTCCGGGTTGACGTAGAACGGGCGGCCGGCCAGCGGGTTGTTCTCGCTGGCCAGCGCGGGCGCCGGGCCGGCGAACAGGGCGAGGCCGGCGATGACGGCGGTCAGCAGGGCGGCGATCGATCGCACAGAAGACGTCACCCGGCAGAAGTTAGCGGGTCGAAATGACGGGCGCCAATCCCGGACCGACCGGCCTCGGTGCGCGGCCCCGCGACGGCCTCGCGTTAGGGTCATGGCGTCGGCTTACGCGACCTGCCGACAGAAAAGTTGAGCTCATGACCACAGCAGCAGCAGATCCGTCGGCACTCGAGGCGCGGGTCGGCCACTGGTACGAGATGGACACCACGTACCTGGTCGGCCGGGAGAAGCTCCGCGAGTACGCCCGCGCCGTGCAGGACTACCACCCCGCGCACTGGGACGTCGCCGCCGCCGCCGAACTGGGCTATCCGGACCTGGTGGCGCCGCTGACGTTCACCTCGACCCCGGGCATGACGTGCAACCGGCACATGTTCGAGCAGGTGGTCGTCGGCTACGACACCTACATGCAGACCGAGGAGGTCTTCGAGCAGCACCGCCCGATCGTGGCCGGCGACGAACTGCGCATCGACGTCGAGCTCACCTCGGTGCGCCGGATCGCCGGCCGGGACCTGATCACGGTCACCAACACCTTCACCGACGCCAATGGCGAGCGGGTGCACACCCTGCACACCACGGTCGTCGGCGTGACCGCCGAGGACGTCGATCCGGCGATCAAGTCGGCCGTGCAGAACGCGATGATGCACGACGTCGACATCTTCGGCATCGGCCAGTCCGAGTACCACAAGACGGTGCGCCCGCAGGGCGAGGTGCGCATCTCCGACGGCGGCCTGACCCGCACCCCGGGCACGCCGAAGTTCGAGGACGTCAAGGTCGGCGACGAGCTCCCGGTGCGCCACACCAAGCTGACCCGCGGGGACCTGGTCAACTACGCCGGCGTGGCCGGGGACGCCAACCCGATCCACTGGGACGAGCACATCGCCAAGCTGGCCGGGCTGCCCGACGTCATCGCCCACGGGATGCTCACCATGGGGCTGGGCGCCGGGTTCGTCTCCGCGTGGTCGGGCGATCCCGGCGCGGTGACCCGGTACGCGGTGCGACTGTCTGCGCCGGCGATCGTGTCGGCCACCGAGGGCGCCGACATCGAGTACAGCGGGAAGATCAAGTCACTGGATCCGGCGACCCGCTCGGGCGTGATCGTGGTGGCCGCCAAGTCCGCGGGCAAGAAGATCTTCGGCCTGGCGACGATGAATATCCGCTTCAGCTGACGGCATGGGCACATACGCGGTGACCGGATCGGCGTCCGGTATGGGGCACGCCGTCGCGGAACGACTTCGGGCCGCCGGCCACCGGGTGATCGGGGTGGATCTGCGCGACGCCGACGTCGTCGCTGACCTGTCCACGCCGGAGGGCAGACGCGCCGCGGTGACGCAGGTGCTCGACGCGGCCGGTGGCACCCTGGCCGGCGCCGTGTTGGCGGCCGGTCTCGGACCCACGCCCGGTGCCGACAAACCCCGACTGATCTGTCAAGTCAACTACCTCGGCGTCGTCGCGTTGCTGCAGGGCTGGCGGCCCGCCTTCGCGGCCCACGACAGCGCCAAAGTAGTTGTGGTATCGAGTAATTCGACGTCAACCATGCCTCTGGTGCCCAATCGGACGGTGCGGGCGCTGTTGCGCGGCGACGTCGAGAAGGCGATCGCCCCGCTGCGACTGTTCGGCAAGCTCGCCCCGTCGTTGGCCTACGGCGGGTCCAAGATCGCGGTCACCCGCTGGCTGCGCAGGCACGCGGTCACCGAGCAGTGGGCGGGCGCGGGGATCCGGCTCAACGCGATCGCACCGGGCGCGATCATGACGCCGTTGTTGGAGAAGCAGCTCGCGACGCCGGCCGAGGCGAAGGCGATCCAGTCCTTCCCGGTGCCGGTCGGCGGCTTCGGCGATCCGGAGCAGATCGCCGACTGGATCATGCTGATGCTGTCTGATTCAGCGGAATTCTTGTGCGGCAGCGTCGTTTTCGTTGACGGCGGCTCGGATGCGTACTTCCGTTCCGACGACTGGCCGGTTCGAGTGTCACACGCTGAGCTGCCGAGGTACCTCTGGCGCATGTACCGGTTCCGCCAGCAGCAGTAGCGTCAGCCCTTGGCCGTCCACGCGGCCTCGAAGAAGGCCAGTTCCAGGCGCATCGCGCGCCGGTAGGCGGTCCGCACGGGCCCGCCGTCCTCGGCGAGCCGGTCGAGCAGCTTCTCGAGCGTGGTGGCGACCTCGTCGAAGCCGGGATCGGCGTAGGTGCGCACCCAGTCGGCGTACGGGCCCGCGGTGTCGGCGTCCAGGGTGGTCCCGACGTGCGCGTAGAGCCGCATACAGGGTGTCATCGCGGCGCACACCACGCCCACGTCCGCGGTCGCGGCGGTGGCCAGCAGGAACTCGGTGTAGGCCAGCGTCGCGGCGGCCGGTTCGACACCCGCCATGTCGATCCCCCACGACGCCGCGTACGAGGCATGCAGCCGCAGTTCGTCGCGCACACCGTTGAGCAGTTCGGCGAAGGCCAGCAGCGTCTCGGTATCGGGGCTGCGGGCCAACGCCAAAGCGTATGCGCGGGCGAAGGATTCGAGAAAGAAGGCGTCCTGGGCGATGTAGCCGGCGAACAGCTCGCGGTCCAGCGAGCCGTCGCCGATACCGCGTACGAACGGGTGGGCCAGCACGTCGGCCACCACGTCGGCGTTGTCTGCCCACAGTCGAGCCGCCAGGGTCATGCCACCGGACTCTAGTCGGGGATCCGAGCCGCGGGTCACACCCGCCGAACGGTCACTGGCGCGTAGCCGTCAGGCGGTTCGGCCCAGGCGTCGCACTCGCAGCGTCGCCAGAAGCCGCCGACCCAGCGGTCGTCGTACCACAACACCATCATCGGGCCGCTGCGCAGAGCCGATCGCGCGGTCAGACGGTGACCCGCATCTCCTGACCCGGGTGCGTGTTGAGCGTGACGACCACCGGACCGTCGCCGGTCGCGAATGTGGTGTTGGCGTAGCCGATGAAGCCGTAGTGCCCGTCGATCGTCGATACCGCGGTGATGTCGCCGCTGCCCTCGGCGCCGGTGTCGAGGTTCTCCCAGTGCGCGGTGGCGGTGAGCGAGCAGGATCCGTCGTAGACGCCGGCGTCGTAATTGATCACCACGCGGATGCCGTCTTCGACGCGGTCGCCCGTCTGCAGCGGCACCACCTGTGTTTCCGCCCGGACGGTCCCCTCGCACGCCGGCGATGCGTCCACCGGCATCGGGTCCAACTGCGCGTACGTCTCGGCGTGGGCCGGCGCCGCGCACAGCCCGGGCGCGGTCAGGCCCGCGGCCAGCGCGATCGCCGCACGTGACGTCCTCATGCCCGTGATTTCGGCGACCGGCGCGGCGGCGTTACACCCGCCTTGTCCGGTCCGGCCGGACCCGGCGAGCGATTCATCGGAAGTTCGTATCGTGCTGCGCGAATCACGTTGTGCGCCTTGTCATATGAGTTCGCTATGAGGCTCAAGCCTTCGGTCGGCGGGCTGCCTAGCGTCGTT
>ENA-UOVV01000762-UOVV01000762.1-compost-metagenome-genome-assembly--contig:-NODE-762-length-32126-cov-26.015060_pt1 | contig 32126 bp, 29 predicted proteins | sample MGYA00238155_ERZ761577 | MGnify/ENA primary metagenome ERZ761577 (study PRJEB28898, sample SAMN06268775) | compost metagenome | isolation source: Emeryville, CA | place: USA:Emeryville, CA | collected... | reverse complement strand
AGACCTCGATCCCCGGCATCTTCGCCATCGGCGACATCAACTACTACCCGGGCAAGCTGAAGCTCATCCTGTCGGGCTTCCACGAGGCGGCGCTGATGGCGCAGGCGGCCAAAGCGATCGTCTCGCCGGGCGAGCGCGTGGTGTTCCAGTACACCACCAGCTCCACCAAGCTGCAGAAGAAGCTCGGCGTCGTCTGACGCCCGCTCGCAGGTCACCGATGAAGATCCTCGTCACAGATCAGGATGGCGCCGAACACGAGCTCGAAGGGCTCGATGGCTGGCGGACCATGGAAGTGATCCGCGACTGGGGCCTCAACATCAAGGCCGAGTGCGGTGGCGCGTGTTCATGCGCCACCTGCCACGTCTATGTCGATGAAGCCTGGTTCGACCGCCTGCCGCCGCCCAGCGACGACGAGGAAGACCTGCTCTATTCCACCCTCGACAAGAAGCCGACCTCGCGGCTGAGCTGCCAGATTCTGCTCTCCGAAGAGCTCGACGGGCTGAAGGTCACGCTGGCGGAAAGCGCCCGCAAGGACCTCTGAGCTACTCCTGCGCATCGCTGACAAATCTCGTTCATTTTATCTCGCATTTTAGTCAAATGCGGCTGCCTCCCTTCAGGTGCCGCACCGACCTCGGCGGTCAATCTGCTCCCATGCGGCAGAAGCCGGAAGGGAAGTGACATGACTGAGATGGATGAGGGCAGCACCCGCGCCTTCTCGACGTTCAGGGTCCTGAACGGGGACTCGAACATCGTCGAACGGGACCAGCTGTTCCGCAACATGGCGCAGCTCTACTCCTACGTCTCCGACCGCTGCGACGACGAACAGGTGGCACAATACGACGAGGTACTCTGCCAGCTGGCGGAGCTCGTGGAGACCGAGGCGCGGGCGCATGTCGCCAAGCTCCTCGCCCCGCTCGACCGCGCGCCGGGCAACGTGGTGGTCAAGCTCGCCAACGACGAGATCCAGGTGGCTCAGCCGCTGCTGGAATTCTCCAACGTGCTGAGCGACGACGACCTCATCGAAATCGTCATGAACCAGAGCGAGGATCATCGTGTCGCCATTGCCGGCCGCCAGCAGGTGACCGAGCGGGTCGGCGACGCCATCGTCGAGCACGGCCAGACGGCGTCGGTCCAGCGCCTCGTGCGCAACGCCAATGCAGAACTCGGCCCGCAGGCGCTGGGGCGCCTCGTCGAGCGTGCCACCACCGATGCCGACATCGCTGCCGACCTGCGCGGCCGCGAAGACATCGACTGGAAGAGCCTCGGCGGCCGGATAAACATCGTGGGCGACAAGGTGATGGAGACCATCGCCGCCATCGACCCCAAGATCGACCCTGTGACTGTCGGCAAGGTTTCCGCGGTGGTCTACAATCGCATGCGCAACCGCGCCGGCTTCAACAGCCAGGACTGGAAGGTCGCTTACAACCAGGTGAAGGCCCTGTCGGACCGCAAGCAGCTCGACGAGCGCGCGCTGATCCGCTTCGCCCGCTTTGGCTATGGCCACCACACCGCCGCCGCGCTCACCATGTTGCTGCGCGTCGGGCCGGAAGTGTTCGTCAAGTGGCTGGCCATGCAGGATTATGTGGCGATCACCGTGGCGCTGCGCGCCCTCGGCATCCAGCCCGACCTGTTCGAGGCGATGATCGCGTCCATGCCGTGGCGCGACCTGCCCAGCCAGGCCGACCTGCAGAACGTTCGCCGCCGCTTCGAAGCCCTCAGCAAGGACGAGGCCGTCGGCATCTTCGAGCTCTGGCGTACCCACGCCTTCCGCCGCCGCCTGCCCAACGAGGATGTCGCCGGCGTGGCCTGAACTACCAAAGTCTGTCCAACAAACTCACGGCGGCCGAAAGGTCGCCGTTTTTCGTTGGAACGAAGCGGCGCGGGTGCTAACCGCGACGGGAAAAGGGAGGCGCAAATGGGCAAGCGGATGTCAAAGACCCTGGCGGCGGAGATCGCCGATCGCACGCTCGCCGTCCTCAACCCCAAGAACCGGCTGCTGGCGCTCGATTCCGCCCTGCAGCGCCACGGCTTTCCCGGCGCGACGGCGCCGCCCGAGGGCACGCTGAGCGACCGTGCGGCGCTCATCGGCTGGCTACAGGCAACCTACGCAAGTCGCGATCCGGCTTAGTGGATTTCGGCCGGCAACTGTCGTAGCGTTTCGCCGGACGAGGTTCGGGGAGGGGCTTGCCATGGCGGATGACGGTCCGGCCGTCGAGAAGGTTCGCGTCAGCTTTTCGGTCAATGGCAGCGCGCTGACGCTCGAACTCGATCCGCGGGTGACGCTGGCCTCGGCGCTGCGCGAGCATCTGGGGCTCACCGGCACCAAGATCGGCTGCGACCAGGGGCAGTGCGGCGCCTGCACGGTGCTGGTGAATGGCCGCCGCATCAACTCCTGCCTCAGTCTCGCGGTGATGCACGAGGGTGACGAGATCACCACCATAGAGGGCCTCGGCACGCCCGAGTCGCTCCATCCGCTGCAGGTCGCCTTTGTCGAGCATGACGGGTTCCAGTGCGGCTACTGCACACCGGGACAGATCCTCTCAACCCTCGCCGTGCTCGAGGAAATGAAGGCGGGCGTCCCTTCGCACGTCACCGACTCGCTGGACGGTCCCATCCCGTTCACCGACGAGGAAATCCGCGAGCGCATGGCCGGCAATCTCTGCCGCTGCGCCGCCTATCCCAACATCGTCGCCGCCATCCGCGACTATGCCGGAGGCAAGCCATGAAGCCCTTCAGCTACGAGCGGCCGGCAACCACGGCCGAGGCCATCGAAGCGGCGGCGCGGCCGGGCGCGCGGGTCATTGCCGGCGGCACGAACCTGCTCGACCTGATGAAGCTCGGCATCGAGGCGCCGGCCCATGTCGTCGACATCAACCGCATCGGCCTCGACCGCATCGAGGATACGCCGGAGGGCGGGCTGCGCATCGGGGCGCTGGTGCGCAATGCCGACCTCGCTGCCGACATGCGCGTACGGCGGCACTATCCGGTGCTGACGCGGGCGCTGGTATCGGGCGCGTCGGGCCAGCTGCGCAACAAGGCTACCGTCGCCGGCAACCTGATGCAGCGCACGCGCTGCCCCTATTTCTACAACACCGACATGCCCTGCAATAAGCGCCGGCCCGGCTCGGGCTGCTCGGCCATTGGTGGGCTCACCCACAACCTCGCCGTGCTGGGCACGAGCGAAGCCTGCATCGCCACCAATCCCTCCGACATGTGCGTGGCGCTCCGCGCCCTCGACGCAGGTGTCGAGGTCGAAGGGACGGGGAGCGCGAAGCGCACCATCCCCATGGCGGAGTTTCACCGCCTGCCCGGCGACACGCCGCATATCGAAACGGCGCTCCAGCCGGGCGAGCTGATCACCGCCGTGGTGCTGCCCGCGCCACTGGGCGGCACGCAGGTCTATCGCAAGGTGCGCGACCGTGCCTCCTACGCCTTCGCCAATGTCAGCCTGGCGCTGGTGGCGCACCGGGAGGCGGGGGCGGTGGTGGTCGATCGCCTCGCCTTCGGCGGCCTGGCGCTGAAACCGTGGCGCGTCGAGGCGGGGGAACGCGGCCCGCGCGATGCCGACGCTATCGCCGACATCGTACTGGCAGGCGCGAAGCCTACCCCGGACAATGCCTACAAGCTGCCGCTGGCGCGCCGCGTGCTGGCCGCAGCGCTGGAGCAGGTCGAATGATCGGGCAGGGCATCAATCGCACCGATGGGCCGGTCAAGGTCACCGGCCGCGCACGCTACTCCTACGAACGGCAGGAGGGGGGGAGGGCGCTCTATGGCCAGATCGTCGGCGCGGGCATCGCCCGTGGCCGCATCGCCCGCATCGACACGACGGCGGCCGAGCGCGTCCCCGGCGTCCGTCTGGTCTGGACCTACCGTAACGCGCCCGAGCAGGGCCCGCCCGAGGGGCCCGAAGGTGACATGATGGGTCGGGCGCGGCCCGAACTCGTCTCCGACCGCATCGACTATTACGGCATGCCGGTCGCCTTCCTCGTCGCCGACAGTTTCGAGACGGCGCGCCATGCCGCGCAGCTCGTCCAAGTCGAATACGAAACGGAACCCGGCCGTTACCAATTGGCGGCGCCGGCCGACGCTGCCGGGTGGAAGGGTGAGGTTCGCATTGGCGATGTCGATGCCGCGCTGGCATCTGCCTCGGCCACGGTGGACCAACTCTATTCGACGCCCCACCACTTCAGCCAGCCGATGGAGCCCAATGCCTGCCTCGCCGACTGGCGCGACGGGCACCTGACGCTGTTCCTCACGGCGCAGATGCTGAACCAGCTGATCGTCGGGCTCGCCGAAACGCTGAAGCTCGACCGCAGCCATATCACCATCGACAGCGCCTATGTCGGCGGCGGTTTCGGCTCGAAGATCGTCCTCCATGCCGAGGCGGTGCTCGCCTCGCTGGCCACCATGCACCTCCACCAGCCGGTGAAGGTGATGTTCAGTCGCCGGCAGATTTTCACCCTCGTCGGCCATCGCCCGGCCTCCATCAGCCGTGTCCGCCTCGGTGCCTCGGCCGATGGGCGGCTCGTTGCTGTGGGGCACGACGCGGCGATCCACACCACGCCTAGCGAAATCTGGGACGAGGCGATCTCTTCCGTCGGCCTGGCGCTCTACGCCACGCCGAATCTTCTCACTCGCCAGCAGCACCAGGTGCTCGACCTCAAGGCCGCCGAGCCCGTCCGCGGCCCCGGCGAGCTGGCCGGCCTCATGGTGTTCGAATCCGCGGTGGATGAACTCGCCGAGCAACTCGGCGTCGATCCGGTCGAATTCCGCATCCAGAACGACACCGACTACGATCCCGAGAAGAAACGGCCCCTCAGTGGCCGCCGCCTTGTCGATTGCCTGCGCGAGGGCGCCGAACGCTTCGGCTGGAGCGAGCGGCCCCGCACCGCCACCCGCCGCGAGGGACGCTGGATGATCGGCTATGGCGTCGCCTCCTCCATGCGCGGCCATTTCCAGACCTCGGCCGACGCGCTGGTGCGCATCGAGCCCGACGGCACCGTGCTTGTCCGCTCGGACATGACCGATATCGGCACCGGCACCTACACCATCGTCGCGCAGGTGGTGGCCGAAGCGCTCGGCGTGCCGATGAGCGTGGTGCGCGTAGAACTCGCCAACTCCGACCACCCCAAGGGCAATGGCGCTGGCGGCTCGTGGGGCGCGGCCAACACCACCGTTTCGGTGGACCGGGCGTGCAGCACGCTGCTCGAGCGCATCCGCGCCGTGGCCGGCACCACCTGGAACGACATCTTCGCCGAGGTGCGCCGCCACTTCCCCGACGGTCTTGAGGCCATCGGGCGGCAGCTCGACGCCTCGAGGGAGCCGGCCTACAAGTGCTATTCGCAATACACCTACGGGGCATCCTTCGCGGAAGTCGGCGTTGATATCGACACCGGCGAGGTCCGCCTGCGGCGCATGCTCGGCGTCTTCGCCGCGGGGCGCATCCTCAACCGCAAGACGGCGCGTTCGCAGCTCATCGGTGGCATGATCTCGGGCGTCGGCGCGGCGCTGCACGAGGACGCGGCGGTCGATCCGCGGTTCGGGCACTGGGTCAACGGCGACTTCGCCGAATACCTCATCCCCACCCACGCCGACATTCCGGCCATCGACGCCATCATGCTCGACGACTATGACGAGGCCGCCAACCACCTCGGCGTCAAGGGCATCGGGGAGCTTGGGGCTGGGGGCACTGGCGGCTCGGTCGCCAACGCCGTCTACAACGCCACCGGCGTGCGCGTGCGCGATTTCCCCATCACTCTGGCAAAGCTTTTGCCGTACCTGCCCACACGCGGTTAGCTTTTCCGCCTGGGCACTGGACCGCGCCTCGCGACACATATAAAGATATCTTTATATCTCGTGAGGCTCCATTGGATACCACTGCCGATCTCGTCGAAGTGCTGCGCGCTGCCGGGGAAACCACCCGGCTGCGGCTGCTGGCGCTTCTGGCCGACGGCGAGCAGTCGGTGAAGGACCTTACCGAAATTCTGGGCCAGAGCCAGCCGCGCGTCTCGCGCCACCTGAAGCTGCTTGCCGATGCCGGCCTCGTCGATCGCAATGCCGAGGGCGCCTGGGCCTATTACCGCCTTGCCGACAACGGGGCAGGGGGTGACCTCGCCCGCTGGCTCGTTGCCCGCCTGTCACCGGACGATCCCGACCGCACGCGCGACCGGCTGCGGCTCGAAACCGTGCGCGCCAACCAGCAGATGCTGGCTGCCGAGTATTTCGCCAAGGTCGCCGACAGCTGGGACCTGCTGCGTTCCCTCCACGTCTCCGAGGAGGCGGTGGAGGCCGCCATTCTCGCGGCCGTCGGCGACCGTGTCGTCGACCTCCTGATCGACCTCGGCACCGGCACCGGCCGCATGCTCGAGCTGCTGCGCGGCCATTATCGCCGCGGCATCGGCATCGATGCGAGCCGCGAGATGATCGCGGTGGCGCGCGCCAAGCTCGCGGCCAGTTCGGTGCATCACGCGCAGGTGCGGCTCGGCGATATTTCCGACCTCGACAGCGCGGCGCGGGCCGATCTCATCGTCATCCACCAGGTGCTGCACTATTTCGACGATCCCGGCCGCGTGCTGATGCAGGCGCGCCGGGCGCTCAAGCCCGGCGGCGAGATGCTCATCATCGATTTCGCGCCGCACAATCTCGAGTTCCTGCGCAGCCACCATGCCCATCGCCGCCTCGGGCTTGCCGAAGCGCAGATGGCGGCCTGGGCGCGCGCAGCGAGCCTGAGCGTCACCAGCTTTTCCAGCTTTCCGCCCACCAATACCGCCGAGGGGCTAACCGTGTGCCTCTGGCGCCTGACCTGCGAGAACGGGGACCGCCTGCCATGACTATCGACACCGCCGACCGCCCCAGCCGCAAGGCCCCTGGCGAGCGGCCGGAATTCCTCGTCTCGTTCGAGTTCTTCCCGCCCAAGACCGACGTCATGGAGGAGCGCTTCTGGGACGCGATCCACAAGCTCGCCCCCCTCCATCCGCGCTTCGTTTCGGTCACCTACGGGGCCGGTGGCTCGACTCGCGAACGCACCTTGCGCATGGTCAAGGAAGTGAAGGCCCAGACCGGCGTCGATGCCGCCGCCCACCTCACCTGCGTCGGCGCCTCGCGCGACGAGGTCGATGAGGTCGTGCGCGGCTACCAGGCCGCCGGCATTACCCGCATCGTCGCGCTGCGCGGCGACCCGGCCGAGGGCATCGGCCAGCCCTTCACGCCGCATCCCGAGGGCTACCGCAACGCCGCCGACCTCGTCGCCGGCATCCGCCGCATCGGCGATTTCGACATCTCGGTCGCCGCCTATCCGGAGAAGCACCCGCAAAGCCCGGACTGGGGCACCGAGATCGACAACCTGAAGCGCAAGCTCGATGCCGGGGCAACCCGCGCCATCACGCAGATGTTCTTCGACAACACCGACTATTTCCGCCTACTCGACCGAGCCCAGGCTGCCGGTATCACGGCGCCCATTGTACCCGGCATCCAGCCGATCCACTCGTTCAAGCAAATCTCGAGCTTTGCGGCCAAGAACGGCGCCTCCATCCCGGGCTGGCTGGCCGAGCGCTTCGAGGGCCTCGACGAGGACCCCGAGACCCATGCGCTGGTTGCATCAGCGGTCGCCGCCGAGCAGGTATTGGAACTGGCCGACAACGGGATTACCGAGTTCCACTTCTTCACGCTGAACCGCGCGAACCTCGTCCTCGCCCTCGCCCGATTGCTTGGTTTCCGACCCGGCTGAGGAACCTTGGCTGTCAGGCACCGTTCATATCCGGTTCAGCATACGTTCAGGTACGAAGGCTCATTGAGGGCGCTCCCGGCCATTGGGGGCAATCCACAAAATGGCCACGTTAAACCTATCAGCTCCGGCTGGGTCGCACGGGCTTACGGTTAAGGACAGCAGCCTATGAAGTTCGATAGCAAGGTGAAGGGGGGATTGGCCTGGGCCGGGCTCTTCGTCATCCTCGCAGTCCCCTCGGCGGACCTCCTGTTCGGAAATGACAAGGCTCCTGCCGCCAACCTCGCGGTTACGTCCGACACCGCGCAGGTGAAGGCGCCTGCCTTGGTCGTGCCTGCCCAAGCCGAACTCAAGACGGAACTCAAGCCTGAGCTGAAGGCCGACCCGATCGAGACGGCGAGCGTTCCTGCCTCCGCGGAGAAGAGCGACGACCCGGTCGATGCCTATTTGAGCAAGGGCAAGAAGCTCCCGGCCTACATTTCCGACGCGGATGCGGTTCCGGCGGTGAAGGCCCCCGTGACCGGTCCCGCCGTGGAGGAGGCGGCGGCCGTGCCTGCCGTCAAGCCGGCTACGCCCGCTCCCGTCGTTACGGTCAAGGCCCCGGTCGATGTCGCGGCCGTCAATCCGGTGCAGGAGACGCCGCCGATCCCGCTGCCGCGCAGTGCTCGCCCCGTCGCTAAGGCCCCGGTGGTCGCCGCTGCGCCGGCGGAGCAACCGCTCATTATCGACGAAGCGACGCTCGGCAAGCCCGCCGCGCCGGTCGAGCCGTTCCCGCTCAGCGATGGTGACCAGGCCTTCGCCGACGACACCATCGTTACCGGCGACCAGCTGGAAGAGTGGGACTCGGGCTCGCTCGCCGAGTACCTCGCCGCCAAGGGACTACTCAGCGAGGACAGACCTCGGGTCCGGGAAGAGAGCGATTTCGTCTTCAACCAGGGGCCATCGAGGCCACGCAGGCAGAGCGACTTTTTCCTGTTTTAGTTTCATCCCCGCTCCGGCCGCCGTTCAGGCGGCCGCAGCATCAGTGGAGGTCGGATTCGTGCAATCCGCAGTATGCCTCAAGGTTTTTCATTTCCCGTTCGGCGGTTACTATTCGCCCAGGTCGGAGAGTTTGATGTCGTCGGTATGGCAAAGGCTCAGCGCTTTTGTTGGTTCGTTCTCGGAGCGCACCGGTCTTGCCGGATCGCTGGCCAATGCGCTCGACCCCGACACCTGGCTGCCGGGCGGTCGTGACGCGGCCTTCACCCTCGCCATCATCGCGCTCTCGGCCAAGATGGCCGTATCCGATGGCGTGGTGACGGCCTCGGAACTGCGCGCCTTCCAGAAGACGGTCGAGATCCCGCCCGGCATCGAAGAGCAGGTCGACCGCATCTTCAAGCTCGCCCAGCAGGACGTCGCTGGCTACGAGGCATACGCCAAGAAAATACGGCGCTTCTTCTTCGACAGCCCGGAGACGCTTGAGCACGTGCTCGACGGCCTGTTCTACATCGCCTCGGCCGACGGCATGATCCACGAATCCGAGCTCGATTACCTCAAGAACGTCAGCAATATTTTCGGCTTCGACGATGCGCGCTTCGAGCAGCTGACGCACCAGCACATACTGTTTGACCGTGGTGCCGACCCCTACGTCGTGCTCGGCCTCGACCCCATGGCTGACCGCAACGAGGTGAAGCGCGTCTATCGTCTGCTGGTGGCCGAGCATCATCCGGACCGCCTCATTGCCAAGGGCGTGCCCGAGGAAATGATCGACGTCGCCACCGCTCGTATGGCGGCGATCAACGATGCCTACAACCGCATCATGCGGCTGCTGCCGCCACCGCCGCTGCCAGCCGGCGCTTGACGCGCCGGCGCGTCCTCCCCCATATGCCCCTCGCCAGTTGACCGGGTGGCCGCTCCTGTTTCCGTGGGAGAGGAAAGTCCGGGCTCCATCGAAATACGGTGACGGCTAACGGCCGCCGGGGGCGACCCCAGGGAAAGTGCCACAGAAAGCAAACCGCCCCGCTTGCGGGGTAAGGATGAAAGGGTGCGGTAAGAGCGCACCGCGGACCTGGCAACAGGGACGGCACGGCAAACCCCACCGGGAGCAAGACCAAATAGGGATGACGCGGGGAGACCCAGCCGGTTTTCGAGGCCTGTCATCCGGGTTGGTTGCATTAGGCCGGCAGCAATGCCGGCCATAGATGAATGGCCACCACGTCGGCGCCGCAAGGCGTCGGCCCTACAGAACCCGGCTTACAGGTCAACTGGCATCTCACCCTAGTGGAGTCGTATAAACCCGACGCAGTGTCCTATTTTTGCGACTTCGTGTATAAAAAAGTTGACATTTGGCAGAGGCCGCCATACCCCTCTTCCCGCGGACTGAAGGAGGGCATGGTGATGACCTACAAGGAACTGAACGCTGCCGTGATGATTGCCACGGGCATGGCCACGGCCGCTTGGGTGCTCTGGCAGGGGCGAACGAATCCAGTGACGGATCTGGAAAGCGTAGCCTGGCGGTTACTTTATGCGGTCGGGTTCAACATCATCATCAACATAGTGGTGATGATCGTCGCGACCATCGTGGTCAGCATCGTGCAGCGCGAAGAGCTGAAGGACGAGCGAGCCGACGAGCGTGACCGTGCCATCGCCGACAAAAGCATGCGCAATGCCTATTTCGCCGTTTCGGTGGGCGGGCTCACCGTCATCATCATGCTCGCCGCCGGCTTCGGCCCGATCGCGGCGGCTTACTCGCTTTTCTCCGTGCTCGTGGTGGGTGGGCTGATCGATCCCATCTCGCGCCTCGTCTACTACCGGATCGGTTGAGGGCCATGGGCAAGGGGCAGGCTCAGATCGACAACACCATTCGCGCTCTACGCTTCAACGCGGGCGAGATGACGCAGGCCGAACTGGCCGATAAGGTCGGCGTCACGCGACAGACAATCGTCGCCATGGAGCAGGGCCGTTACTCGCCCTCGCTCGAGGTGGCTTTCCGGGTTGCGCGCGTCTTCGGCGTGCCGCTCGAAGAGGTGTTCCAGTACCGCGGCGAGTGAGCGAATTGGTGAACGGCTGCTAACCTCAATGGAACCTTAACCTCCCCGGATCAATGTGCGGCAAATGCTCCGTCAGGGGCTTTTGCGTGTGCCGGCATGAGCCGGGTGGAGTGTTGGGCGACGATGGGTAAGCCGGAAGCCAGCGATCAGCCGGGGCCGCATGTGCCGGTTCTGCTGGCCGAGGTGCTCGAAGCCCTCGCGCCGCTGCCCGGTGCCCGCATCCTCGATGGCACGTTCGGCGCAGGCGGCTATTCCCGTGCCATTCTCGAAGCAGGGGCCTCCGTGATCGCGCTCGATCGCGACCCCACCGTGATGCCCCATGCCGAGCGGCTGAAGGCCGAGTTTCCGCGCCGATTCGATTTCGTGCCCGGCACCTTCTCCGACCTGGACACGCTCGCGGGCGGCCCGGTGGACGGGGTGGTGCTCGATATCGGCGTCTCGTCGATGCAGCTCGACCAGGCCGAGCGCGGCTTCTCGTTCATGAACGACGGCCCGCTCGACATGCGAATGACGCCCGAGGGCGAAACCGCCGCCGACCTCGTCAACACCCTGAGCGAGGCCGAGCTGGCCGACCTTCTGTATCTGTTCGGCGAGGAGCGGAAATCTCGCCGCATCGCCCACGGCATCGTGGCGGCGCGGGCCGACCGGCCGTTCCGGACGACGACCGAACTTGCCCGCTTCATAGAGCGCGCCATCGGCCGCAAGCCGGGTGACGCACATCCGGCGACACGCAGTTTCCAGGCGCTCCGCATCGCGGTGAACGGCGAGCTCGACCAGCTGGTCGAGGGACTGTTCGCGGCCGAGCGTCTGCTGGGCGAGGGCGGACGGCTGGCCGTCGTCACCTTCCATTCGCTCGAGGACCGCATCGTGAAGCGCTTCTTCGATCCCGAAAAGGGCGCGCCCACCCAGTCGCGCCACCTGCCTCAGGTGAAGTCCGAGCCGCTGCGCTGGCAGCCGGTGCGCAAGGCGCAAAAGCCCTCCGCCGAGGAAATTGCGCGCAATCCGCGCTCGCGCTCCTCCACCATCCGCTCTGCAATCCGCACCGGTGTTCCGGCGCGAGCGACCAATTATGAAGGCCTGGGCGTGCCCCGGGTGCGGGGTGCCGCATGATCAAGACCCTCAATGCCATCATGGTGTGCACGAGCCTGATGGGGCTCGTCGGCGTCTACGCTCTGAAATACTCGGTCGAGGACATTGCCGGCGAAAAAGCCGCCATCGAACGCAAGATCAACCGGCAGAAGGGCGAACTGAGCCTGCTGCTCGCCGACTGGTCCTATCTCAACCAGCCGGCCCATGTGGCGCCCATCGTGGCGCGCCACAAAGAGACGCTGAACCTCGTGCCGACCAAGCAGGAGCAGTTCGGCTCCATTACTGCGCTGCCCATGCGCCCGGCGGCGCCCGACACGGCGGCGCTTGACCAGCTGCTCAACTCCCTCGATGCGGGCATCGACCCCATCGAGCAACTGATCGAGGCCAACTAGAATGGCGCTGATCTCCGAAACGTCGATCCTGCTCGATGGCGGACGGGTCTCACGCGGCAACCTAACCCGGGCGCGTATCCGCTGGGTCATCGCCGCGCTGGTACTGGTCTTCCTCGTCGTCGCGGGGCGGCTGGTCGAGTTCGGCCTCACCGTTCGGGACAGCACCATCGACGGGGTGGCGCGCGACGTCATCACCGCCACCCGGCCGGCGCTGCTCGACCGCAACGGGCTCGAGATGGCGGTCGATATCCGCGTGCCCTCGCTGTTCGCTGCGCCGCGCGACATCGTCGATGTCGAAGAGGCGGTGACCAAGCTCCGCACCGTGCTGCCCGATCTCAACGAGGAGTGGCTGCGCAACAAGCTCACCGGCGATAAGGGCTTCGTTTGGATCAAGCGAGAGCTCACGCCCGCGATCCAGGAGAGGATCTTCCAGCTCGGCATTCCGGGGCTCGACTTCGTGACCGAGTCCAAGCGCTTCTATCCGTCGGGTCGCGAGGCCGCGCACGTCCTGGGCGGTGTCAACATCGACAACCAGGGCACCATGGGCATCGAAAAGCACATGGACGACGAGGAAGTGGCGCTGCTGCAGGAACTCGGCATCGCGCGTGACCAGGCGCTGACACCGGTCAGCCTGTCGCTCGACCTGCGCGTGCAGCACGCCATGCACGAGCAGCTCACCGACGCGCTCACGCGCTACCAGGCCATCGCCGCCTCGGGCGTGATGGTGGATGTGCGGACCGGCGAAGTCGTCGCGCTGGTGTCACTCCCCGACTACGATCCGAACGATCCTGGCTCGATCAACGCCGAATATCGCGGGCTAAAAAACCAGCGCTTCAACCGCATCACCTCGGGCATTTATGAGCTCGGCTCGACCATGAAGACGGTGACCATCGCGGGCGCGCTGGACTCGGGCAAGGTGCGGATGAGCGACAGCTTCGACGCCCGTTTCGGCGTGCGCTTCGGCCGCTTCACCATCGACGACTTCCACGGCAAGCACCGCATCCTGTCGGTCCCGGAGATCTACAAATACTCGTCGAACATCGGCACCATCAAGATCATGCAGGCCATGGGCAAGGACGAGTTCCGCGCCTTCATGACCCGACTGGGATTCGACAAGCCGATCCCCTTCGAGCTGCCCGAGATGCGCACGCCCAAGGTGCCGGAGAAGTTCAGCGAGATCGTTGCCGCAACTGCCTCGTTCGGCCACGGTATCTCGATCAGCCCGCTACACATGGCGCAGGCCTATGCCGGCTTCGTCAACGATGGCGTCATGATGCCGGTCACGCTCATGAAGCGCTCCCCCGAGGAGGCGGCCCAGCTCGGCACGCGCATTATCTCTTCTCAGACGAGCCGCGAAATCCGATCGCTCATGCGCCTCAACGCGCTCGCCGGTTCAGGCTCGCGGATGAACATGTATGCCAATGGCTATCGCGCCGGCGGCAAGACCGGCACCGCCGAAAAGGTGGTGAAGGGCCGCTACGCCGTGGGCACCAACCTCAACGTCTTCGCCTCGGGCTTTCCGCTCGACGATCCGCAATATGTCATGGTCATCGTCATCGACGAGCCGAAGCGGGAAAATCCGCAATCGGGTACAACCGCGGGTTGGAATGCTGGTGAAGTCACCGGCCGCATAATACAGCGGGTCGCGCCGATGCTGGGAATCAGCCCAGACTTCAGCCAAATCTTGGACGATAAACTTGTCCCGCCAGCTATTCGCTGAAGTGATGCCGGAAGGAAGCGAGGTCTTGCCCTTCGCGCTTGCAGAACTGTTGAAAGGGGCCGGAGCGCAGGACGTGCCCGACCTCGACGTCGAAGGCGTGAACGCCGACAGCCGTGCCATCCTCGCCGGCGAGGCGTTCTTCGCGCTCCCCGGCACCCGGGTCCATGGCGACAGCTTCGCCGCGCAGGCGGTCGGCCGCGGCGCCTCCGCCATGGTGACGGATCGCGTGCCGCAGACCGATCCCGGCGTACCCGTAGTGATGGTGGAGGACGTGCGCGCCGCCTATGCTCGCGCTGCCTCGCGCCAGTTCTCGCCGCAACCGCAGGTCATGACGGCGGTCACCGGCACCAACGGCAAGTCGTCGATTGTCTCCTTCGTGCGCCAGATCTGGGCGGCCTGTGGCATCGCCGGGGCGAGCCTCGGTACCGTTGGCATCGAGACGAGCGCCGGCATCCGGCCCCAGGAACTCACCACCTCCGATCCGCTCAGGCTCCACCACGACCTCGCGGGGCTCAAGGCCGAGGGCATTGATCACGTAGCGATGGAGGCATCGAGCCAGGGGCTCGACCAGCGCCGTGTCGATGGCATCCGGTTCAACGCGGTCGCTTTCACCAATCTCAGCCGCGACCACCTCGACTACCATCTCGACATGGAGACCTATCGCGAGGCGAAGCTGCGGCTGTTCAAGGAGCTGATCGCCGATGGCGGCGCGGCCGTGGTCAATTGCGACGACCCCGAGCACCTGCCGTTCCTGTTCGCGGCGCTCGATCGCGGCGCGCGGCTGCTGACCGTAGGGCGCGAGGGCGCCTTCCTCGAAATCTCCGAAATCCGCAACGAGGGCTATGGCCAGCGCGTCATCGGGCGGCTGGTGGGCGAGCCGGTGAGCTTCCTGCTGCCGCTGACCGGTGCCTTCCAGGTCAGCAATGCCGCCGTCGCGCTGGCGCTCGCCGTCGTCACCGGCGCGCCGCCTGAGTGTGCCGTGAAGGCGCTCGAACACCTCAAGGGTGCCAAGGGCCGACTGGAGCTCGTCGCCGAACATAACGGCGCGGCCATCTTCGTCGACTATGCCCACAAGCCCGTGGCGCTCGAGACGGCGCTTGAGGCGCTTCGCCCCTATGCCAGCCACCGCCTGAAAGTCGTGTTCGGCGCCGGCGGCGACCGCGATCAGGGCAAGCGGCCAATCATGGGCGAAGCCGCCAACCGGCTGGCCGACGACCTCATCGTCACCGACGACAACCCCCGCACCGAAGATCCGGCGGTCATCCGCAAGCAGATCCTGCTCGCCACCGACCACGCCACCGAGATCGGCGACCGCCGTCTCGCCATCGAAACTGCCATTGCGGGGCTTGAGCCGGGCGACGTGCTGCTGATTGCGGGCAAGGGCCACGAGGACTATCAGATCATCGGCACGACCAAGCACCATTTCTCCGACCACGAAGTGGTGCTGGAGACGCTGAAGAGGAACTGAACCGTCATGGCCGCACTGTGGACCGTCGCCGAGATCGTCAAGGCAACCGGCGGCCGGCCCGAGGCCATTTCAGATGGACCGATCTCCGCCATCACCATCGACTCGCGCGAAGTACCCGATGAGTCGCTGTTTGTCGCAATCAAGGGCGACACTCATGACGGGCACGATTTCGTCGCCAAGGCGTTCGAAGCCGGAGCTTCCGCGGCGCTCGTCTCCGAAGCGTGGTTCGCGGCGAATGGCGGACAGAAGCTCATTGTCGTCCCCGACCCGTTGAAGGCACTTGAGGAACTGGCCGTTGCCGCCCGAGCCCGCAGCCGGGCCATGATCGTCGCGGTCACCGGCAGCGCCGGCAAGACCACCACCAAGGAAGCGATCCGCACCGTGCTTTCGGCGGCGGGGCAGACACACTGGTCGATCAGGAGCTACAACAACCACTGGGGCGTGCCCCTGATGCTCGCCGGCCTGCCGCGCGAAGCGCAGTTCGGCGTATTCGAGATAGGCATGAACCATCCGGGCGAGATCACGCCGTTGGTGAAGCTGGTCCGCCCGCATGTGGCGGTCATCACCACGGTGGCGGCAGCGCACCTGCAGTTCTTCAACTCGGTGGCCGATATCGCGCTAGCCAAGGCCGAAATCTTCAACGGCCTGGAGCCGGGGGGCACGGCGCTGCTCAACGCTGACCACGAGTATCTGCACATCCTCTTCGGGCAGGCCCGCGAAGCGGGCGTCTCGCGCATCGTCACCTACGGCTTCGAGGAGGACTCGGACTGGTGGATCGCCGGAGTTACGCAGCTCGACAACCGCATGGCGGCCGATGTCCGGCACGATGGCCAGTCCCATCACCTGCGCCTCAACGTTCCCGGCCGGCACATGGTGGCGAATGCCGTGGCCGCGCTCGCCGTGTCGCAGCTGGCAGGCGAGGGCACGAGGGTGGCGCTCGAAGCGCTAGCCGAGTTTGGTGCGCCGGAGGGCAGGGGGCTCACCCTCAGGCTCGGCCCCAAGAAGAATCCGCTCCTCCTCGTCGACGAGAGCTACAACGCCAACGTCGCCTCGATGAATGCCGCGCTCGACCTTTTCCGCGAGGCCAGGGCGCCGAGTGGCAGAAAGGTCGTGGTTCTGGGGGACATGCTGGAAATGGGGCCCCAGGGGCCGCAACTACACGCCGGGCTCGCCGACGCGGTGGTCCGCTCCGGCGTCAGCCATGTCTACCTCGTCGGGCCAGTCATGGGGGCGCTTGCCGATGAACTGGCGCAACGGGCGGCGCGCGACCGCGATTTGCCCGGTGTAACCCATGTGCAAACCGTCGAGGAGATCGGTGAACCGTTCTTCGCCGCCCTTGCCTACGGTGACGCAGTTATGGTCAAAGGGTCGAAAGGCGTGCGGCTCGCTTCGCTGGTGAAGGCCATCCGCGATCGCTTCGAGAAGGCCTGAATCTCAGCGGGACACTCACAGGATGCTGTATTTCCTCGGGCAGTTGGGCGACAGCCTCGCCGCCTTCAATGTGTTCCGTTACATCACCTTCCGCACCGCGGGTGCGGTCGTTACGGCGCTGTTCTTCGTCTTCCTGTTCGGCCCGAACATGATCTCGGCGCTGCGCCTGCGGCAGGGCAAGGGCCAGCCCATCCGCGAGGACGGGCCGCAGGGCCACCTGCTGACCAAGAAGGGCACGCCCACCATGGGCGGCCTGATGATCCTTGCCGGCTCGGTGACCTCGATTCTGCTGTGGTCCAACCTCTCGAACGGCTTCGTCTGGGTGGTGCTGTTCGTCACCGTTTCCTTCGGTGCCATCGGCTTTTACGACGACTACCTCAAGGTCAAGCGCATGTCGCATGCCGGCTTCTCCGGCAAGCAGCGCCTCGCCATCGAGGCGGTTGTCGCCCTCATCGCGGGCTATGTGCTGGCTTTGCTGATGCCGGCCGAAATTTCCAACTCGGTGATGTTCCCGTTCCTCAAGGGAGCCGGGCTGCCGCTGAGTTATGCCTTCTACATCTTTGCCGCCTTCGTCATCGTTGCTGCGGGCAACTCGGTGAACCTTACCGATGGGCTCGACGGCCTCGCCATCGTGCCGGTGATGGTGGCGGCGGCCTGCTTCGGGCTCATCGCCTATCTTGTCGGCTCCGTGAACTATGCCGATTACCTGCTGCTCAACAGCGTGCCGGGCACGGCCGAGTTGTCGGTGGTCTGCGGCGCGCTGATCGGCGCAGGGCTCGGCTTCCTGTGGTTCAACGCCCCGCCGGCGCAGATATTCATGGGCGATACCGGTTCGCTGGCGCTCGGCGGCGCGCTCGGCACCATCGCGGTTGCCACCAAGCACGAGATCGTCCTCGCCATCATCGGCGGCCTGTTCGTGCTCGAAGCGGTCTCGGTGATCGTCCAGGTCGCGAGCTTCAAGCTCACCGGCAAGCGCGTGTTCAAGATGGCGCCGATCCATCACCATTTCGAAATGATGGGTTGGACCGAAAGCCAGGTTGTGATCCGCTTCTGGATCATCAGCTTCGTCCTCGCCCTCATCGGCCTTAGCTCGCTCAAGCTGCGCTAGTTCGAACCACTTCTTCTGCAACATACCCGACGTGTCATCCCGGGCGTGATCCGGGATCCACCTCACCCTTTGCGCTGATTTCCAGTTCGGTCCCGGATCAAGTCCAGGATGACACGGCGGTGAGTGGACACGCCTCGGCGCCCACAGCCATCATAGCGACGGCCAAACCTCTGATCCCGGATTCGCAAAACGCGATTCTCGTTCCGAACTTCGTAACCATCCGCGGCTTAGAGTTACTCCCGTAGTTGCGTACGGGGAGCGCCGCCGGGCAGGGCGGCGTCACGGATTGATGTTTGCACGCGAGCGCAAGACGCCCATCGCCGAGTGGTGGTGGACGATCGACAAGGGCCTTCTCGCCGCCCTCATTCTACTTCTGATGGCCGGGGTGATGCTCAGCTTCGCGGCGAGCCCGCCGGTGGCGGAGCGTATCGGGCTGAGCCCGTGGTACTTCATCATCCGCCAGGCGATGTTCGCCGCCCTCGCCGTGCCTGTGATGCTGGGCGCCTCCATGCTGCCGCACCGCGCCGCTCGCTGGGTGGCGCTCGGGGTGCTCGTCGTGTCCGTGGCGCTGCTGTGGCTCACCCTGCGCTTCGGCGTCGAGGTAAAGGGGGCCAAGCGCTGGATTTCGATTGCCGGCAACACCATCCAGCCCTCGGAGTTCGTGAAGCCTGCTTACGCCGTCATCGGCGCGTGGCTTTTCGCCGAGAGCATGAAGCACAAGGGCGTGCCGGCCCGCGCCATGGCCACTGGTCTGATGGGAATCATCGCCGCCGGCCTGCTGCTGCAGCCCGATATCGGGCAGACCGCGCTGGTGCTCGCCACCTGGGGGGCGCTGCTCTTCCTTTCGGGCATTTCGTGGCTCATCATCATCGGGTTGGGCGTTGGCGCCATCTGCCTGCTGTTCGCCGCCTACACGATCTTTCCGCACTTCGCGAAGCGCATCGACAGCTTCCTCAGCCCCGAGGACAGCCAGCACGGCAGCTACCAGATGGAGAAGGCGCTGGCTTCGCTGCGCGAGGGTGGCTGGTTCGGCCGTGGCCCGGGCGAATCGATCGCCAACAAGGCGATTCCGGACGCCCATGCCGACTATGTCTTCTCGGCCGCGGCCGGCGAGTTCGGTGTGGTCTTCTGCATGTGCCTGGTGGCGCTCATCGCCTTCATCGTCGTCAAGGCGCTGGTCAATGCGCAGCAGCAGTCGAGCCTGTTCGCCCGCCTCGCGGCCTCGACGCTCGCCATCCAGTTCGGCCTGCAGTGCGGCATCAACCTCGCGGTGAACCTCAACCTCATCCCACCCAAGGGCATGACGCTGCCCTTCGTCTCCTACGGCGGCACCTCGATGCTCGCCATCGCCTTTGGCATGGGGCTGATGCTCGCCTTCACCCGCAAACGGCCGGAGGAGCGCCTCGTCACCGGGCTTCCCGCCTACCGTCCCACGGTGCTAAGCCCGGCGGAATGAGCACATTCGTCCTAATGGCAGGCGGCACGGGAGGTCATCTCTTCCCGGCCATGGCGCTGGCGCAGGAGTTGCGCCGGCGCGGCCACGACATCCAGCTGATGACCGACCATCGCGTCGCCGCCTATGGCGACAAGTTCCCGGCCAGCCAGACCCATATCGTTCCCTCGGCGACACCCTCGGTGCGAAATCCGGTCAAGTTCGTCCTCGCCGGCTTCAAGATCCTCTGGGGTACCGGCATTGCGCTGGGCAAGCTCGGCAAGATTCGCCCCGCCGCCGTCGTCGGCTTCGGCGGCTATCCGGTATTTCCGCCCTTTCTCGCCGCGCGGCTGCTGGGCATTCCCGGCATGCTGCACGAGCAGAATGCCGTGATGGGCCGCGCCAACCGGGCACTCGCCCGCTTCGCCAACCGCATCGCGCTCAGCTTCCCCAACACGCAAAGGGTCCAAGCTTTCGCGGACAAGTCCGTCCTCACTGGCAACCCGCTTCGCGATCGCGCGATTGCCGCGTCCGGCACGCCATATCCGCCACTCACCGCCGATGGCCCCATCCGCATAACCGTGACTGGCGGCAGCCAGGGCGCTCGCGTCTTCTCCGACGTGATGCCGGCCGCCATCGCAGCACTGCCCGAGTCGATCCGCCAACGCCTGCGCCTCGCCCAGCAATGCCGTCCCGAGGACCTCGACCGCGTGGCGGAGGCCTACCGGGCCGCCAAGGTGAATGTCGAGCTCCAGGCCTTCTTCACCGACCTGCCGGAACGCATGGCCAGTTCGCACCTCGTCATCGCCCGCTCGGGTGCCTCGACCATCGCGGAACTCACCGTGCTCGGCCGTCCTGCCATCCTCGTGCCGCTGCCCGGCGCGCTCGATGCCGACCAGAAGAACAACGCGCTCATCATGGAGCGGGCAGGGGCCGGCTGGATCATGGAGCAGGCCACGCTTACGCCCCAATCGCTTGGCACCCGTCTGACCTCACTTTTGAGTGATTTGGCGGCGCTGCCCAACGCGGCAGAGGCCGCCAAGTCACTCGGACAGCCGGACGCTGTCGTCAAACTCGCGGACGTTGTCGAACGTCTCGCCCAGAAGGGAACGACCTCATGAAGATGCCGCGCAACATTGGGCCGGTGCACTTTGTCGGCATCGGTGGCATCGGCATGAGCGGCATTGCGGAGATTCTGCACGACCAGGGTTACAAGGTGCGCGGCTCCGACAGTGCCGAGAACCCCAATGTGCAGCGCCTGCGGGCCATGGGCATCGAGGTCGCCATCGGCCAGGCCGCCGAGAATCTCAGGGACGCCGCCGTCGTCGTCATTTCCTCCGCCATCAAGAAGGGCAATCCCGAGCTCGATGCGGCCCGCGCACGCGGTCTGCCGGTGGTGCGCCGCGCCGAAATGCTGGCCGAGATCATGCGCTTCAAGAACGCCATCGCCATCGGCGGCACGCACGGCAAGACGACGACCACCACGCTGGTCGCCACGCTGCTCGATGCGGGCAACATGGACCCCACCGTCATCAATGGCGGCATTATCAACGCCTATGGCACCAATGCACGCCTCGGCGACGGGGAGTGGATGGTGGTGGAAGCCGACGAGTCGGATGGCACCTTCGTCAAGCTCCCGGCTGATGTCGCTGTCGTCACCAATGTCGATCCGGAGCACCTCGACTATTACGGCGACTTCGAGAAGGTGAAGCAGGCCTTCATCAACTTTGTCGAAAACGTGCCGTTCTACGGCTTCGCGGTGATGTGCCTCGACCATCCCGAGGTGCAGGCGCTCGTCGGCCAGATTCGCGACCGCCGCGTCATCACCTACGGCCGCAACCCGCAGGCCGACGTGCGCCTCGTTGATCTCGAGAATCGCGACGGGGTGCAGCATTTCTCCGTCGAAATCCGCGACCGCATCCGCATGACGCATCTCAGGATCGATGGCCTCGAGTTGCCCATGCCGGGCGAACACAACGCCCTCAACGCCACCGCCGCCATCGCCGTCGCCGACCAGCTCAAGGTGCCTGCCGAGGCCATCCGCAAGGGCCTAAAATCCTTCTCGGGCGTGAAGCGCCGCTTCACCCGCACCGGTACGGTCGGCGGCATTACCGTCATCGACGACTATGGTCACCATCCGGTCGAGATCGCTGCCGTGCTGAAGGCCGCGCGCCAGTCTACTCGGCGCGATGTCATCGCCGTGGTGCAGCCGCACCGCTACAGCCGCGTCCACGACCTCTTCAACGAGTTCGCCACCGCCTTCAACGACGCCGACACCGTCATCGTCGCCCCTATATACGCCGCTGGTGAAGCGCCCATCGAGGGGGTGACGCACGAGGAACTTGTCGCCCGCATCCGTGCCCGCGGCCACCGCGACGCGCAGGTCATCGACCGCCCCGAGGCGCTGGCGCCGCTTCTCGCCGCGCGGGCGCAGGAGGGCGACTATGTCGTCTGTCTCGGCGCCGGCAACATCACCCAGTGGGCCGCTGCGCTCCCCGCCGAACTCGGCAAGCTGATCGGCAAGGAGGCCGAGCTGCCATGAATATGCATGTCGCCCAGTGGCCTGACCTGATTCCGTCGCTCCAGCCGTGGATTTCCGACGTGAGGGGGCAGCTCATTCCCAACCAGCCGCTCGACGAGATGACGACGCTGCGCGTCGGCGGTCCGGCGCAACTCTTCTTCCGCCCGGTGGACGAGGACGACCTCGCCTTCTTCCTCAAGCACCTGCCCGAGGATATCCGCGTTACCGTCATTGGGCTTGGCTCGAATCTGCTCATCCGTGATGGCGGGCTCGACGGCGTGGTGATCAAGCTCCCACCCAAGGGTTTTGGCCAGATCGAGATTCTCGACGGTCATCGCGTCAGGGCAGGGGCCGCGGTTCCCGACGTGAAGGTTGCGACCGCCTCCGCCGAAGCCGGGATTGACGGGCTGTGGTTCTATCGCGGCATTCCCGGCGGCATCGGGGGCGCGCTTTACATGAATGCCGGCTGCTACGGCACAGAGACGCGCCAGCGCATGGTCGAGCTGCGCGCTGTCACCCGTCAGGGCGAGATCGTCACGCTCACCAACCAGCAGATGGGTTACCTCTACCGCAAGTCGAACGGCCCGCGCGGCGCCGTCTTCGTTTCGGGCACCTACCAGGGTTTCCCGGGCGACTCGGAAAAGATTCTCGCCGAGATGCGTGCCGTCACCGAGCGGCGCGAGAGCACGCAGCCGACCAAGGCGCGCACGGCGGGCTCCACGTTCAAGAACCCCGAAGGCCATTCGAGCTGGAGGCTGATCGACGAGGCCGGCGGCCGTGGCTTTACCTTCGGGCGGGCCCAGATGAGCGAGCTGCACTCCAACTTCCTCATCAACATGGGCAACGCCGACGCCTACGAGGTCGAGACGGTGGGCGAAACCATCCGCCAGATGGTGCGCGACAAGCACGGCATCGAGCTCAGGTGGGAGGTCCGCCGCATGGGTCACTTCCTTCCCGGCCGCGAGGTCCGCGAGTTTCTGGATGGCATGCCGTTCATGGGAGCCGTCTGATGACCAAGCACGTGGCCGTCCTCATGGGCGGCGTCGCCAACGAACGGCCGGTGTCCTTGAAGTCGGGCGCGCAATGCGCCGCCGCGCTGCGCAGTGCCGGTTACACGGTCACCGAGGTCGATGTTGGTTTCGACATTGCCGAGCGCCTGCGCGAGCTGAAGCCCGATGTGGCCTTCAATGCGCTGCATGGCCCGTTCGGCGAGGACGGCACCATCCAGGGCGTGCTCGAGTTTCTGCGCATCCCCTACACCCATTCGGGCGTGCTGGCCTCAGCGCTGGCCATGAACAAACATCAGGCCAAGATCGTGCTGAAAGCCGCCGGCGTTCCGGTCACCGATCACATCGTCGCCAGCCGGGCGGAGGTGGCGCGCGCTCATGTCATGGCGCCGCCCTATGTGGTCAAACCCATCGCTGACGGCTCGAGTTTCGGCGTCTTCATCGTCAAGGCCGATCAGGCCCATCCGCCGCAGGAGCTGCTGCGCGAGGACTGGAACTCGGGCGAAGAGGTGATGGTCGAGCGCTACATTCCCGGCCGGGAACTCACCTGTGCGGTGATGGGTGAGGTGGCGCTGGGAGTCACCGAGATCGTCACCGACCTCAGCTTCTACAACTACGAAGCCAAGTACGCCAAAGGCGGGTCCCGCCACATCATTCCGGCACAAATTAAACCGGAAATTTACGACAAAGTGCAGAAGATGGCGCTCAAGGCGCATGCTGCGCTTGGGTGCCGGGGCGTGACGCGGAGCGACTTCCGCTTCAACGACCAGGCCGGGATCGACGGGGAACTCGTCTGTCTCGAGATCAACACCCAACCGGGCATGACCGAGACGTCACTTGCCCCCGAGCAGGCCCGCCATGCGGGACACAGTTTCGAGGAGCTGGTGTCCTGGTTGGTGGAGGATGCGAGTTGCAACAGGTAGGGGCTAAAGGTTTCGCCAACGCCCGACCGGTCGATCCCCGCCAGTTTCCCGTAGTCGTCCCGCCCACCGCGCGCAACGTGCTGGTGCGCGCCAACTACATTTGGGTGCTGCACAAGCAGCGGATCGTCCAGGTGCTCGGCGCTATCCTCGCGCTGCTCGTCTTCAGTGGCCTCATCGCCGCCCGGGACGTGATCTGGCAGGGCAGCGTCACCGCCTTCAAGTTCGTACAGGGCGAGTTCGCCGCCGTCGGCTTCGGCATCGAATCGATCGAGATTTCGGGCCAGGTCCTGACCAGGGACGCCGACATCATCACGCTACTGACCGTCGGCACCGGCAATTCCACGCTCACCTTCGATGCGCAGAAGGCGCAGGCGCGCCTCGAATGGCTGCGCGCAGTAAAATCCGCCACGGTGCGCAAGGTTTATCCCAACCGCATCGTCGTCTCGATCGTCGAGAAGACGCCGGTCCTGCGCTGGCGCATCGGCAACACGACATGGCTCATCGACGAGCGCGGCGACAAGATCGGCACCGACATCGCGTCCTACACCGACCTGCCGCTGGTGATCGGGCAGGGCGCCGCCGACGACGCGGTGCCGATGGTGCGCCTGCTCGCCCGCTACGACAGGATCAGCGACGGGCTGGCGGCGCTCAGCCGCATCGGTGACCGGCGTTGGGACCTGATCTATCGCAATGGTCTGCGTGTGCAGCTCCCCGAGACAGGCGTCGCCCAAGCGCTCGACCGGCTCAACATCTATCAGGCCCAGTATCAGCTCCTCGATCGCGACGTGACGCAGATCGACCTGCGCGTCCCCGGCCTCGTTACGCTGAAGCCGGGTGAACTGGCCAAGGAGCACATCGCCAAGACCTCGGGCAAGCCGAAGAAGACCAAGGGCAACCCCGAATACGAATGATGGTCCTCACGACCTGACGGAACGACTGACATGATGCTAACCGACGCCATGACCGCCCGGCTGAAGCCGCTGTCGCCCGGCAAGACCACGCTGGTGAGCGTGCTCGACATCGGCTCGACCAAGATCTGCTGCATCATCGCGCGCCTTGTGCCCCGTCCCGAAGGCAAGACGCTGCGCGGCCGGACCCACAATGTCGAAGTGATCGGCTTCGGCTACGGACCGTCGGCGGGCGTCAAGTCGGGCGTCATCACCGATCTCGACAAGGCCGAGCAGGCCGTGCGCACCGTGGTTGGAATGGCCGAGCGCGCGGCCGGACTCACCGTGCAGTCGGTGATCGTCAACGTCACCGCCGGCCGACTCGGCTCGGAGACCTTCTCGGCCACCGTCAACCTCGGCGGGCAGGAAGTGGAGCGCGCCGACGTCCAGCGCGTGCTGCGCGCCGTCAACGAACGCTCTGTACGCCCCGAGCGCTCGATCATTCATGCCCTGCCCATCGGCTATGCGCTGGACGGACAGAAGGGCATCAAGGACCCGCGCGGCATGGTCGGTGAACGGCTGTCGGTGGACGTAGCCTGCGTCTCGGCCGAAACGCTCGCCATGCGAAATGTCGAGCTGGTGCTGCACCGCTGCCACCTGCAGATCGAGGCGCTCACCGCCACGCCTTACGCCTCCGGCCTCTCGACGCTCGTCGACGACGAAAGCTCGCTCGGCGTCGCCTGCATCGACTTCGGCGGCGCGACCACCACTGTCTCCGTCTTCGCCGAGGGCCATCTCGTCTATGCCGACGCCATCGCCATCGGCGGCCACCACCTGACGCTCGACATCGCCCGCCAGCTTTCGGTAGGTATCGCCGATGCCGAGCGGCTCAAGACCATGTACGGCTCCGTGCTGCCCGGGCAGACGGACGATCGCGAGATGATTCCCATCACACCGGTCGGCGCCACGCGCGACGAAGCGCCGGGGCAAATTCCGCGCTCGCACATCACCCGTATCATCCGCCCACGCGTCGAGGAGGTGCTCACGGCGGTGAAGGATCGCATGCAGGCGACGGGCATGATGGATATCTGCGGTCGCCGCTTCGTCCTCACCGGCGGCGGTTCCGATCTCACCGGCCTGCCCGAAGTGGCGCGCCGCATTCTTGCGCGCAACGTCCGCAACGGCCGCCCGCTCGGCATCGCTGGCCTACCCGACATGGCCAAGGGCCCGGCCTTCGCCACCGTCGCCGGCATGCTGATCTACCCGCAGGTCTGCGGACAGGAGTATGCCGAGCCGCGCCGAACGGCCAAGCTCACCGGCACAGACGGCTACCTCGCCCGCGTCGGCACCTGGCTGCGCTCGAGTTTCTAGCCACCAGCAAACTGGGCCGTCCGATGGGCGGCCCACTTTGCTTTGCCCTGCTGATCCAGCCTCAAGGCCACAGGGCAGGGTCTCCGGCCTGACCGGGGACTTCGCCCTACGCCGTCTCCGGGCGCCGATCGAGTCGTGACGCGGGCCCTGCCGGCGCCTCCTCAGCTTCTACCTTATGCTTAACGAGGGGTAACCAACCCCCTGCCGACGCTTGCAAAATGCGATCACGTTAACCGCTTCCGTCGCATTGTTAGGGTCTGATTAACGAATTGGCGACTAATACTTTACCCCACACGCCACGCCATGGGGCCTTCGATGACCATCAACCTCACCATCCCCGATATTCAAGAGCTGAAGCCGCGGATCACCGTGTTCGGTGTGGGCGGCGCAGGGGGGAACGCGGTCAACAACATGATCGCGTCGGGCCTCAGCGGAGTGGACTTCGTCTGCGCCAATACCGATGCCCAGGCCCTCGCTCTGTCGAGCGCTCAGCGCATCATCCAGCTAGGTGTCTCGGTGACCGAGGGTCTCGGCGCCGGGTCGCATCCGGAAGTCGGTCGCGCTGCTGCCGAGGAGAGCTACGACGAGATCAACGACCACCTGAGCGGCGCCCACATGGTGTTCATCACCGCCGGCATGGGCGGCGGCACCGGTACCGGCGCGGCGCCCGTGGTTGCCCGTGCGGCCCGTGAGCAGGGCATTCTGACGGTCGGCGTGGTCACCAAGCCCTTCACCTTTGAAGGCAACCGTCGCGCCCGCCTCGCCGAGGATGGCATCGATGAGTTGCATCGGCATGTCGATACGCTGATCGTCATTCCGAACCAGAATCTCTTCCGTGTCGCCAACGAGAAGACCACCTTCGCGGACGCCTTCAAGATGGCGGACCAGGTGCTTTATTCGGGTGTCGCGTGCATTACCGACCTCATGGTCAAGGAAGGGCTCATCAACCTCGACTTTGCCGACGTGCGTGCCGTGATGCGCGGTATGGGCAAGGCGATGATGGGTACAGGCGAAGCCTCGGGTGATGATCGTGCCCGCCACGCGGCAGAAGCCGCCATCGCCAACCCGCTGCTCGACGACGTGTCGATGCACGGCGCGCGTGGCCTGCTCATTTCCATCACCGGCGGGCCGGACCTCACCCTGTACGAGGTGGACGAGGCGGCGAGCCGCATCCGCGAGGAAGTCGATCCGGACTGCAACATCATCCTCGGCGCCACTTTCGATCCGGATATGACCGGCACCATCCGCGTCTCGGTTGTCGCCACCGGTACCGATGCCACAATGGTGCAGGCCCTTGAGCCGATGAAGGCCAACCACAATCGCGTGCCGCTGCAGGCCGCCGTACTGCGCCAGGCTGCGGCCGAGCGCCAGTCGGCGCCGACGATGCAGCAGCCGGTGCCCGAGTCCGTTCAGGAACCCGAGCCTGAACTCGAGACCCAGGTGCAGGCGGCCGTTGCCGAAGCGATCAGCCACGAGCCGAGCTACGGCTACCAGGAGGAAGACGACGGCATCGTCGTCGAGCCCTACATCCCGTCAGCCGCTACGCCGCAGCAGCCGCTCGAGGAAACGCCGCGACTCATCGATGCGCCGATTCCCAGTGTCTACGTGCCGTCTTCGGCCGAGCGGCCCGACGTTCAGCGCCGCATGCCGCGGACCGAGGAGCTTCCCGCTGTTGCGCGGCGGACACTCCAGGAGCAAGAAAAACAGGTCGACGAGCCGCGCAATGCCCGCGCACTGTTCAAGCGGCTGGCTTCCAATGTTGGCCTGAACCTGCGGTCCGGCGAGTCGGCGCGCGCTCATCAGTCCGCCGAGCCTGTCGCCGACGATGCGGCGGCCCGCAGCGCAATCGAGGCCGGAGCCTCCCGGAATCCGCGCGTTTCCGGTGCACCAGAAGGTGCACGTGGCTCCCTTGATCCGCACGGCCGGGCTCAGCCGCAGGCGCAGCAGAAAGAGCATATCGAGATCCCCGCATTCCTCAGGAAACACGGGTAAGAGACGCGGGGATTGTCCCTGTGCAGGCGTCCCGGTGCGGCTTCCGCACCGGGATTTTATTGTCTATGACTGCTTGGGGTCGTGGACACGGCTGGAGTCCTTAGAGCATGAATAAACTTTCGACGCGGCAGCGGACCTTGGCCGATGCCCTCGAATTCAGCGGGTTCGGAGTTCACTCCGGGGTTCCGGTAACCCTCCTTCTGGAACCTGCGGCGCCTGACTCCGGTTACACCATCACCCGTGTCCTTGATGATGGCCGCAAGCATGGCCCCGTCCCGGTGCATTTCTCGCGCGTCACCCGCACGACCCTGTGCACGACGATCGACTTGGGCGATTCGGTTTCCGTCGCCACCGTCGAGCATGTCGTTTCGGCGCTGAGCGGTCTCGGCGTCGACAACGTCCACATCGTGCTCAACGGTCCCGAGTGCCCCATCCTCGATGGCAGTGCCTGGCCGTTCGTCGAGGCGATTCTGTCGGTGGGACTCGATGTCCAGCCGGCAGCCCGCCGCTACATCAAGATCACCCGTCAGGTGATGGTCCGCAACAATGAGGCCGCGGCCGCGCTCGAGCCCTATAACGGGCGCATGTTCGACCTCGAGATCGATTTCGACAGCAGCGTAATCGGCCGCCAGCGAATGATCTTCGACTGGACGCCGCGCAGGTATTTCGACGACGTGGCGCGCGCCCGTACCTTCGGTTTCGTGCGGGATGCCAAGATTTTGCGGCAGGCCGGCTATGCGCTCGGCTCGTCGATGGAGAACTCCATCACCGTGCACGAGGATCGCATCCTCAATCCGGACGGCCTGCGTTACGAGGACGAGTTCGTCCGCCACAAGCTGCTCGACGCCATTGGTGACCTCGCGCTGTGCGGCCTGCCGATCTATGGCCGCTTCCGCTCCTACAAGGGCGGGCATGCGCTCAACGCGCTGGTTCTCCACGGCCTCTTCGCTTCCGAAGCCAACTACGAGATCGTTACTGCAGACGAACTGCCCTATGCGTTCGACGGGCTCGATGACCTGCCGGAAGGCATCAAGGTCCGGCCGTACCTGCGGTCGGTCGGCTAGCCGGCTTCCCGCCACAGTTTTGAAACTATTTACCAGTAGTTCGCCCTGCTAGATCAGGGCATTGCGTTCAGGGAATGGGGCCGGTTGTGACCATCACTCAGCACTTTGGTATTTCGCGTCGGATCATCCGTTTCGCGGGGGTCGGCGCCGTGGTGGTGCTGCTAGCCGGCTGCAACCTGTTTGGTCAGCCCAAGATCAAGGAAGAGGAGATCATCCCGCCCGAGACCCTGTATCAGCAGGCTCTCAGCGAGATGGACGCGCAGCGTTACATCACCGCCATCAGTACGCTCGAGAAGCTCGAGCGCCAGCATCCCTACTCGGAGTTCAACGAGAAGGCGAAGCTGATGGAGGTCTACGGCAACTACCGAATCGGTCGCTTCGACGAGGCCATCATGGCCGCCGACCGCTACCTCGCTCTCTACCCGGGCTCGAAAGAAACGGCCTACGTTCTGTACCTCAAGGGCAATTCCTACTTCGCCCAGATCAAGGACATCACCCGGGACCAGAAGATCTCGCAGCAGGCCAACGAAGTTTACGCGCTGCTGATCTCCAACTACCCCAACAGCGACTACGCCAAGGACGCCAAGGACAAGATGACCATCGGCGTCGACCAGATGGCGGGCAAGGAAATGTCGGTGGGCCGCTACTATCTTGGCCAGGGCCAGTACGCAGCTGCCATCAACCGCTTCAAGGTCGTGGCGACGCAGTACGAAACCTCGACTCACGTTGAGGAGGCGCTCTACCGCCTCACCGAGGCCAATCTCGCACTCGGCATCACCTCCGAGGCGGCCACGGCGGCTGCCGTGCTCGGCCACAACTATCCGCACTCGAAGTGGTACAAGCAGGCCTACGACCTGCTCGCCAAGCAGGGCGTGAAGCCGCAGGTCAACAAGGGTTCGTCCCTCGCCAAGCTGCAGCAGGGCTGATCGTCCGCTGCCACATGAGGAGGTGTGAGCAGCAGGATTTGTTTCTTGTTTGTTCTCACTTGCCGGGTTAGTTTGCCGCCGCGATCCGTATGGGTCGCGGCGGTTCTGTTTCGAGGCTGGTGATGCTCAGCGCCCTTTCGGTTCGCAACATCGTGCTGATCGATCAACTCGATCTCGCCCTCGATTCCGGCCTTACAGCGCTCACAGGCGAAACGGGGGCCGGCAAGTCCATCCTGCTCGATGCGCTCACCCTGGCGCTGGGCGGTCGCGGCGATGCCTCGCTGGTCAGGGCCGGGGCCGAGTCGGGGCAGGTGGTGGCCGTACTGCAGCTTCCGCGCGAGCATCCGGCGCGCGAGGCGCTGCGCGAGAACGCCATCGCCGACGACGAGGATATCATCCTGCGCCGCGTGCAGTTCCCCGATGGCCGCACGCGCGCCTTTATCAACGATCAGCCGGTGTCGGCCGGCCTGCTGCAGGCCATTGGCAAGCTGGTGGTCGAGATTCATGGCCAGCATGACGACCGCGCCCTCGTCGACGTCGCCACCCATCGCGCCGCGCTCGACGCGTTCGGTGGCCACGACGCCATGGTCGCCTCGGTCTACGCCGCCTACCAGAGCCTCGTCGAGGCCGACGCGGCCGTCGAGGGCCAGCGCGCCCTCATTTCCGAGGCGGCGGCCAAGGAGGATTATGCCCGCCACACGGTCGAGGAGATCGCCGAGCTTGCGGTGGAACTGGGCGAAGAGGACATTCTCGCTGAGCGGCGCCAGCGCCTGATGACGCTGGAAAAGGCAGCCGAGGAAGTCCGCGACGCTGACGAGATTCTCAACGGCCCCATGGCGCCGGGGCCGGTCCTCGCCAGCCTGATGCGCCGCCTGTCGCGCAAAGCCGAGTCGGGCGCCGCCATCTTCCAGCCGCTCGTCGATGCGCTCGACGCCACGCTTATCTCGCTCGACACCACCTCCGACGCGCTCGAAGGGTTGAAGCGCGACATGCAGTTCGATCCGGCCGATCTCGAACGGGTGGAAGAGAGGCTGTTCGCCCTGCGCGCGATGGCCCGCAAGCATCACACCACGGTCGATGGGCTGATCGAAGTGCAGATGCGCTACCAGGCCGATCTCGACCGCCTGTCGAACGGCGAGGAGACGCTCAGGGAGCTCGAGGCCAAGGCCGCGGCCGCGCGCGAAACCTACACTAAGGCCGCCGAAAAGCTCAGCGCAGCCCGCGAGAAGGCCGCCGCCCAGCTCAGCAAGGCGGTAGGCAAGGAACTGCCTGACCTCAAGCTCGGCGCCGCCCGCTTTATCGTCGACCTCCAGGTGGACAGCAAACGCGTCGCCGCCTCGGGCTATGACCAGGTTGCCTTCCACGTGCAGACCAATCCGGGCACCATGCCGGGGCCGCTACTCAAGGTGGCTTCGGGCGGCGAACTCAGCCGCTTCCTCCTCGCCCTCAAGGTCGTGCTGGCCGACCGCGGCTCGGCCCCGGTACTGATCTTCGACGAAATCGACACCGGCGTCGGCGGTGCCGTGGCCGACGCCATCGGCCGCCGCCTCGCGCGTCTGGCCGAAAAGGTGCAGGTGCTCACCGTCACCCACGCCCCGCAGGTCGCGGCGCGGGCGCAGAGCCACCTGCTCATCGAGAAGCAGGCGATAGAGGAGGGGGCCTTCGTGCGCACCCATGTCCGCCGCCTCGAAGGCAAGCCGCGGCAGGAAGAGGTTGCCCGCATGCTGTCGGGCGCTAAAGTTACCGACGAGGCGCGCGCTGCCGCCGGCAGGCTGATTTCGGAGGTATTGTGAGCATCGACGGACGCGAGATCGAGAGCCTCAGCGAAGCCGAAGCCAAGGCCGAACTCGACCGCCTGCACGAGGCCCTGAGCGCGGCCGACAAGGCCTATTTCGAGCTCGACGCGCCCGAGATCACCGACGCCGCATACGATGCGATGAAGCGGGACTACCAGGCCATCGAGACGGCCTTCCCGCAGCTGAAGCGCGACGATTCCCTCTCCGACAAGGTCGCCGGCGCGCCGGTCGAGGGCTTTGCCAAGGT
>ENA-UOVV01000756-UOVV01000756.1-compost-metagenome-genome-assembly--contig:-NODE-756-length-32389-cov-23.132523_pt1 | contig 32389 bp, 32 predicted proteins | sample MGYA00238155_ERZ761577 | MGnify/ENA primary metagenome ERZ761577 (study PRJEB28898, sample SAMN06268775) | compost metagenome | isolation source: Emeryville, CA | place: USA:Emeryville, CA | collected... | reverse complement strand
GCTCCGAACCGCTGACGCCGATTCCTTAGGCTCCGAACCGCTGACGCCCGCAACACGCCGCGGAGCGAGCTGATCCGACGACAGTGCCCGGCGCGTCGGTCTCGGATTCGGTTCAGAACTCAAGGAACCGGCGTCAGCGGTTCGTAGCTAGCGCGGCTCCAGGGTGCTGCGCCCCTTGTCACGTGATTGATGTCCCCAGGTCGGCGTTACGGTCGCTGTACACAGGTCCACGCGGCGACCGCCACATCCATGCGCGTGACGCCGAACGATCGGGTGATGGCGATCGATGGTTTCCTTTCGAATCTTGGTGGCATAGCGCGGTGGCGGGCTTTGGCCGACGCTGGTTTCAGCCACGCGGAAATGGTCGAGGCGGTGCGTCACGGCAGAGTCGTGCGGCCGCACCGAGGGGTCTATGCGCTCCCGGGAGTGACCCGCCCCCGGGTGCTCGCCGAAGTCTTTCGCGCGCTGCCGACATGCGTCTCGTGGTGTGCGACTAGGGGGCTGCCGCTTGAGAAACCGCCCACCACACTCCACCTCGCAGTGCCGGAGAGCCGTGGCCTCGGTCATGCGCGGCGCCGCCCGTCAAACGAGGTGACATTGCATCGATGCGGCGATGTTTCCGACGACTTTCCCCTCCATCACCTCGACGTCACTGCAATGTGCACCACGCCGATTCAACAAGTCGCGTTGCTTGATGCCGCGCTTGGAAAGGGCTTCATTGACGGTCGCGAGGTGCGGCTGTTGACGCGGGGCTCTCAGGAACGCCGACGCTGGGTGGCCTCTCATGTCAGTGGCTCCGCTCAGTCGCTCGGGGAAACTTACGCGAGAGTTGCGCTTCGAGAGCTTGGTTTGAAGGTCGAGCCGCAGGCTCATTTCGAGGGAGCGGGCGCCGTTGACCTGCTAGTTGAGGATTCGCTCGTGGTGGAGGTCGATGGCTTCGCGTTCCACTCGGATCAACGAAGCTTTGCCAAGGATCGACAGCGATCGCGAGTGATTGCGTTCTCGGGATTGATGACGCTGCGCTTCACACACTCAGAAGTGGTCGCTGATCCGGGGGGTATGGCGAACGAGGTGGTCGATGTGTTGTGGCGCCAAGGTCACGATCCCCGCAAGCTACGAACCGCTGAGGTCGCGACACGCCGACTTGGAGAGCATCCGTGGTGGCGTTGACGGCGTGTCGCCCTTGTGAACGGTTCAGAACTTAGGGAACCGGAGTTAGCGGTTCGGGGCTTCGGGTGGGCGGGGTGTTGGGGATACCGCTGAGCGCGAAACGCGCTCGCTTCGAGGGGGTCCTCGCGTAGAGTCGTGGTCATTATGAAGAGACTGCGCCTGTCGTACGTGGTGCTGTTCGCGATTGCGATCATCGTGAGTTCACTGCTCTACATGTCGCTCAATCAAGAGCCGGTGACCAAGATCTCCACGTCGCAGGGCTTCGCCGTGCTCGCCTCGGAGGGGATCCAGCAGATCGAGATCACCGATGGCGATCAGCGGGTGAAGATCCAGTTGGGCGACACGGTTCCCGACGCGCTGGCTGACACCGACGCGAAGCCCAACGGTCTCGTGCAGTTCTACTACGTCGAGCCGCAGGGACCCGCTGTTGCCGCAGCGGTCGCGGAGAGCACCCCCGCAGACGGCTACGACTCGGTGGTCCCGCGCAGTTCGATGTGGCAGACCATCCTCTTCAGCTTCCTGCCCATCGTCATCGTCGTCATCTTCATCTACATCCTCTTCTCGATGATGCAAGGCGGTGGCGGTCGAGGCGTCATGCAGTTCGGGCGCTCCCGCGCCACGGAGGTCACTCCTGACACCCCCAAGGTGAAGTTCGAAGACGTCGCCGGTGTCGACGAGGCGGTCGAGGAGCTGCGGGAGATCGAGGAGTTCCTCGAAAGCCCCGCCAAGTTCCAAGCAGTGGGCGCGAAGATTCCGAAGGGCGTGCTCCTCTATGGCCCGCCCGGCACCGGCAAGACTCTGCTTGCCCGCGCCGTGGCCGGCGAGGCCGGAGTGCCGTTCTACTCGATTTCTGGTTCGGACTTCGTTGAGATGTTCGTCGGTGTGGGTGCGAGCCGTGTGCGCGACCTCTTCGACAAGGCGAAGAAGAACAGCCCCGCGATCATCTTTGTCGACGAGATCGACGCTGTCGGTCGTCACCGCGGCGCCGGCCTCGGCGGCGGTCACGACGAGCGCGAGCAGACCCTCAATCAGATGCTCGTCGAGATGGACGGCTTCGACGCGAACACGAACGTCATCATGATCGCGGCGACAAACCGCCCCGACATCCTCGACCCCGCTTTGCTGCGCCCCGGTCGCTTCGACCGCCAGGTGGGCGTTGACGCCCCTGACCTCAAGGGTCGCCAGAAGGTCCTTGAGGTTCACGCGAAGGGCAAGCCGATTGCACCGGAGGTCGACCTCGGCGCGATCGCGAAGCGCACCCCCGGCTTCACTGGTGCTGACCTCGCCAACGTCCTCAATGAGGCAGCGCTCCTCACAGCCCGTCGCGATGCGACGAGCATCGGCCCGAGCGAGCTGGACGAGGCAATCGACCGTGTCATCGCGGGCCCGCAGAAGCGCACGCGTGTGATGAACGATCACGACAAGCGTGTCACCGCGTACCACGAGGGCGGTCACGCGCTCGTGGCCGCTGCCCTCAACCACACGGACCCCGTCACGAAGGTGACGATCCTGCCGCGTGGCCGGGCCCTGGGCTACACGATGGTGATGCCCGCTGAGGATCGCTATTCGAAGACCCGCAACCAGCTGCTCGACAATCTCGCGTACGCCATGGGTGGGCGCGTGGCCGAGGAAGTGGTGTTCGGCGACCCGTCGACGGGTGCGAGCAACGACATCAGCCAGGCGACCGAGATCGCCAAGCAGATGGTGACCGAGTACGGCATGTCGACCAAGGTGGGCGCCGTGCGCCTCACCGGCAGCTCGGGCGAAGTGTTCCTTGGCCGCGACATGGGTCACGGGCGCGAATACTCCGAGCAGATCGCCGCGACCGTTGACGCCGAGGTGCGCGCGCTCATGGACAACGCGATGCGCGAGGCGACCAAGGCGCTCACTCTCAACCGGAAGGTCCTTGACGTGCTTGCCGAGGAACTCCTCGAGAAGGAGACCCTCAATGAGGCGGAGCTCGCCGAGATCTTCGCGAAGGTGAAGAGGCTGCCCGTGCGCGAGGCATGGATCAGCGGCGATTGGGCCCCGAAGCCGAGCCGCCGCCGCGCATCTGCAAAGGCGACGGCAAAGGCGACCGCGAAGGCTCCGGCAAAGGCGACCGCGAAGGCTCCGGCAAAGGCGACCGCAAAAGCTCCTGCGAAGTCGGCCACCAAGGCACCGGCCCCGCGCCGCACCGAGCCCAAGGACAGCGCAGAGTAGGGCGCACACATGACTGACGGCGTTGACAAGGCGCGCATCGAGGCGGCTGTTCGGGAGATCCTCTTTGCGGTGGGCGAAGACCCCGAGCGCGACGGCCTCCGTGACACTCCCGCCCGCGTCGCGCGTGCCTACGAGGAGTTCTTCTCAGGCCTCACGCAGGACCCTGCGGAGGTGCTGAGCGCGGTCTTCGAGTTGGGCCACGAAGAGATGATCCTCGTCAAGGACATCGAGCTGTACTCATTGTGCGAGCACCACCTGGTGCCCTTTCACGGTGTCGCGCATGTCGCGTACATCCCGGGCGCGGACGGCCGGATCACGGGCCTGTCAAAGCTCGCACGTCTTGTCGATCTCTACGCGCGCCGCCCGCAGGTGCAGGAGCGCCTCACCACCCAGGTGGCCGACGCTCTGGTCGAGCACTTGGGAGCGCGCGGCGTCATCGTCGTGGTCGAGGCCGAGCACCTGTGCATGTCGATGCGTGGCGTGCGCAAGCCCGGTTCGCGGACAGTGACGAGCGCCGTGCGCGGTGTGATGCGTGATGCGGCCACTCGCGCCGAGGCAATGAGCCTCATCGTTGGGAAGTAGTGGTGCCTGAGCTGCCCCAGGCCCGGCGCACGCTCGTCATGGGCGTCCTCAACGTGACGCCCGATTCCTTCAGTGACGGCGGCCGCTACCTCACGACCGACGCTGCAGTCGCGCACGGTCTCCATCTCGCGAAGGCAGGCGCCGACATCGTCGACGTCGGCGGCGAGTCGACCCGCCCCGGCGCCGATCCTGTCACGCCTGACGAGGAGACCCGGCGCGTCATCCCGGTGATCTCCGCGCTCACGCGAGAAGGCATTGCGGTCTCGATCGACACGATGCACGCCGACGTCGCCCGTGCGGCAGTCGAGGCAGGCGCGGTGCTTGTCAACGACGTCTCGGGTGGCCGGGCCGATGCCGACATGGCCGCAACGGTTGCAGAGCTCGGCGTTGACTTCGTCGCGATGCACTGGCGGGCACCGTCCCAGCGGATGGATGCCCTTGACGCGTATGACGACGTCGTGGCTGAGGTGCGCGCGGAGCTCGAGGAGACGGTGGCGGCCCTCGCCGACGCCGGTATCAGGTCAGATCGCATCATCCGTGATCCCGGTCTCGGCTTTGCCAAGGTGACCGAGTCCAACTGGCCGCTCCTCGCACGCATGGACGAGTGGGCAGGCGATGCGCGCGTGTTGATCGGCGCCTCACGAAAGCGCTTCTTGGGAGCGGCGATCGCCCGTGAGGGGGTCGATGCGGCGGACCCATCGCAGCGCGAACACGCGACGACGGCGGTCACGACTCTCGCGGCCGCGGCGGGCGCCTGGGCCGTGCGAGTCCACGATCCAGCGGCGGCACGTGACGCAATCGCTGTCGTGTCCGCTTGGCAAGCGGGCGCTAAGACGCGACGATGACACCATGACATGGACGTCCTCCCCGTACGACAAAGCGGGCATCGAGCTGGATCGAATCACGGTCGAGGGCATAAGGGCCGCCGGACGTCACGGCGTTCTGCCCGAGGAACGCGAGAAGGAGCAGCCCTTCATCGCAGATGTCGTCGTTCATCTCAACACGCGTGATGCGGGGCGTCACGATGACCTCACGCGAACGGTCAACTACGCCGAGGTCGCTCAACTCGCCGCCGCCGTGCTGTCCGGCCCGAGCGTTGAGCTCATCGAGACTCTCGCCGACCGCATCGCCCTGTCGGTTCTCGAGCTGAGCGGTGTCGAATGTGTGGACGTGCGGGTGCACAAGCCCGAGGCGCCCATCCCGGTGCCGTTCTCAGACGTCGCCGTCACCATTCGACGCGACCTGCGCTCGGGCGATGTATGGGCTGACAAGCGCGTCGGCTCGTCTGCTGGAATGCCGCATGATCCCCTCAAGTACGGCGAGTCGGAAGAGGGAGACATCTTCGATGTCCGTCCCCTGCAGCCGGTGCCCGCCCTCCTCGCTCTTGGCGGCAACCTTGGCGAGGTCGAGAGCACGCTCGTCGATGCCGTCTACGCGCTGAGCCGCATTCCGGGCATTCACGTCGAGGCGACCTCGCCGCTTGTCTCTTCGGCCCCGGCCGGCGGCCCTCCGCAGCCCGACTACCTCAACGCCGTCGTCCGCATCACCACTGCGCTCACACCACGCGAACTGCTCGCCGCTTGCCATGGCATCGAGATGGTGCACGGACGTGAACGCGGCATTGAGAACGGCCCGCGCACCTTGGACATCGACATCATCGATGTGAACGGCATTGAGGGCGTCAGCCCCGACCTCACGCTGCCGCACCCGCGTGCCGCGCAGCGCGGCTTCGTCCTTGTCCCGTGGGCGCGGATGGAACCGAATGCGGTGCTGCCGGGGGTGGGCCCCATCGCCGACGCTGCCGCTGCTCTCGCATCGACAGTCACCTTGCGCGCGGAGCCGTGGCCGGGACGCCGATGAGGGGAGTGTGCGTGTGAGGCCCCTGCGTTGGCGAACTCTCGTCATCACCGTCGCGGTGTCCTTCGGTCTCTCCCTTGCGTTCACCTGGTCGTGGCTGCGTGGCGGTGCGACGCCCGTCGATGTTCCCTGGACGACGTTGCCGGTCGCCCTCGCAGCGTCGGCCGTTGTGCTCTATCTCGGCTGGGCCATCCGCCAGTACAAGAGGGGCAAGCGCGGCCCCGTCGACCCGCAACGTGCGGTGCGCACCGTGCTGCTCGCCCAGGCGTCGGCGTATGCGGGGGCCTTGCTGTCGGGTGTCTACGGCGGGTACGCCTTCAGCCTCGTTCCCGATTGGGCGCATGAGCCGCGCCGCGAGATCGCGATCGCCGCCGGGCTGTGCGCGGTGGGCGGCATCGCAATGCTCATCGCAGGCGCGGTCGCGGAGTGGTGGTGCCGCATCGGCCCGCTCGATGACGACGACGCCCCCGAGGGCCCCGCTGCGGGAGTGGCACACTAGTCGCATGACCTGGTACAGCCCTCACGGCGTGACCTGGACGGCGGCCTCGACTCGGCTGATCCCCGTGCGGCTCATCACCATTGCCATCGTGTACGTCCCCCCGATCACTGCTCTCGCCATTCTTGCGTTGCTCGTGCAGCCGGGTCTGTGGTGGGCGGTCGCAGGCGGGGTCGGGTCGATGCTGTGGAGCGCGTGGGTGGGAGTGCGGCTCGTTCGCGTACACGGCTGGGCGGAGCGTGATGACGACCTGCTCGTGCGGCGCGGGCGCCTCATGCGCCGCGTCACCGTGGTGCCCTATGGCCGCATGCAGTACGTCGAGGTGTTCGCCGGGCCGATCGCCCGCGCCTTCGGCTTGTGTTCGATCAAGCTTCACACGGCATCGCCCGGCACCGATGCCACGCTGGACGGTGTCCCTGCCGCTGAAGGCGAGCGCCTGCGGGACCGCCTCACTGAGCGCGGAGAGGCCCAGCTGGCGGGTCTATGAGCGAGTCGACTGACCGCGTGTACACCGCCCCACGCGAGTGGGCGCATGTGCACCCCGTGTCTCCGCTGCTCGGCGGTTGGGCTGTCATGGCCGGTGCCGTTGGCTACTGGTTCACGGCTGGTCCGGGTGCCCCGGGCGAGGATGACGAGGCGATGCCGATTGACGTCAATCTCCCCATCTCGCGGTTGGCGTTGTTCGTCCTTCTCGGTGCGCTTGTCGCGGTGGGCTTCGGCTACCTCTTCTGGTGGTTCCACACGTATCGCATCACCGACGAAGCGATCGAGCAGCGCAAGGGAGTCTTGTTCCGTCAGCATCGGCAAGCGCGCCTTGACCGTATTCAGGCGGTCGACGTCGTCCAGCCGCTCCTCGGCCGCATCTTTGGCTTCGGCAAGCTGTCGATCGAGGTGGCAGGCGGTGAGCACTCGGGGATTCAGCTGCAGTTCTTGCGCCTGGCCGACGCTGAGGCGCTCCGCAATGAGGTGCTCGTTCTTGCGGCGGGGATCAAGGCCGACGCCGCGGCCCGGCGGGAAGGGTCGCACGGCTTCCACCTGAAGGAAGAGCTCGAGTCGTTCCGTCTCGCCCCGGCTCCCGGCAGCGCCCGCACCGCTGTGGGCGCAGCGGAGGAGCGCCGGCTGGTGACAGTGCCGATCCCTCGGCTCCTCCTGTCGATCCTTTTCAGCTGGGGCGCGGTGGGCGTTGTTGTCGCGATGCTCATCTTCTTCGGTGGAGCGGTTGTCGTCGGCGTCTTCGCGCCCGAGGTTGATCTCGCGGCTGCCGTGCTCGGTGGTGGTCTCACGAGTGCTCTTGCTGGTCTGTTCGGTGCGGGCTCTTATGCCTTTGCGACCCTCAACCGCGGCATGAACTTCCGTTTGGGAATCTCGCAGGACGGGGTTCGCCTCGCCCACGGTCTCCTCGAGACTCGTCGCCAGACCGTGCCCCCAGGTCGTGTCCAAGCCGTCCATTTCAAGCAGTCTCTGCTGTGGCGTCGGCGCGATTGGTGGCAGATCGTCATCAATGTCGCGGGCTACCAGGACAACCAGATCGCGGTATCGACCCTGTTGCCGGTCGGCACTCGGGCTGATGCGCTTCTCGCGCTGTGGACGGTGTTGCCGGACCTCGGTGACCCTGACCCTGAGGGCATGGTCTCGCTCGCGCTGTCCGGTGCGGGCGCCGATGGCGGCTTCACCGCGTCCCCGCCCGTGGCGAAGTGGGTCGATCCGATTCAGTGGCGCCAGCGGGGCGTGCGCGCAACCGAGACCGCCCTGTTCATTCGCCGTGGACGGCTCGTGCGCGAACTCATCGTGGTGCCTCATGAGCGCACCCAGTCGCTCGCTCTTACCCAGGGCCCCGTTGATCGCCTTCTCGGCCTCGCGAGCGTGCACGTGCATTCGACCCGCGGCATGGTGCGTCCCATCGCATCGCATCTGTCCGTCGCCGACGCCATCGCCCTCCTCGAGTCGCAGGCCCACCGCGCGCGCCAGCGCCGCAAGGTGCAGACCCCCGAGCAGTGGATGGCGAAGGTGGGTCTCACCGAGGACCCGTCTGATGAACAGTGAGCGTCCCGCCCGCCTGAGCGTCGGCATCGTCGGTGCGGGCAGGGTGGGCGCCGTGATCGGTGCTGCGCTGGCACGAGCGGGTCACCGCGTCATCGGCGCATCCGGTGTCTCTGAAGAGTCCCGAAGCCGTATCGAGACGCTCTTGCCTGGCGTGCCGCGCCTCGACGCGGACGCGGTTGTCGCCGGGGCTGAGGTGGTCTTTCTCACCGTCCCGGACGACGCCGTGGCTGAGCTCGCGAGCGGCCTCGCCCGGCTCGACATGTGGCGCCGCGGACAGATCGTCATCCACTGTTCCGGCACCCAAGGCCTCGGCGTCCTCGACGCTGCCTCGAGCGTCGGCGCCATCCCGATGGCCATCCACCCGGCGATGACCTTCACCGGCACCTCGCTCGACCTTGACCGGATGGCGGGAGCGACGTGGGCGGTCACTGCACCGGCGCCGTTCGTGCCGATCGCCCAGGCTCTCGTGGTCGAGATGGGAGCGGATCCCGTCGTCATCGCGGATGAGGCACGCCCGCTTTACCACGCGGCCCTCGTCCACGCTGGTAATCATGCGGTCACACTTGTGGCGCAGGCCTCGGCGATGCTTGCCGCCGCGGGAATCGAGGAACCCGGAAAAGTGTTGAGTCCGTTAGTTCATGCGTCTGTGGACGGCGCGCTCGGCGACGCCCCAGGAGCCGTGAACACTCTCACCGGTCCGGTGGTGAGAGGCGACGCGGGCACTGTCGCCGCGCACGTCGCGGCACTGGCGCACCAGCCAGAGGCGCTCGCGGCGTATCGGGCGATGGCACGTGCCACCGCTGACTTGGCGTTTGCGGGGGGTCGACTCGGCCCCGCGCCGTATGCGGCGATCATCGCCGCACTTGGAGAGAAGTGACCATGCGGATCGTGCACACCGCCGCGGAGCTGTCTGCCTTTGCCACGTCCGGCACCCGCGCCGTCGTCATGACGATGGGCGCCTTGCATGAGGGCCATGTGGCTTTGGTGCGAGCGGCTCGCGAGGCGGCCGACCAAGTTGTCGTCACCGTCTTCGTCAATCCGCTGCAGTTCAACGACCCCGCCGACCTCGAGCGCTACCCGCGTGATCTTGAGGCCGACGCTGCCCTCCTTGAGCCCCTCGGCGTCGATGTGATCTTCGCGCCGACGGTGGCGGAGGTGTACCCCGGTGGTCAGCCGACAGTCACTCTTGACGCAGGCTCCATCAACGACGTCTTCGAGGGCGCCGCGCGCCCGGGGCACTTTGACGGGGTGCTCACCGTGGTGCTCAAACTGCTCAACCTCACCAAGCCTGACATCGCCTACTTCGGCCAGAAGGATGCACAGCAGGTGATTGCGATTCGCGCGATGGTCCGTGATCTCAACGTGCCCGTCCGCATTGAGGTGGTGCCGACGGTGCGTGACGATGACGGCCTCGCGTTGTCGAGCCGGAATGTGTTCCTGTCGTCCGACGAGCGTGCCGATGCCCTTGTGCTGAGCCGCGCGCTGAGCGAGGCAGCCCAGGTGCTGAGAGAGGGCGGAGGTGCCGCCCTGGCGGTTGCGGTGGCGCGCGGCGCACTTGCCGAGGTGCCCTCCGTCGACGTCGAATACGTCGGGGCGCTTGACCCGGCGTCGGCAGCACCCGTCGCGGACGACTACCGTGGTGAGGTAGTGATCGCGGTTGCCGCCCGAGTCGGCCAGACGCGACTGATCGACAATGTGGTGGGTTGGGCCGGTCCACGGCCCGCCCCCGAACCGTCCGGGGAGGACGACGAATCGTGACCCCTCACTCGCTCCAGCGCCCGATGATGATTTCCAAGCTCCATCGTGCGACGGTGACGCAGGCGGATCTGCATTACGTGGGTTCCATCACCATCGACGCCACCTTGCTTGAGGCGGCGGACATCCTGCCTGGCCAACAGGTTGACGTGGTCGACGTGACAAACGGCTCCCGGCTCACCACCTACGCGATTCCCGGCGAGGCGGATTCGGGGATCGTGTGCATCAACGGGGCGGCAGCCCACCTCATCCACGAAGGCGACCTTGTCATCGTCATCGCCTACGGCATGTTGTCCGACGCGGATGCACGCACCTACGTGCCGAACGTCGTCTTTGTCGACAGCGACAACCGCATCGCCGAGTTGAGCGATGAGCCGGGCCACGTGCCACCAGGGGCAGGGCTCGAACCCTCCGGACTCGACATCCACGACTTCCGCGTCGAGGGCTGGGAGGCCTATCACACGCACGCTGGCGGTGCCGCCCGCGACTCGTGACACGAGCGATGCCGAACCGCGCTGGTGCATGCGCGGGCGCGCGCGGTTCTAGGCTGTGCGCATGACTCGCTTCGCACAGCGGCTCTCGGCTCCGTCGCCTGGATGGACCGTGGAGGCCGACGTCATTGTGGTCGGATCCGGTGTGGCGGGTCTGACCGCCGCCCTCGAGCTGCGACGCCGAGTGGGCAAGGTCCTCATTGTCACCAAGGGGCAGCTGAGCTCCGGCAACACCGTCTGGGCGCAGGGCGGCATCGCCGCGGCGCTTGATCCTGAAGACACTCCGGACGAGCACCTTGACGACACGCTCGTTGCGGGAGCCGGGCTGTGTTCACGTGAAGCCGTGCGCGCACTTGTCACGGAAGGACCCGAGCGAGTGCGCAAGCTCGTGGACCGTGGCGCGAACTTCGATACCCGGGCCGACGGTCGCATCACACTGACGCGCGAGGGCGGCCACCACCGCGACCGCATCGCCCATGCGGGCGGAGACGCGACGGGGGCCGAGATATCCCGTGCCCTCGTGTCACGCCTTGAGGCGGTGCGCCAGGACCCCCACGTCGAGATCCTCGAAGGCGCGATGGTGGTCGACCTCCTCACGAGCGCTCCCGGTGCCGACGGCAGGCCCGGCCCTGTCTGCGGGGTGACCCTCCACGTCATCGGCGAGGGCACCCGTGACGGCGTGGGGGCGGCTCTCGCGAAGGCTGTCGTGGTGGCAACCGGCGGCATCGGCCAGGTCTATGTCTCCTCGACAAATCCGGCGTCGGCCACAGGTGATGGCGTGGCGGCGGGCCTGCGTGCTGGCGCCGCGATTGCGGACATGGAGTTTGTGCAGTTTCACCCGACGGTGCTGTGGCAAGGCGCGGGTGCTCGCGGTCAGCTGCCGCTCATCTCCGAGGCCGTGCGTGGTGAGGGTGCACACCTGCTCAACGCGGCGGGCGAGCGCTTCATGGTGGGCCGTCATGACCTTGCCGAGCTCGCGCCGCGCGATGTGGTGTCGCGCAACATCGTCCGCGTGATGGAAGAGGAAGGCTCCGAGAACGTCTTCCTCGACTGCCGTCACCTTGGTGCTGAGTTCTTGCGCGAGCGTTTCCCCACTATCTGGGAGCGCCTCGAGGAGCACGGCCTCGACATGGCGACCGATCTCATTCCTGTTGCGCCGGCACAGCACTTCCACTCGGGCGGCATCCTCACGGACCTCAATGGCCGGTCGACGCTGCGCGGCCTCTACGCAGTTGGCGAGGCGGCGTGCTCGGGCGTCCACGGGGCGAACCGTCTGGCGTCGAACTCGCTGCTTGAAGGGCTCGTCTTCGCGACTCGCTCAGCGGCCGACGCTGCGGAACTGGTCGACGACGGCACTCTCGTCCACGCGGATCCGGTCGAGCGACCTGGTGATGCCACCTTGGTGCCGGCGACAATGCGCGGTCGTATCCAAGCCGTCGCCCATCGCGGCGCCGGACCGTTCCGCGACGCCGCCGGTTTGGCGTCGGCCCGGGAGAAGCTCGCGGGTGCCCGGGCACTGTTCCAGACGGGCGACACCCCCGCCGTCATGCCGCAGGTTGCCGAGTGGGAGACGTCAAACGTCCTCGCATGCGCCTCGCTCATCACCGAGGCCGCGCTTGTGCGGAAGGAGAGCCGTGGCGGCCACCAGCGCACTGACTTCCCTGACATCGACGACGAGCGCTTCCGGGTGCGCCTTGCCTCTTCGCTCAGTCCCGATGGGGAGCTCGAGCTCATCAAGGCGCCGATCGAACTCGGTTAGTGCGGTGCGCTCTCGCGGATGAGCGGCAGGTCCGGCAACGCGGCAGCCATTGTCAGCATGCCGCCGTCGAAGTTCGCAGAGTCGATGCCTGATTGGGCGAGGATGCGGTGCGCGAGGTAGGAGCGAAAGCCGGATGCGCAGTGCACGCGGACTGGCCTTCCGGCGGCCGCGGTGCGAATCTCGTCAAGTCGCGCCCGCACCTCGGTGTGAGGCACGTTGATCGCCTCGGGCACGTGACCTTGCGCGAACTCAGCCCGAGAGCGAACGTCAAGGATCAATGCGTTGGCGCGCGCCCACTCGACATCGGCAAATCCCCACGTGGTGAGGGTGCCCGAGACGTGATTTTGCATCATGAAGCCGAGCATGTTGACCGGGTCCTTTGCTGAGCCATAAGGCGGCGCATACGCGAGCTCAAGTTCCGCGAGGTCGTCAGCACCGAAGCCTGCTCGGAGCGCAGTTGCAAGCACGTCGATGCGCTTGTCGATTCCCTCGCGGCCGACGCCTTGGGCGCCAAGGAGCGTGCCGTCAGGCGAGAACGTGGCAAGAAGGTGCATCTGCTGAGCGCCGGGGTAGTAGCCAGCGTGGTTCGCGTGGTGCGTGTGATGCTGGACGTATTCGATCCCGGCGGCATCGAGCATGCGCGGGCTCGCTCCCGTGAGGGCGGCGGTGAGGCCGAACACCCGCACGATCGCAGTCCCAAGCACTGGCTTGGCGGAAGTGGCGACGCCATGAATCGACTCCGCAGCACGCCGACCTTGTCGATTGGCGGGTCCTGCCAACGGCACAGGGGCGGTGGCGCCGGTGACGGCATGAGGCACAGCAGTCGCATCGCCTACGGCCCATATGTGGGGATCGCTGGTGCGTTGCTCAGAGTCGACGATGATCGCGCCGCGCTCGTCGAGTGCGAGCCCTGCGGCCTTCGCGAGCGCGGAGTTCGGGCGCACTCCGACGGAGACGACAACGATGTCCGCCGCGACTGTGGCGCCGTCGCTGAGTGAGACAAGGACAGCGTCGGCCCCGTCGGCGGTGATCGCGCTCGCGGCGACGCCCGTGCGGACGTTCACACCGTTTGCGAGGAGTTCCGCCTCGACAAGGTGGGCGAGCTCGGGAGCAAGTGGCGGCAGGACCTGGGATGCCAGCTCGACGACCGTCACATCAAGTCCGCGCGTGCGCAAGGCCTCCGCTGTCTCGAGCCCGATGAAGCCGGCTCCCATGACCACGGCCCTGCGGGCGTTTTCGACGCGTTCGGCGACAGTGGTGGCGTCGTCGACGGTTCGCAGATTGGTGACCTGGGGCAGGTCGATGCCGGGGATGGGCGGCACCGTGGCCGTGGCGCCCGGTGCTAGCACGAGAGCGTCGTAGCTGAGTTCATACTCACCGTCGGGGCCGACCGCCGTCACGGTGCGCGAACGGCGGTCGATCGCCGTCACCTCGGTGCGTACACGGACGTCAAGGTTGAGGGTGGAGCGAAGAGACGCCGGGGTGTGGAGGAGCAACGCATCGCGAGAAGCGATGTCCCCGCTCACGTGATACGGCAGCCCGCAGTTGGCAAAGGACACATCGGGGCCCTTGTCGAACACGATGATCTCAGCGTGCTCATCAAGCCTGCGGGCCCGTGCCGCTGCGGACATTCCTCCGGCGACGCCTCCGACGATCACGATGCGCATCGTGCACTCCTCTTCTCTGCTGTCGCCCCTCACAGGGCGGACGACCAGTGCCCACGATAGAATACCCCAGGGGGTATAGCAAGCGACTGACTCGCTAATGTGTTCCCGTGACTCGACTTAGCCGTGCCAGCCTCGTTGGCGCCACGATTGCGACGTTGTCGGTTTTCGGGCTTGTGATCCCGCTCTTGGCGAATCAGGGTCCCGCGACCCAAAGGCTCACGGAGGACACCGTGGTCGGCACCACCTATGGCGAGGTGACCCTGCCCGCGGGTTGGGACCTTGACATCGCCGCCGCCGCATCGAGCAGCCCCGTGGTGAGCAAGCGAGACATCACCATCGGCGTTGGCGACGGCGTGTGGTTTGAGGGATCTGCTGGGCTGTTGGAGAACATCGCGGACCTCATCTACGACACTCCTGCCTCGATTCCTCCCGCGCCCGATGACGACGGGCCGTTCAGCAACCTCTCCGGCTCCTTCACCGAGGAGCCTGACGAGTATGAGCCTTTCCGCCAGGTGTTCCGCATCTCCGCTGGCATCAATGCGTCCTCAGACGAGCCTCGTTTCGTTGACGTGGTGCGGTATGGAGAGTCGGTGATCTTTGTTGTCGTCCGCGGTGACGACGAGGGTGTTGCGCGAGAACTCGACACCGTGCGCGCGATCGTCGACTCCGTCACGTTCGCCAGTGCCGAGCCCGGATTGGAGCCGCGCCCATGAAAGAGCTGACTCGGCGGCGCTTCGCTGTCCCGGCCTTTGCTTTCTCCCGCGTCTCGTGGTGGCTGCTCGTTGTCATCCTCGCGCTCGGGGTCGCGTGCTATGTGAGCGCATTGTGGGATGGGATCGTCACCTTCCCTGAAGTCGGCGTGGTTGGCGTTCTGCTCGCGGCTCCGCTCGGCGTCGCATGGTGGTGGCTGCTTCGGATCCCGCAGCTGTGGGTGCGCATCCGACGCTCAAGTGCGTGGGCCGCTTTCGGCTGGGGAGGGGTGGTTGCCACTGGGATCTACGCGCTGCCGTCGAACGGCGCGCTCATCACGATCCTCGGCCAGCGTGTCGGAATCGACTTCGCCCAGGATTGGGGCCCTGCACTCGCGGCCCCGCTCACCGAAGAGGTGGGCAAGGCCTTTGCGATCGCGATGATCCTGGCCGTGACCCGCGAGAAGCTGCGCACGCCGATGGACGGCGCATTGATCGCTGGTTTCGCGGGGCTCGGGTTCACCCTCACCGAGGACATTCTGTACGGCTTCAACATGGCCTACATCAGCTTTGGTGAGAACCCCGTCGTGTCGACCCTGCTGGTGTTCTTCTTGCGCGCTGTCTTGTTCGGCGCCGTCTCGCACGTGATCTTCTCGGCCTTTGTGGGGGCGGGCGTCGCGTGGTTTGTCACGGGTGTGGGACCGCGACGCTTTGCGCTGGGTGCGGTGTTCCTCTTCATCGGCGTGTTCATGCACTTCGCGTGGAACTCCCCGCTGTTCCTCGAACTCGGGGCGCGGGCCGCCTACATCCTCGTGGTGCCGTTCCTTGTGTGGTGGGGCATCCACATGGTGCGAGGTGAAGAGCACCGGTGGTTCCGCCGTTCACTCGAAGCGCCGGGCGCGCTCGGTGCGATTCCGCCGGCCTACCTCGACTCCGTGCGGCCGACATGGCGCCAACGCCGCAGGTACCGCAAGGATGTGGTGCGTGCATTCGGACCGGGAGCGCTGGCCTCGCAACGTCGCCTCGAGGCAGAGCTCACCGACTTGGCCGACGCTGTCGCAATGGGCGACGATGCCGACGCGGCGCGCCTGCGGGGCGCACTCGAGGCGCGTTTGGTTCCGAAGGAGCCAGTGGGCGCATAGCCCACCGACGCTTAGCCGTCGATCACCCCTAGCTCCACGTAGTGCGCACGCTCACGGGGCAGCACGGTGGCGCGTTCATGCGCCTTGAAGGTGTCGATGGGTGCTGGCCAGAGCGCAAACGTGCGGATGGCGGTATCGCATGGGTAGGTGAGCTCACCGTCTGGGTGGGCATCACGCCACTGATCTTCGCGCACATGGCTCGGGGTCACGTCGACTCTGCCGTTCGCGTTCTGCCGCAGGGTCAACTCGACGAGTGCGTTCTTTGTGATGTCGCGCCGCTCGTACTCGGGGATCGCCGTGCACACCGAGGCCACGATGGAGCCGTCAGATTTCTCGTCGACCGAGATCAGCGCCATCGCGACTGCGTTCTGCACGAGTTCCGCCCGGCCCCGCGGGGTGAAGGGGGCATCGTGTTCAATGCTGTCGAGACGATGTGCGGCCTCTTGTGAAGCCCGGTCGTAGCCAAGAGCGGACACGACCTCTGGAGCGGAGTAGTCGTTGTTCGCCTCCGCCCAGGACTGAGCGACCAGCGAATCAAGGTAGGCGTCGAAGAGCGGGTGGACACCGCGCAGCTGCGTGTTGCCATCGAACCAGATGAGATCTGTTGCGGCAGGCACGCTGCCCTCTTCATATCCCGTGGGCATGATGTACGCATCTGCGCTGGCGGACGGGTAGGCCTTGAGCGCCAATGGTGACACGGGCGTTCCGTCAAGCCATTCGGTGTCAATGGGTTCTGCCCACGCCGCCTTGCGTACGGTCACGTCTTCACAGTGACCGGTTTCGGCGCCCTTGTTGACGGTGTCTCCGTAAGTGAGCGCTGGAGCCGCCTGATAGTGACCGGACTCAAGCTTTCGCACCCACCATGTTGCGCTTCCCAATCGCGTGTAGCCCGTCTCGAGTTCGCCGAGCCACACGCAGGTGGCCACCATCGCTGAGTTGCCATCCGCCGCGATGTCGATTTTCGTCACCTGGGACGCATGGGCGTTCTGGTCGATGTCCGGCAGCACCATCCAGCGTCCCCACGCGTTCGCCTTGGCATCGACGTATCCGATCGCCGCGATGAGGTCAGGATCCGTGTAGTCGCCTCGTGCTGTTGCGTAGGTGAGAAGGGTCTCTGAGAGTCGGACGGCGTCGACCCAGGGGTTGCCCGCCCACTCGGGATCTTCCTCCCACGCGACGGCGGGCGGATCGAAGTCCGCTGGCCGCGGATCCTTGTTTGCGATGGCGACAATGACTCCAATGCCAACCAAGGCAACGATGCCGACAACTGCCCAGGCCTTCCGAGCGGCGAGCAGACGTCGGGTGGTCGAGACGCCGTCAGCCATGGATCGCTCCGAGTTCCACGTTGTCCCCGTGCGCGCCAGCTGCGCCCCTTGTCACTATGCGTGCGCATGCGGCGCTCGCGGTGAGTGCTTTCACAACCACGGATTGTGCGAGTGCATCGCTATCGCGGTGTCTCATGATGATCAACCCCCGGGCTCACGTTAGTGAGCACCATCCCAGATGGACGCTTTGAAGGCTGCTTCGGCATCAGCGACGATGTCGGAGACCAGCCGGTTGTAGTCCTCGCTGCCAAAGGCCGTCGCACCCCCGAAGTTGAGTTGCGGGTTGGCATGCATGCTCGAAATGAACGATTCAACCGAGCTCTGAACCTGCTCGGCTGAGACGAGCGCATTGCCGACCGCGACGCCCTCGCGTTGCGTCGTGGCTTGCGCGACCTCGTTCCACGCAACCTCCGCGATCACGTCGAGCGAGATCGATGCCGCTTCCGAGAGTCCGGGGATGGGGATCAGGCCAACACCAGTGGAGATGAGGTCGATCCGTTGCTGCATCTCAGCATCGTGGAAACGCGCTTCGAGGATCGCCACGCCGCCGATGGAGCCCGACAGCTTGCCCTGCAGCTCGAAGTGGCGCTCAAAGGCATCGCTCCAGGCCGTGAGCTCTCCACTTGCCTGCGCTTGGGCGAAGTTCACGGTCGACGCCTCTTGAGCGGCTGCGTAGAGGTGGGCAAATCCCGCATCCGTACCGCCGACGGTGCCGAACATCGACTCGATCAGCCCGGTTGGGATATCGGGCAAGTACGCAGAGCTCTCAAGTCCGGGGATGTTGCGCAGGCTCCATTCGTAGCCCGCGTGGCTGTGCGATGGCTCGCTGCTGACGAGCGGTGACGAGATCGACTCAGCGAAGATCGGCATGAGATGGGCGAGGCTCTGTCCCAGCGCAGTCGCGCCCGCTTCTGACATCGCATCGACTGCGAACTGATTCGGGCTTGTGGAATCGAGTCCTTCCATGATGCGAAGCGCCACTGCCGTATGAACACGGAGCGTCCATTCGGATTGGTTCTCGCTCGCGAATCCGCCGTCAGCGTGCATCGACCCTTCCCACAGTGAGCCGAAGCCATCCCATCCGTCCGCGCTCCAGTCGCGGCGAGACAGGTAGTCCACTCGATCTCCCGCGACGGATGCCGAGCCGTCGTGCAGTGTGGACGAGTTGTCATTCAGCCACTCCCATGCGGCATCGGGGTAGGTGCCCAACGTGTCGAGCACACGGCCGAACGGATCGCGAACGCCCGCTCCATATCGGCTCTCACCCACGTTGCTGTCGTATGAGCCCCCGCGATCGAACTGATCCTCGACGGCGATGCTGTCGAAGACGCCGTATGGATCGGTTGGGTCCATCCCCGATGAGCCCCATGGCTCACCGCCGGTCTGCTCGCTGCGCTCCCAGGTGTCAAAGATGTCTGCCGCCGCGACCGTGAAGGCGCGTCCCATGGGGTGATTGGCGGCGTCGTCAAACAAGAAGCCGACGCCGGCGACACCGCTGAGACGTCGGCCCATATCGCCGGGCCAATCTGCACCGGTCATCATGCGGGCGGCAAAGTCCTCACCCTGTTCGGTGTTCCACAGCTGCGAGCCGCTTGCAAGGGACTCGCGCACGCTGCGGGCGAACGCGAGTGCCGCATCGCGGTCTTCGTCGGTGGGGTATCCCATCCCGCCCTGGTTCGTGTGTGCCAGCAGGCCGGCCTCAAGCAAGGGCAACGTTCCGTCGCCACCGACCTCAAGCCAGAACTGGGAGGACAGGTTCGGGTCTGCCGAGGCGTTTCGAAGCGCCGCAGCAAGCGCAGCGATGTCGTCCGGATCGGCGGGGCGTTTCGCCACGGCAGCCGCCAGGTCGAGCGCCTCCTGGAGCAGATCGGCTCTGCGGTCGAGGATGTCCTGCGCTGTGCGGGCACCGTCGTACATGGTGGCGAGCTGCATCCACTGCACAGTGAGTCCGCTCCCGTGCGCAAAGGCGAGAGCTCGCGCAAATTCTCCGTCGATACCGCTGCGCTCGTAGTGGAGGTTGCCGAGAACCATGTTTCCGTGGTTGATCAGCTCTTCGGCCTCGTCCATCCGCCGCGCCCATTGGCCGTCCGGCAACATGTCAGGCGGCACGTGTGACAGGCCTTGGCGCTGCGATATCCCGCGCTGAATGTCGAGCTCCGCTTGCTTTCCGCGCGATGCCATCGATTCGAGCTGGTCCGCATACGTCCCTGCGGACGTGGCCCACGTGCTCGAGACGGTGGTCACGTCGGACGTGAGCTGAACGATCCGTGCGAGGCGCAGCCGGAATGTCTCCGCCGCACTCGCCTGCCATTGAGTGACGTCACTGCTTCCGCTGATCTGAGTCACACCATCGCGCATCTGAGCAAGAGCGGCACTGCGCGCCGTCTGCGCTTCGGCGAAGAGGCGGACGTTGTTGACGTTGAGCGATGAGGGATATGAAGACATGGTTACCAGCCGCCCCCGCCCCCGCCGCCGCCGCCGTTGCCAGCGCTCCTGCCGGACGGTCCGTTGGGAGCCGCACCGAACTTGTCGAGCGCGTCGAAGGCGGCTGCGGCCACGTCCGTTGCCGTGACGAGTTCAAGCAGTTCGGCCTCGATGATCAATCGCTGAACGCGGAACTGGTCCTCGGTCGTGCTGCCGGCGTTCGACACCACAGATGACCCACACGAGGCGAGAGAGGGGCGGTTGCTCACAGGGCTGCCGCCTATCACAGGCCCCCAGTTGCCGAGCTGTGTGCCGACGCTGCGAATGCTGTCCGTGTCGACCGAGATTCGTGCTCGCAAAGCCCACCCCCCTAGGACACGCGGGACGTCGTGCCTACGCACACCTTAGTGAGGGAGGTGACAAGCAAGGCGCCGTTTCCAGAAATATGGGGAAAACTCCCCACTCGCTCAGGAAAGCGCCATGAACATCTTCTCGAGGCGTTCGCGGGCGGCGGTGTCGTCTTCATCGGAACGAATGCACTGCTGCAGGCCCGCTGCAATCATCGTGAACCCGGCCCGGTCGATCGCCTTCGACACGGCAGCCATCTGAGTCACGATGTCGGCGCAGTCACGGCCGTCCTCGATCATGTTGAGGATGCCCGCGAGCTGGCCCTGCGCTCGCCGGAGTCGCTTCACAACGGGATCGAGGGCCTCAGGATCAAGGTGCACAGCGGACATGGCGTTCTCCTGTGATGGTGCGATGCGCGCCCAGACGCGCCGCGCTCAGGATACCCCCTCCGGTACCTGGTGGGCCGGAAGACGTGCTCATTCCAGCGTCGGCCGCCCCGCCTGCGCCACAATGAGGGCGTGACTCACCCCGAGAACCTGCCGCAGGATTCCCCTCTCGACCCGACGTGGCTTTCCGACGTTGTGCGCCGCTCGCTCGACGAGGACTTGGGCGGCTGCCCAGGCCGGGATGTCACCACCTTCGCCACGATCGCGGCCGACGCTGTGGTCACCGGACGGCTCGTCATGCGTCAGCACGGAGTGGTCGCGGGCCTCGCGATCGCGCGCGAGGTCGTCAGCCAGGTTGCGGCGCGCTTCGAGCTGCCGCCACCCCAGGTCACCCACGATGTCTCCGATGGCACGCGGGTGGAGCCCGGAACGGAGCTGGCGCGCATCGAGGGCGTAGGCCATGTGGTCCTCGTTGCCGAGCGCACCATCCTCAATCTCATGTCTCGCGCGTGCGGCGTGGCGACCCACACGCGCCGCTGGGCGGATGCGCTCGCCGGCACCGAGGCGCGAGTGCTCGACACTCGCAAGACCACTCCCACTCTGCGCGAGCTCGACAAGTACGCGGTGCGCTGTGGCGGCGGCACCAACAAGCGCTTTGGTCTGTACGACGTCGCGATGATCAAGGACAACCACATCGCTGCCGCGGGATCGGTCTCGGGTGCGATCAGCGCGATCCGTGAGCACTTCCCTGACGTGCCCATCCAGGTCGAGGTCGAGAGCAAGGAGCAGGCCTTTGACGCCTTGGACGCGGGCGTCGACTTTCTCATGATCGACAACATGGCGCCCGATGCGATGGCGGAGCTCGTCGTGGCGATCCGTGCGGCGCAGTCGCGGTACGGACGGGTGTGGATCGAAGCGACAGGCGGGCTCACTGTCGATTCGGTGCGAGAGGTCGCCGCGGCGGGCGTGGACTTCATGTCCGTTGGCGCTCTCACACACAGCTCGCCCATCATCGACATCGGTCTCGACCTCGCCTGACCCTCGGGTGCCCGGCCGACGCTGGCGGCGCCGAGCGCACAGGTCACCACGTGGGTGGCGTGCGCAGGCGGCGGTACCCTTGAGCGCGTGAGTGATCAGCCCGCCCCCGCCATTGCCGATGACCTTCCGGAGCAGATGCGGATCCGCCGCGAGAAGCGCGACCGAATTCTTGCTTCCGGTGGAGAGGCGTATCCCGTTGCGGTTCCGCTGACCCACCAGATAGCGGAGGTCGGCCAGGCCTATGCCGACCTCGAGGCGGGTGATGAGACCGAGGACGTCGTTGCGGTTGCAGGACGGGTTGTCTTTGTGCGCAACACCGGAAAGCTGTGTTTCGCGGCGATTCAGGACGGTGAGGGCAATCGCCTGCAGATCATGGTGAGTCTCGACGCTGTGGGCGAGGACTCGCTCGCGGCCTTCAAGACGGACGTCGATCTTGGTGACCACCTCTTTGCCAAGGGCCGTGCCGGCAAGTCCCGCCGTGGTGAGGTGAGCGTCTTCGCCCACGAATGGGCCATCGCCGCCAAGGCCTTGCGCCCATTGCCGGTGCTTCACAAGGAGCTCGCAGAGGACACTCGCGTGAGACAGCGTTACGTCGACCTCATTGTGCGCCCGCTCGCGCGTGAGACCGTTCGCAACCGAGCCGCTCTCATGCGTTCGCTTCGCGAATCGCTCCATTCGCGGGGATTCATTGAGATTGAGACCCCGATGCTGCAGACCCAACACGGGGGCGCCGCAGCACGGCCCTTCGTGACGCATATGAATGCCTTCGATATCGACCTCTACCTGCGAATTGCGCCGGAGCTATTCCTCAAGCGCGCAGTCGTGGGCGGCATCGAGAAGGTTTTTGAGATCAACCGCAATTTCCGCAATGAGGGCGTCGACTCTTCGCACTCGCCCGAGTTCTCGATGCTCGAGGCGTATGAGGCATACGGCGACTACATGACGATGGCGACGCTCACGCGCGAGATCGTCCAAGCCTCGGCGATGGATCTCTTCGGCACCACCACGGTCACCCACGCTGATGGCAGCGAGTATGACCTGGGCGGCGAGTGGGCGTCACTGTCTCTCTACGGTTCGCTGTCTGAGGCGCTCGGCAAGGAGATCACGCCGCAGACCTCCGTGAGCGAGCTGCAGACGTTATGTGATGCGGCAGAGATCTCAGTCGATCCCAAGCGCGTCAACCACGGCAAGCTCGTGGAGGAGCTGTGGGAGCATCATGTGGGCAACGGCCTCACCGCCCCCACGTTTGTCATGGACTTCCCCGTCGAGACAAGCCCGCTGACGCGTGACCACCGGGAGATTGCCGGTGTGGTCGAGAAGTGGGACCTCTACGTCAAGGGCTTCGAGCTGGCGACTGCCTACTCCGAGCTCGTCGACCCGGTGATCCAGCGTGAGCGTTTCGAGCAGCAAGCGCGCATGGCGGCTCAAGGAGACGATGAGGCGATGCGGTTGGACGAGGACTTCCTCGCCGCGATGGAATACGGCATGCCCCCGGCTGGCGGCATGGGGATGGGAATGGACCGACTCCTCATGGCGCTCACGGGACTTGGAATTCGGGAGACGATTCTGTTCCCCCTGGTGAAGCCTGAGGAGCACCGATGAACTGGGCTGGCGTTGCGATGGGAATTATCCCGTCGCTCGGTCTGCTGTGGCTGTTCTGGTTCACGTTTCGTGGCATCATTCGTGCCGACCGCCGCGAACGCGAGGCGCTTGCGCAACTTGATCGTGAAGAGGCCGAAAAAGCGAAGCGAATGACCGATCAGCACACGTCAGACGGACCAAAGGATTAGCACACCGCGCGGGTCTCAGCGCCGCGCCGATGTGATTTCTTCCCCATTTTCCGGGAATGTTTCGAGTCGAATTGACGTTCACCATTGACGGTCCTTATCGTGTACGAGAACGGTTCATTCAATCGAAAGGGAAGCGCATGGCGCAAAAGGTACAGGTCGTGCTTGTCGATGACATCGACGGCGGCCACGCTGACGAGACGGTTCGTTTCGGTCTCGACGGCACCACCTACGAGATCGACCTTTCATCCGCTCACGCTCGTGAGCTTCGCGATGCACTGGCCACGTGGGTTGCCGCAGGCCGCAAGGTGACGGGCCGCTCTGCCGGCCGTCCGCGCGTGTCGAATGACACGAGCAAGATTCGCGCATGGGCGAAGTCCAATGGCTACGCCGTCTCTGAGCGTGGTCGCATTTCCGCCGACATTCGCGCGGCGTACAACGCGGCGCACTAGCCGACACGTCAGCTGTCTGCGGCCCCGGTCCCGTGTGGATCGGGGCCGCTTTCATGACATGGTGTAGCCATGAGCGAGATCTGGATCGGCACATACCCAAAGGCGGGGCTCGGGACCCCTGTGGGCACCGGTGAAGGCCTGTGGCGAGCCCGCCTCAGCGACGACGGCGTGCTGACCGCTGTTCAAGTGTCCACTCAAGCGGCGCCGTCCTTCGTCGTGCGCCATCCGAACCTGCCGTTGGTCTACACCATCGAGGAGTCCCCCGCATCAGTGATGCGTGTCATCTCCACCGCCGATGCGACGCAGCTGGCTCGCGTCGCCGTGGGCGTGGAAAGCGGTTGCCATCTCTTGCTTTCGGCCGACGCTCGAACCCTTTACGTCAGCGCCTACGGCTCCGGCGAGCTCGCGGTCATCCTCCTCGACGCAGCGGGTCTGCCGCTCGACGAGGCGCCTCAGCAGCTGTGGCGTCACGAGGGCACTGGACCCAATGAAGAACGCCAAGAAGGGCCCCATGCGCACTTCGCCGGCTTCAGCCCCGATGGCGCGTATGTGCTCGTATGTGACCTCGGCACCGATGAGATACGCCGGTACCGCATTGGTGCGGAGGGCCTCTTGGGTGACGCGGCGATCGCGGCGACGCTGCCGCCTGGGGCTGGACCGCGTCACTTCGCGGTCCGAGGTGACGTGCTGTACGTGGTCTGCGAACTCGACCACCAGCTCCGGACGCTGCGCTGGGACAGGGAAGTGGGGGAGGCGACGCTCATCGCGGAAGCGCCCCTGACTCTTGCCCCGCATCGCACCGGCATGAGGATGTACGGCGCGCACGTGGAGGTTGTCGAGCGGCCCATCGGCGATGTGCTGCTCGTCTCTGTGCGCGGTGCAGATGTGCTGTCAGTCTTCGACATCGCACCAGAGGGAGAGCTGACGTACCGGTGTGCCCTCGACGTGGGTGAGTGGCCTCGTCACTTCGCCGTGGTCGGTGACCACCTCGTCGTCGGAGCGGAGCGCGGTCATGAGGTGCGCGCGTACTCGCTCGACGCCGTCCTGTCACTGCCGCCGGAGCCGGAGGTGGGCGCGCTCGCTGCTCTGGCGTCGGCGTCAGCCCCCGTCGTGAGCCCGGCCTGCATCTGCCCGTGAGGTCCAACGGGACGTAAGACGTGCGCAGCGGGGCCACCGATAAGGAAAGATGAACCCATGACGTACACACTGATCCTGCTCCGCCACGGCGAGAGCGACTGGAACGCCAAGAACCTGTTCACCGGTTGGGTGGACGTGCCGCTGAACGACAAGGGCTGGGAAGAGGCCAAGCGTGGCGGCGTCCTGCTCAAGGACGAGGGTGTGTTGCCTGACGTCGTCCACACGTCGTTGCTGCGCCGCGCCATCATGACCGCCAACCTCGCTCTCGACGCCGCGGACCGTCACTGGATCCCCGTCAAGCGCAACTGGCGACTCAACGAGCGTCACTACGGTGACCTCCAGGGCAAGAACAAGGCCGAGACCCTCGAGCAGTTCGGTGAAGAGCAGTTCATGACGTGGCGCCGTTCCTACGATGTGCCGCCGCCGCCGATCTCTGCTGACAACCCGTGGGGCCAGGCGGGTGACCCGCGTTACGCCGGCGAGCCGATCCCCGAGACCGAGTGCCTCAAGGACGTGCTCGAGCGCGCCCTGCCGTACTGGGAGTCGGAGATCGTGCCGGACCTCAAGGCAGGCAAGACCGTTCTGGTCGCCGCACACGGCAACTCGCTGCGCGCCATCATCAAGTACCTCGACGGTATTGCGGACGAGGACATCGTGGGCGTCAACGTGCCCACCGGCATCCCGCTCGTCTACCACCTCGACGAGAACCTCAAGCCCACCAACCCCGGTGGCACCTACCTCGACGCCGACGCCGCTGCCGCCGCCATTCAAGCAGTGGCGAATCAGGGCAAGAAGTAGTACAACAGAAGTACTGAAGTCGGACGGTCAGCCTCTCATTGTCTGGCCGACGCAGCGGGGCCCCGACCGAATGGTCGGGGCCCCGTGTTGCGTCCAGGGAGCTGCGACTAGATGAGCCCGCCCGCGCGCTGGTAATCACCCGTGACCAAGTACACAATGCGGCGTGAAACGCCCACCGCGTGGTCGCCGAAACGCTCGTAGTAGCGGGCGAGCAGTGACACATTGAGCACTTCCTGCGGCGACCCGTTGTAACCCTCGGCAATGAGGGTTTGGTACGCCTGCGCGTGAAGCTCGTCGAGAGTGTCGTCATCGCTCACGATCCCGGCCGCCACGTTGAGGTCGCGGGTCTCGATGAGCTCAGCCACCTCGATCGCGGCCTTCTTCGCAGCCTCCGCCATGCCGGCAAAAAGCTCCATGTGCGATTCGGGCACGGCGCTGTCCGGATAGGAGCGGCGAGCGGTCTCCGCAATGTGCTGCGCAAGGTCGCCCATGCGCTCGAGACCAGCGGAGATTCGCAGGCTCACCACGATCGTCCGCAGGTCAAGGCCCACGGGCTGCTGTTGTGCGATGAGAAGCACGCAGCGGGTGTCCACTGTCTCCTCAAGGTCGTCAAGCTTCTGGTCCTCGGCAATGACCTTTTGCGCAAGTTCAACGTTGCGAGTGAGCAGGGCCTCGCTTGCGCGATCGATCGCCGTCGACACGTGGCGGGCCATTGCGGCGAGATCATCGGCAAGTTCCGACATTTCGGCAGTAAAGAGCGTGCGCATGAAACTCCCTCGTCATGAAGATGCCACCAGTCTCGCACTGTTGCGTCACGAACTGTCCGCAGCGCCCCGCTTCGAGGGTGAACTTCCGGTGACCTTGGTGAACATTGGGTGAAGCCGCGCTCGCGTGGTTACTGTGGCGACATGGAACCGGGTGCGTGGGCCGTTGCGGCGGCCGCATTCTGTGGAGGCGTCCTGGTAGGCGCCGTGGTTTTGCGGCGGCGCGCCAAGAAGGAAGTGGTGGCGCGCACGCTGGTGCCCCACCGCACTCGCCAGGTGATGTCAGCGCTCCAGGCGGGCGCGATCGTCGTCCGGCGCGATGGTCGGGCCGCGTATTCGAATCACACGTCATCAGCGCTTGGCATCGCCCGCCCTGATGGTGCGCTCGACCCCGCAGTGGCCGAGGTTGCCCATCGCGCGTGGAAGGCCGGTCACGTCATCGAGGAGGAGATCTCGGTGCGGCGGGGCGTCCTCGCGACCGACGCCGTCGTCCATGTGAGGGTGACGCCGCTTGACGATGAGCTCGCACTTGCGATCGTCAATGACAACACCGAGCAGCGTGCCGCCGAGCAGACTCGACGTGAGTTCGCGGTCAATGTGTCGCATGAGTTGAAAACGCCTATTGGCGCGCTGTCTCTTCTCGCCGAGAGCATCGAAGACTCGGCAGAGGACGCCGAACTTGTCCGGAGCTTTGCCGTCAAGATGCGCCGCGAATCCCGCCGCCTCACCAAGCTCATTCAAGAGATCATCGACATCTCTCGACTGCAAGGTGGAGAGTCCGTGGTGGACCACGAGAACGTCGATGTGGCCGGCGTTGTCCACGAGGCGCTCGAGGGGGCCCGCCTCGCAGCCGAGACGCGAAACATCGGCCTTGTCACTGACCTGCGCGAGCGTCCGCATGTCCTCGGGGACCGTGACCTCCTCGTCATGGCGGTGCGCAACCTTGTCGACAACGCCGTCGCCTACTCCGACGAAGGCTCCCGGGTCACCGTTTCCGTCACCGAACACGACCGCGTCGTGTCCATTGCCGTGCTTGACCAAGGCATCGGCATCGACGAAAAAGAGCAGGACCGCATCTTCGAGCGCTTCTATCGGACCGATCCCGCGCGCGCCCGCGAGACCGGTGGCACCGGCCTTGGCCTCAGCATCGTCAAGCACGTCGCGATCCAGCACGGTGGCGCCGTGACCGTGTGGTCCCGCCCCAACGTCGGCTCCACCTTCACTCTTTCTCTTCCTGCTTTCACGGAGGCACCATGAGCGAGCACGTGCTTGTTGTCGAAGACGAGGAGTCGTATCGCGACTCGCTCCGCCACATCTTTGAGCGGGAGGGCTTCCGCGTCACGTTGGCGGCGACCGGCAAGGAGGGCCTGGAGGCCTTCGAGCGCCACGGTGCCGACATCATTTTGCTTGACCTCATGCTCCCGGAAGTCTCCGGCACCGAGGTATTCCGCACCATCCGGGCTCACTCCGCCGTGCCGATCATCATGGTGACGGCGCGTGACGATCAGATCGACCGCATCATCGGCCTCGAGCTTGGAGCCGACGACTATGTCACCAAGCCGTACAGCGGCCGGGAGCTCGTCGCGCGGGTGCGCAACGTGTTGCGTCGTTCGGCGGCTCACACGGATGTGCCCGACGCTGAGCCTGCGGTGGTCTCGGTGGCGGGCTTCACGATTGACCCTGAACGGCTCACCGTCACGCGCGACGGCGCAACCCAGTCGTTGCCGCCCAAAGAGTTCGCCCTGCTCCACCTCTTGGCATCGAATGCGGGGCGTGTTCTCACGCGCCAGGTCATCATCGACCGCGTATGGGGAGCCGATTATTTTGGCGACACGAAGACCCTCGACGTCCACATCAAGCGGCTGCGTGGTCGAATTGAAGACGAGCCGGCACAGCCGCGCTTTGTCCAGACTGTTCGCGGCGTCGGCTACACCTTCGAGCCGTAGCCGCACGAGCGTCGGTCGGCCAGCGTGACCGAAACGTGACCGCCGTTCACCCAAGGTTTACCCCGAGTTCATGCTCTTCCCGGAATCTCGTTACTTTGCCTGCTTAGCGTGAAGCCATCCGGTGATCGCCGGGTTGTGTCAACACGTAAGGAATCTTCGTGAACATCGCACTTCGCTCGGGCGCCGTTGTTTCGGCGGCCGCCCTCTCGCTGCTGCTGGCGGCTTGCACGCCTTCTAATGAGTCCGGGGCCACGTCGAGCTCCGCAGGCAACCCTTCGACGGGGGATGCCGTGGTGGAGTTGGCTGGCACGTTGAACGGCGCGGGGGCGTCGTCGCAGGAGTCGGCCATGGAGGCGTGGCGCGCCACCTTCCAGTCCGAGAACGGCAATGTGACCATCAACTACGACCCGGTCGGTTCCGGCGGGGGTCGCACCCAGTTCCTCGATGGTGCAACCGCGTTTGCTGGCACCGACTCGCTCATGGACGAGGAGGAGTACGCCCTCGCCGTCGACCGGTGCGATGGCGACGCCGGTGCCGTGCACCTGCCCACGTACATCTCGCCCATTGCCGTGATCTTCAACCTGCCCGGCATCGACTCTGTCAACATGTCGGCCGACGTCATCGCGCAGATCTTCGATGGCAAGATCACCTCCTGGAACGACCCGGCGATTGCGGACTTGAACCCTGAGCTCGACCTGCCGAGCACCGCCATCACGATGGTCCACCGCGCGGATGAGTCCGGAACCACCTCGAACTTCACGGACTACCTGGCAAAGGCGTCCACGATGTGGCCCTACGAGAAGTCGGGCAACTGGCCCAACAGCCTCGGTGAGTCTGGTCCCGGTACGTCGGCAGTCGTCCAGATCGTTCAGGACACGGAAGGCGCCATCGGATACGCCGACGCCTCGCGTGCCGGCTCTCTCGGCACCGTCGCGCTTGGCGTGGGCGATGAGTTCGTTCCGTTCTCGGCAGGAGCCGCGGCTGCTGTTGTGGATGCCTCGCCGCTTGCTGAAGGCGCAAACGGCGCGAACGACCTTGCGTACAAGCTCGACCGCACCACGACGGCGTCGGGTGCATACCCCCTGGTATTGGTTTCATACCACATCGTGTGCCAGCAGTACGATGACGCGAACGAGCGCGCGCTCGTCACGTCGTTCCTCAAGTACGTCGCTTCGCAGGAGGGTCAGCAGGCCGCTGCGTCGGCGGCGGGCTCCTCGCCGATCTCCGCGGACCTGTCCGCAAAGATCACGGCGATTCTCGATGAGATCGCGGCAGGCTGAGTAGTCGCATCGGTATAGGTTCGGTGGTGGGTGCGCCAGCCAGGGCGCCCCACCACCGGCCCATTCCATGTCCTAGGGAGCGATAGCGAGTGACCACCACTCACGACCGTGCGGTTGGACCTGACGAGGCATCCGCGCTCACGGCTCGTAAGGAGTCGTCGGCGGACAAGGTCTTCGCCGGACTTTCAGGCACCGCCGCCACCGCAATCCTTGTGACGTTGGCAGCTGTTGCCACGTTCTTGCTCATCGAGGCATGGCCGGCTGTCACGGACTCGGCGGGCACACTCGCCGCGCGTGTCGAGTGGATCTCGCCCGAGCGGGGCGAGTCGCTCATCGAGATCATTGGCTTCTTGGTTTTCGGCACCGTGCTGATCTCCACGATCGCGTTGCTCATCGCGACCCCGTTGTCCGTCGGTATCGCACTGTTCATTTCCCATTACGCACCGAGGAAGCTTGCTGCTGGCCTGGGATATCTCATTGATCTCCTCGCCGCCATCCCCTCCGTGGTCTACGGACTCTGGGGCGCCATCGTCCTGATTCCCGCTCTCCAACCGTTCTATCAATTCCTCGCCGACACCCTCGGCTGGATTCCCCTCTTTGCGCCCGGGGAGGACGGCACCGTCTCAGGGACCGGCCGTGTGGCGCTCTCGGCAGGAATCGTGCTCGCCATCATGGTGCTGCCGATCATCACCGCCGTCTCGCGCGAGGTATTTCTGCAAACTCCCCGCCTGCACGAAGAGGCGGCGCTCGCAATGGGGGCGACGCGCTGGGAGATGATCCGAATCGCGGTATTCCCCTTTGGCCGGTCTGGGGTGATCGGTGCCACGATGCTCGGCCTAGGGCGAGCACTGGGGGAGACAATGGCCGTTTACATGATTCTCTCGCCAGGGCTCTCCTACACGTTGAATGTGTTGCAGTCGGGTCAGCACAACACGATTGCGTCGTTCATCGCGCTTCAGTTCCCGGAAGCAAACTCTTCGGGTGTCTCAGCTCTGATCGCGATGGGTCTCGCGCTGTTCATCATCACGCTGCTCGTCAACATGCTCGCGCGCTGGGTCGTGTCACGGCGTGCAGAGTTCTCGGGAGCGAACTGACATGGCATCGCAGACCACGACGACTCCTTTCGGCCAAGTCTCCGCCCGGCGCAAGGCCGTCAATGGCGCGATGACCGTGTTGATTTACGGCGCGTTCGCGCTTGCACTCATTCCGCTGTTGTGGCTCTCAGCCACTGTGGTGAGCCGCGGCGTCGACCGCTTCATGGTTGATGGCAACGGCGACGAGAAGTTCAACCTCGACTTCCTCAATCAGTCGATGCGGGGCATCTTTGGGGGAATGCCTGAGGGCGGCATCGCGCATGCGATCGCAGGCACGCTGTCGATTACGTTGGCCGCGACGTTGATTTCGGTACCGATCGGCCTCTTGGCAGCCGTTTACCTGGTGGAATACGGCAAGGGTACTCTCAAGCGCGCCGTGACCTTCTTGGTTGACGTCATGACGGGCATCCCATCGATCGTCGCGGGTCTGTTCGCCTATGCCGTCTTCGCGGTGGTGGTGGGGCCCGGCACAAAGCTCGGCATCGTCGGCGCTGTTGCGCTGTCCCTGCTCATGATTCCCGTTGTGGTGCGCGCCACCGAAGAGATGCTGAAGTTGGTGCCGAACGAGTTGCGCGAGGCGTCATACGCGCTGGGGGTTCCCAAGTGGCTCACCATCCTCAAAGTGGTGATCCGGACTGCTGCCGCTGGCATCACCACGGGTGTCACGCTTGCAATCGCGCGTGTCATCGGTGAGACGGCTCCCTTGCTCATTGCCGTCGGCGTCGCCGATTCGTACAACCTCAATCTCTTCGACGGCCGAATGATGACACTTCCCGTGTACATCGTTTCTGAATGGCGTAAGGGCGATCAGCCCTGTAACAACCCGGAGATCGCGTGTGTACCCGAGATCACGGAGTACCGCGCATGGGCGGCCGCGTTGGTGCTCATTCTCATCGTCATGGCGCTCAACCTCGTTGCGCGCCTCGTTTCCAAGTACTTCTCGCCCAAGACCGGCCGCTAGGACAAGGACCCCACTGTGAGCAAGCGTATTGACGTCAATAACTTGAACGTCTTCTACGGCGACTTCTTGGCCGTTGAGGATGTGTCACTTGCAATCGAGTCCAAGTCGGTCACCGCCTTCATTGGACCGTCAGGATGCGGAAAGTCCACCTTTCTTCGCACCCTCAACCGGATGCACGAGGTCATTCCCGGCGCCCGTGTCGAAGGTGAGGTGCTGATGGACGGCACCAACCTGTACGGACCGGGTGTCGATCCCGTGGCAGTGCGCCGCCACGTCGGCATGGTGTTTCAGCGGCCCAATCCGTTCCCCACGATGTCAATCGCGGAGAACGTCGTCGCGGGCGTGAAACTCAATAACAAGCGGATGTCGAAGAGCGACGTGGCGGATCTCGTCGAGTCGTCGCTCCGGGGCGCCAACCTGTGGGAAGAAGTGAAGGACAGGCTGGACAAGCCCGGCTCGTCTCTCTCGGGCGGTCAGCAGCAGCGCCTGTGCATCGCACGCGCGATTGCGATCAAGCCGGACGTGCTCCTCATGGACGAGCCGTGCTCGGCACTTGACCCGATCTCAACCCTCGCGATCGAGGACCTCATCCACGAACTGAAGTCCGAGTACACGATCGTCATCGTCACTCACAACATGCAGCAGGCGGCCCGCGTGTCGGATCGCACGGCGTTCTTCAACATCGCGGGCACGGGCAAGCCGGGCAAGCTCATCGAGATGGACGACACGACGACGATCTTCTCCGCACCGGCAGAGAAGGCGACCGAGGACTACATCTCGGGGCGCTTCGGTTGAG
>ENA-UOVV01000755-UOVV01000755.1-compost-metagenome-genome-assembly--contig:-NODE-755-length-32396-cov-20.093998_pt1 | contig 32396 bp, 18 predicted proteins | sample MGYA00238155_ERZ761577 | MGnify/ENA primary metagenome ERZ761577 (study PRJEB28898, sample SAMN06268775) | compost metagenome | isolation source: Emeryville, CA | place: USA:Emeryville, CA | collected... | reverse complement strand
CATCGACGTCCTCGATCTCGTGCTCCTCTTCGGCGACAGGCGGTGCCGGAGGTGCAGGAGGTGCCGGGGGTGCGGGCGGTGGCGGAGGTGGCGCGAGATCTGCGGGCGCGTCCGGAGTCGGCGGCACAGGAGGAGCAAGATCGGCGGGAATGGCCGCGTCGAGCTGAGGCGGTGCAAGCGGCACGGACTCTGACGGCGGGGCGTCCGGTGCCGCAGGTGCCGGAGGTGCCGGCGGAGCCGGAGGCGCTGGCGGTGCGGGGGGAGCTGGCGGTGCGGGGGGAGCTGGCGGTGCGGGCGGCGCCGGAGGTGCGGCAGGCGTCGGCGTCCCGGCAGCAGGAACGGGCTCCGGATCGGGCGCGGACATTCCGGGCACCGAGCTGATGAGCGGCACGGCCGGCGCGGCAACCTGCTCCTCCGGCTTCTCAGGCCGTTCGAAGCCAGGCACTTCAGAGATGAGCCCCGGTGTCATCGTTACCTCCTTCGCCCCGCTTTGTGGGCACGACGATGTGCCACAAGCGAGCGTGCACTCACACGCGCGATCATCCGGCGGCGGAAGCCGTGCGCCCGGTTGATCGTCCGCACTGTCTGCCCGACGCTTGCCCAAAACCGTTCGGCGTCCTCGGGTTGGACATCCTCGGGTCCCCACACCAGGCGGTCTGCCGTCAGTGCAAGCGTGCTCGTCGCCGAGCTGTTGACGGCGGCGTCGATTGCGACGGCCTTCTCCACTCGGGTTCCGGTCGCCGGAATGTCCACACCATAGTCCGTCGCAGCATCGGCGATCTCTGTCCACCCCGCAGCGACCCGGGCGGCAAGATCGGGCGTGCGACGACGCTTGCGCCGGCGGCGCGCCTTCGCGATGACGATGCCGAGCACCGGCCCAAAGAGAACAAGGAGAATGCCGATCCCCGCGGCCACATAGATCGCGATGCGGAGCACCGTTGCGAGAGTGTCGTCCGGCGGGTCGACGGCTTCATCGGTCACCGGCACGGCAGGCGGCACGACCGGGGGTTCGCGTGGCGGGTCCGGCGGCTGCATCACTTGCGGCTTTGGTTCGCGCTGTGGCGGGACGTCCTCGTCAAGCGGCGCGCGGTCCTCCGCTGGCGTCGGGTCGACGGGAACCCAGCCGTATCCCTCGTATGCAACCTCCGCCCACACCCGCACGTCATCGCCCGTGATGGCGTGGGGGCCATCGCCGCTGCCTGCTTCAAAGCCCATCACCACCCGCGCAGGGATGCCGAGCTCGTGAGCCATGAGGGCAAAGGCGACCGCGTATTGCTCGTCGTCCCCGATCATCTGATCGCCACCGATGAGCGCCGAGATGCGCTCCTGGCTGTGCCCCGAGCGAGATGGTGCTTGGCCTTCGAGCCCGTGGCTGAAGAAGCCCGATGCGGAGAGGAAGGTCGCGAGTGCGTTGACCTCGGCGACAGGTCGGGTGTCACCATCGAGCGCCTCCGACGCGATGGTCGCGAGGCCCTCGGGAACATTCGAGATGCGCGGAGTGGCGATTGCAGCGAAGGCCGCGTCCTCGAGATCGTCATCCGACGGAATCCGGGGGATCACCACCTCGAGCGTGTACGCGTCGCCGCTGTGCAGGCCGTGCGTGACAACGGCGGTCGACGTGGTGCGGTTGTAGTGGAGCGACCGCTCAAGCGCCTGGCTGTTGTCACCGTTGAACGTCACCGACCGCACAGCACCAAAGGTGGGCAGCCACACTCCCGACAGCTCGCCCACCTCGACGGTGACCGTCGCGCGGTCACCGTCGACGCTCACCGGGATGACGCTGCCGACCTTTTCGAAGCTTCCCGCGACGGCGGTGCCGTCACCTGACACGGCATAGACGACGCCGTCGTAGCTGTCGAGTGTGGCAAGGCGCACCATCGCACCCGAGGGCACGCCGTCGACCGTGAACAAGGTGGTGGATTCCTTGTCGCGCACGTAGAGACGGAATGACTGCAGCGGGCTCGGGTAGTCGTGCAGTTCCAGGGGCGGAACCACCTGATCGCGGAGCACGGTCCGCTGACCTTGAGGCGAGGCCGCCACCGCCCAAGCAGAACCGCCCGCAACGGCAATCGCAATCATCGCGCTCGCAAATGCGACACGGCGCACGTTCTTCTGCACACTCTGCGCTGACGACTGCACTCCACGCGCCCGCTCGCGCCGCCATGCAAGCCACGCGATCGCAGCGGCGGTGAAGACAGCGGCCTGCACCACGGGAGCCACTCCGTGATACGTGCCGAAGAGAATGGTGACGATCAACGTGGCGACGGCCGGCAACACCGACCAGACGGCTCGGCGCACCCGCATCGCAAGGCTCACGCCCAGGGCGGAGCACACGAGCACCGTGATGAACGGGACAAGGTGGACGACGTCGATGCCTTCCGTGGGCACATCAACCGTCAGCAAGTCCATCCACGTGGACACGGCACCGCGGGTCAGCGCGCGCACGGAGTCGAGGCTGGGCACCACACCGGCGATTGCTGTGCTCGGCATGACGGTGGCCCCACCGGTGAGGAGGTAGCCGATGAGAACTGCGACCGCTGTGGGGATGATGGGCCAGCGGCCAAAGGAACCGGCAAAGGCGATACCGGTTCCGACGACGAGGGCCACACCCACCGCGATGAGCCACCCTGTCCCCGCGAACACCGGCGCGAACCCCCATGCTGCGACCGCGACGAGCGCCGCGATGACGGCGCCATCGATCGAACGGGTGAGAGCGGAAGACGTCATGCGTCGATCCTCCGCATCGCCTGCGGGAGGTCGTCAATCGCTCCGAGCGTCAACACGATGACGTCACCGATCGTGCGGCGCGTCACCGCGGCACCGGGCGCGGCGTAAACCGCGACAACGCGCACGCCGACGGGGATGTACGACGCTGCCCGTCGCACGTCCGTGGGAGTGACAAAGCTGCCGCAGATGAGCACGGCGACAGAAGCGTCGGGCACCTGAACGCCGGTTGTCAACGCAAGGTCGACAATGCTGCCTCGCTTCGGCTCGGTGTAGTCGAGCGCGGAAAGCGAGTCGAGGAACGGCTTGCCCGAGCGGGTGGGCAGTGTCGCGCCCTGCACAAGCACGGTCAGCTGCTTGTCTTCCTTGAGCGCCTGAAGACCAAGCGAGCCCGCAACCGAGATTCCCAACTCGAGCTCGTCATCACGGGCGTACTCGCGACGATTCATCGACAACGCGACCGCGAGGTGCGAGCGGCGCGTCTCCTGGTACTGCTTGACGACGAGTTGGCCCGTCTTCGCAGTGGTGCGCCAGTGCACGTGCCGGCGGTCATCCCCCGGAACGTACTCACGGAGCGCGTGAAATGAGATGTCGGCACTCGACAAGTCAGTCGTGGGCAGGCCCTCGAGGTCCTGAAGGAATCCCGAGGATGAGCCATCCATCGGCACCGTGCGGGGGTGGACGAAAAGGTCAAGCGGGTCCGACCACGTGACAGTGCGAGCGAACAGCCCCACCGGGTCGCCACGGACGGCGGTGACGGGACCCACCTGCAGCACCGTGCGGCGGTGGGTGGGGATGGCGAAGAGTTCCTCATGCGTCGCACCGCCCGGGAGGCGGGGCACCTGGAAGGTCGCGAGTCCCTTGCCGACTGGCAGTTCGATTCGAACGGGCAGCATCGCGCGCGTGCTCGGGTTCCTCAATTGCAAAGCGCCGACGGCCCGCTCCCCCACCACCACGCGGTCGCGGCTGAGGTCGAGGTTGGTCACGTACCGGGTGCGGCCGACCAAGAAGATGCTGCCCAGCCCGATGAGCACGGCGATGATGCACGCGATCGTGATGAGCTCCCACCAGTCATAACGCAGCCCCGCGATCGCGGCGGCAATGCCTGCGATGACAACAGTCCAGCCAAGGCCCGTCACAACGCGCGCTACGGGCATGACAACGTCCGCCACCGGCTCGATGGTGGGGACCACAACGGCCTTCCACCACCGCACCCGCGGCGGCCGCTTTGACGGCGCAGGCGACGTCGACTGGACAGAGGTCATGTGAGTCAGGCTCGGGACTGGGGCGCCGCCACCTCGGCCAGCGTCCGCTCGATCACCTGCGGTGCGGTTGCACCTTCGAACTCCGCCTCCGCATCGAGGACGATGCGGTGAGTCCACACATACGGCGCGAGGGCCTTGATGTCGTCCGGAGTGATGTAGTGACGGCCCGACGCTGCGGCCCACACCTTAGCGGCGCGCACCATCGACAGGGCACCACGTGTCGAGACGCCCAGCACGGTCTCCGGGGCGTTGCGCGAGTTCTCGGCAAGCGTCGCGACGTAGTGGAGGACAGCGTCGTCGGTATGGACAGTCGCCGCGAGGTCCGTCATGTCTGCCACGGCCTTGGTCGTGATGACAGCCGGCAGCACGGAGGATCGGTCACGCGTCGCGGCGCCCTTCAACACCTGTGCCGTCTGGGTGACGTCGGGGTAGCCGATCGAGGTCTTGATCATGAAGCGGTCGAGCTGAGCCTCAGGCAGCTTGTAGGTGCCCGCCTGCTCGATGGGGTTCTGCGTCGCGATGACCAGGAAGGGACGGCCCACAGAGTGTGTGGTGCGGTCCACCGTCACGCGCGACTCTTCCATCACCTCAAGGAGCGCTGACTGCGTCTTGGGGGAGGCACGGTTGATCTCATCCGCGAGCACGATCGACGCGAAGATCGGGCCCTGGTGGAACTCGAAGTCACGCTGGCGTTCATTCCAGATCGAGCTCCCCGTCACGTCGGATGGCAACAGGTCAGGCGTGAACTGGATGCGCGAGTGCGTGCCGTCGATCGAGGCGCCAAGCGCCTTGGCGAGGCTCGTCTTGCCCGTACCCGGTGCATCCTCAAGAAGCACGTGTCCCTCAGCGAACAGTGCGGTGAGGACCAGGCGAATGACCTGGTCCTTGCCGAGAACTGCTTGCCCGATGCTGTTTTGGATGGTGCCGAAAGTCTCGGCGAACCACGCCGCCTGCTCGGGTGTCATTGTCACTAGCGTTCCTCCTGGTGGTGCGTCACCAAATGAGTATGTCGGAGTTGAATGGGGTGCCCGGACCGTCTTCCCACGTCACGTAGACCTGGATGCCGGGGTAGCCGGTGAAGCAGGTCAGCTCCTTAGAGCCACTCGGATTGCTCACGTTCACCGTGTAGCGCGTCTCGGTGATGTAGTCAGTGCTGCCGTAGTTGTCGCGACACGTCACCTTGTACGTGCCGGTCTGGAACTCGGACCAGTTGATGACAAGGCGGTGACTGTTCGCGTAGCCGGGCTCCTTGGTGCCCTTCGTCACCCACGACTTGCGCGGCTTCGAACTTGCGGTGGCCGAACCGGAGTTCGAGGTGGGGGTGTCTGTCGCCTTCGCGCGCGCCTCAAGCGACGCTGAGATGCCGGGCCCGCCCGTGGCGACTTTGATGGACTTGCTGCCCGACGTGATGCCAGCGTTCGTCCAGCTCGACCAGCCACCCGAGCCCACCTTGGTGCGGTACTCGATCGACTCGATCGGACGACCGTTTGTCGCTGGAGCGGTCACGGTGAAGTTCACCTCACCACTGCCGGAGCTCGCCGAGACCGAAGGCGCACCGATGGGACCGAACGGAACACGAGCAGCCGACGCCGAGGAGGCCGTGCTGTTGTACGTTGCGCCGTCCGACGTCGTCTGCGCGCGCACTCGCACCGTGTAGGAGGTGCCGTTCGACAAACCGGAGATCACTCCGTTTGCAGGCAGATTGCTCCACGACTCGGATCCGTTGAGTGAGTACTGGTACGTGATCCAGTTCGAGTCAGAACCGTTCGCCGCACCGGGGGTGAAGCTCACAGTGAGCGACCTGTCACCAGCCACAGCAGACACGCCCGTGGGAGCCCCCGGGGCAACAAATGCCCGGCGCGGATCAGACGGCTGGCTCGCGGTCGACGCGCCCGCCTTGTTATGCGCCACCACCGTGAACGTGTAGTCACTCGACGACGGGTCGAGAGCGAACGCGACGTTCGTGACACCCGCTCCGACCGTCTGGCTCGACACGACGGATCCGCTGCGGATCGCGTTGACGGTGAACGAACCGACCGCGTCACCGTTGCCTGCTGGCACCGTCCACTGCACACCGATCTGCGCACGGTTGCCAACCGGCGACAGGCGAGTCGTCGTCGGCTTTGCGACGCGCTCGGGCACGCCTGCGGGCACTTCGCTCGCTGAGTAGTCGGACCACGAGGACGGATCGACAGCATCGTTGTATGCGCGGACGCGAACTTGATAGGCAACGCCGTTCTCAAGCCCCGTCCAGCGGTACGACGTGCCGGTGAGGTTGGCCACCTGGGAACCGCCCGCCGGAGCCGGGGAGATCTCCAAGGTGTACGAGCGCACGGGCGAGCCCTTCGACTCAGGCGCTGTCCACACGATGTCGAGCGCCTTGTCGCCGAAGGTGAGCACGGGGGCGTCCGGCTGCTCGGGGTGGATGTCCGGGCGGGCCACATCAGACGGCGCCGACGGTGCCGAATCGCCCACCTTGTTGGTGGCGACCACGCTGAAGCGGTACTCGGTGTCGTTCGTCAGGCCGGTGATCGTGCAGATCGTCGACGAGCAGGCCGTCGACGTGCCCTGGTCCGAGGTCACCGTGTAGCCGGTGATCGGCGCACCGTTCGCTGGCGGCTCCGTCCACTGCAGTTCGACCGTGCTGTCACCCACGCTGCGGATCTCGGGCTTGCTCGGTGCCTCCGGCTGCTTCGCCACCGTCACCATGACCCGTGCATTCGCCTGTCGCGACGGCAAGCCAGATGCGTCGGCAATCGTGTACCGAATGATCAGCGTGCCCGCGAAGTTCGAATCGGGCGTGATGAGGAGGTTCTCACCGTCGATCGTCACCGCTCCCTTGCCGGACTCGATCGTGGTCGTGATGATGTCGAGCGGCTTGTCGACGTACGGGTTGACGTCATTTCGCAGCACGTTGACGACCGACTGCTTGCCTGCCTGGGCGTCCGGCACCGCGTCGTCGTTGGCGATCGGCAGCTCCGCCGGGATCTCCTCGCCGGCGTCATCGACGTCGCTTGCAGCCAGCACCGTCACCCTCACCACGCCGTTCACGCGCTCGGAGCCGCCATCCGAGACCCACACGTTGACGTCGTATTCGGCGCCGGCAACTGACCGCTCAGCGGCAATCGTCGCGATCGCACCGTCGACGTCCACGTCAAAGCCCGCTGGGTTGCCGGTGCCGACGCCCCACGTGAGCTTCTCCTTGTCACCCGGGTTGGCGTCGTCCGAAAGAACTGACAGGTCGACTGTTCCTGCCGCACCACCTGCGGTGATCGTGAGAGTCGTGTTGCGGAAGGTCGGCGGGACGTTCTCGGCCGGGCGCACGATGAGGGGCAAGGTCAACGTGGCACGGTGGCCCGCGGGGTCGTCAATGGTGCGGCCATCGGTGACCTGGAAGGTGATCGCATCCTTGCCGTAGTAACCCTCGGCTGACGTGTACTGCAGCGTCGTCTGGTCGATGACGAGCGGTTCACCGTTCGCGTGCGCTGCAAAGACACGCTCCGCCTCGGTGATGATCGCGGGGTTGCCATTCGACGTCTTGACGAGGTCCTCGAGGGGCAAGTCGATCGTCTCGCCGCTCGTCACCTCAACCGGCGCCGCATCCATGAGCGCAGGAGGCATGTCTCCAAGGCCGGGCACCAGGATGAATGCGGATGCGCTGAGCCCGTCGGCGTCGGTGATCGTGTAGGTGACGATGCGAGCGGCTGCCTCAGCCGTGAGAGTCACCATGCCGCCCGCACCAACGGTGCCGTCGAGGGGATTGACCGTCACCTCGAGGTGGGAGGCGACGCCATCGGGGTCCTCATCGTTGTCGAGCACATCGACAACGACAGTGCCGTCCTCTTCGATGTCTTCCGCCGCGACCCGGTCGTCACGGGCGATCGGTGCGACGAGCGGGGTCTCGGGGTCGACGTTGACAGCAAGCGCGCACGTCGAGGTGGAGCCGTAGACGTCGGAGACGGTGTAGATGATCGTGTAGAGGCCTTCTTCGGCTGCTTCGACAAGGATGCGGTCGCCTGCAACCGAGGCCTCAATGCCCTCCGGCACCGTCAGGGCATCGGTCACCAGAGACATCGGGTCAGCATCGGGGTCGGAGTCGTTGATCATCACCGGGTAGCTGATCGCGTGTTTCGGGCGCACCGACGCGTCGTCACGCATGCACATCGGCGCATGGTTGACGAACTCTGGCGGTGCCACGCCGACGACCACGGTCGCCTGGGCTTCAAGACCCAAGGCGTCGCGCACGGTGTACGTGAAGCGGTCGGTGCCCTGTGCGTCGGTGTACGCCTCGTAGACGAGCCAGTCCTGGCCCGTCTGGACCACCCGGCCGAGCTGAGGAGCGTCGGATGTTCCAAGCAAGGTCACCGAGTCGCCGTCGGGGTCGACACCGTCAAGCGGAATCGGGATGCGCACGGAGCCGCCCGAGAGTGCACGTGCCGTCACATCTGCAGGTCGCGGCGCCGAGTTGCCGTCGTCTGCTCCCACGATTCGGATCGTCACCTGCGCGGCTGCACGCTGACCGAGGTCATCGACGATCGTGTACGTCGCCTTCGCCTGACCCGGCTCAGCGCCTGCCTTGATGCGGATGCGGTCCTCTGAGACGAACACCTCAGCGAAAGAGGGGTCGACTGCAGGCTCGGCAAGGTCGTCGAGAGAGAAGTCACGCTGGGACGGGTGGATGTCGTTGGCGAGGACATCCACCGAGGCGATGTCGCCGACGCGCACCGTCACTTCGTCGTCATAAGCCACCGGGGCGAGGTAGCGAGACGGCGGCTCGATCGGCATCACCGTGATCTCGCTCTCGGAGGTGAACGCACCATTCGAGACGCGATAGCGCAGCGTCACCGGCTCGGTGATGCCAGCAACGTTCGTCACTCGCACGAGGTGGTGATCGAGAACCGCAACAGTGACACCCGAGTCGGCGGGCACGTCAACACCCTGGACAACGAGCACGCCACCGGCGGGGTCGAGGTCGTTTGCGAGGACGTCGACGAGGACGTCCTCACCAGGGGCAACGAGCGCAACATCCGCAACGGCAACCGGCGGAAGGCTTGACTCGACGCTCTCGATCACGTCGACACGAATGAGGTTCGATGATTCGTTCGTATCGTCAGTCACGGCGTACTGGATGTAGAAGGTGCCGACGTTTGATGACGAGAACGTGAGCGTGCCCGCCGCGTAATCGGGGACAACGGTCGCGTTGCGCACCTCGCTAAAGGTGACAAGACGGATTGGTCTCGCAGAACGGGTGATGTCGTTTCCCAGCGGAGAGATGACAATGGGTGCACCCACCGTCGTCACCACATGGTCGGAGTTGGTCAGTGGCGGCTTCGTCCCTGCCGGCAGGACGTCAAGGCTGAGAACGCCCTCAACGTCGGTACGGCCGTCGGAGACGACAACCTCAATCTCACGTGCTCCCTGAACCTGCGCGCTCGCGGTGATCGTGATGCGACCGTCGGGCGTGTAGTCGATGCGATCGATGTCGTTTCCGCGCGCCTCACGCAAGAAGAGGAGGTCGCCATTGGGGTCGATCCAGTCCGGGATCACGTTGTACGTGGCGGTCGCGCCGACCTCAAGGGAGAGGCGTGAACGGCGACGCGGCTCCGGCGGCTCGTTGTCGCCCTCTTGAGAAATGTCGATCGATACCGTCGCGTCGTCCACACCACCGCGACCGTCGCTCACGCGGTACGTGAACTGCGCGCGTCCCGACGCGTCGCCAGCAAGCGACACCTGGAGCGCCGCGCCGCCGCGAATCTGCTCGACGCGTCCCGGCACACCGCTGGCGTCCACCACAGTCGCCGTCAGGACATCGCCATCGAAGTCGTAGTCGTTGTCAACCACCGGGAGCACTGTCGTACGGCCGGCGCGGGCTCCAAACGCGTCGTCCTCGGCGACGGGAGGCGTGTTCATTTCATCGCGATCGGGCAACGTGTCGGTGAGTTCGTCATCAGGAGTGTCCTCCTGGCGCTCCTCGTCCGGCGGCGGGAGGAGGTCCTCCCAGTTTGACACCCGCTCGAGACCTTCTTCCACGAGGAACGACGTGCCGTTGACGTAGTCGTTGAGCACAACGACGTCCCGGTTGACTCGGAACTCGAAAGCGGACGACGGCAAGGTGCCGTCGATCTCTTGCTCGACGTCGTAGTCCTCGCCCTCGCAGTCACGCACGTAGAGACCCGAACCGGCCCAAGCGGAGTACGTGCAGCCGTTGATCGACACGGGCGCCGCGGGGCGGCCGGTGGTGCCAAGGTCCCACACCTCAGGCTCGCCACCGTCCAGGGGGACGTGGACAAGGGCCGAGGGCGTCGCGATCGATACCGCGTCGCGAGCGCCGGACGTCTGCTGCAGGCGCGAACCCGCGGGGAAGTCGTGGGTCTTTCCCGATGACAGCACGAGGGAGCCGTTGTCCTCATCCCACAGGACGCGCTTGGTGCCGACGGCGGCGAGCTCGATGCTGTTCGTCTCGCCGAGATCGACGGCGGAGGTCTCACTGACCTCGATCTCGCCGTCCACGGTGATCGACAGCGTCGCGGCGCGACCGGTCTCGGCGGAGACGGCATAGCCCGTCCCATCCGGTGTCACTGTGACGGCGACCTCGCGGCCAAGGGTGATCGCCGGCTCCACCGAATCCTTGTCGAAGGAGGCAAGCCATGCGGAGCGCATGATCCACACCCGGCCCTGCTCGGGCTCTCCCACGATGACGATGCCGTCGCCAAGCGCGACCTCGGCGCCCCGCGGCAGTGTGACATCGGCCGACGACGCGACCATCGCGGGGTCGACAACGCTCACCATGTTGTTGGCGGAGTCATGGACAAGGACGAGCGAGCCCTCTTGGAACACATCGAAGGAGCTCGTGGTGGTGCGCAGAGAGGAATCAAGGATGCGGGAGGGATAGTTGAGGCGCCCCACCATGAGCGTCGCCTCATTGGTCACCCACACGGCGCCGTCGTGAAGTTCCACGTCCGCCGTGGGCAAGCCGTCATCGAGTGCCGCAGCGATGGCAAGGCCGACAAAGCCCGCGCCCACGATCGCGCTTGACGTAGTCGCCACCTTGCGCGATCGCCACCATGCCAGTCCAGGCACAGGTGTCCCCCTTCTCGATCTGCCTCCGTTGACCACCCAAAAAGTCCCGTGGGAGACGATACACAATCGGGACTCCCCATCGGCATGGGGAAAACTCCCCATCACTGTGCCTGCTGGTACAGGGGCGCGAGACTTCATCCCCGCGTCGGACGCGGTCATCCGCTTGGCCGAGGCGCCCGGGACGGCGACGCGGATAGCCTGAGTCCGTGGAATCGTGGCGGCCTGCAAAGCGCGACCTGCTGATGACAGCGGTCCTGCTCATCCTTGGCATGACGTATGCCGCTCTCGACTCGTCGACTGTCGAGGGCGCCGATTTCGCTCCATACGACGCTCGCGGATATGCGCTCATCATCGCTGGCGTGCTCCCCATGGCCTGGCGCACTCGCTTTCCCACCTGCGCAGCCTGGCTCACCTTTGGCATGTGGGCCGCCGTCGTTGGGCTCAACTATCCCGACCTCATGTTGTCGCTGTGCCTCTTCATTGTGTTCTACGGTCTGGGCGCGTATGCGCCTCGGGTTCGTGCGATCGTCAACGCCGCAGTCATGGGTGTCCTCATCACGCTGTGGACTCTCATCGGCTACTTCACGTATGACACGGTCCCCCTCAGCGCCGTCCTGGGCGGGATGTTCGTCGTGTCGATCCCCGTGTTCTTCGGAATGGTTGAAAGACGCCGTCGCCTCGAGATGGCCGCGCTCGAGCTTGCGGCGGCGAAGCGTGAGCTCGAGGCGCACGACGCCGCGGCCGACGCTGTGCGGGCGGAGCGGGCCCGGATCGCACGGGAACTTCACGACGTGGTGGCGCACGAGATCACGGTGATGACCTTGCAGGCCGAAGGCGCAAGGCTGCGCCTGTCGAAGTCGGAGCCCGAGGTGGCCGACATGTTCGGCGCGATCTCACAGGCGGGGCGGCGCGGCCTCACCGAGATGCAGCGCATGATCGGCGTGCTGCGCACCTCCGAGCTTGAAGCAACCGGTCGCAAGGCGGGCGATCCTGCACGCAGCGCCCGTGAGCGCGAACTCGATGCGTCCGAGCTGTCACCCATGCCGTCCTTGGCGACACTGCCCGCCCTTATCAACAGCGTTCAAGAAGCGGGTCTTCCGGTGCAGCTGACCGTCATCGGGTCGTCGCATGTGCCCGCCGGCGTCGAGCTCAGCACGTACCGCATCGTCCAGGAGGCACTGACGAACGCCCTGAAGTACGCGGGGCCCGGAGCGTCGGCATCTGTTCAGATCACCCGCAAAGCGTCGGCCGTCACGATCCTCGTCGAAGACGACGGCCGAGGCACGATCTCGGAGGCGGCGCAGTCGTCGGGCGGCCACGGCCTTGACGGCATGGCCGAGCGGGTGTCGCTCCTGGGCGGCCACTTCACGTACGGACCGCGCAAGGGAGGCGGATTCAGGGTTGAGGCCATGCTTCCGGTTTCCGATGACCAAGTGGGCGCGGGAAGATTTGGACGACGCCGCAACACGGTGCGTGCAGATGTGACACCTGGGGAGAGTCAGTGATTCGTGTCGGTCTCGTCGATGACCAGCAGATGGTGCGTGTTGGCCTGCGAATGATCCTCGAAAGCGCCGAGGACATCGAGGTGTGCTGCGAGGCGGCGACGGGCGCAGCGGCGATCGAGCTTGCCGCCCAGCAACAGCCCGACGTGCTCCTCATGGATATTCGGATGCCCGAGATGGATGGCCTCGCTGCAACGGCAGCCATACTCAAGGCCCATCCCGACATCAAGGTGGTCATTCTCACTACCTTCGACGATGACGAGTACCTCTACGGGGCCCTGCGTGCCGGAGCGTCGGGATTCCTTCTCAAGAGTGCTGACGGCGACAGCCTCATCAATGCTGTGCGCGTGGTCGCCTCGGGCGAGGCGCTCCTCGCGCCAGAGGTGACGCGGCGCGTCATCGAGCAGTTCACCCGATCCGGCACCGCTCCTGCTGTGGGAGGAGCTGCGGCGAGCGAGCTCGTCCCCGCGGATGAGGCCGACGCTCACGTGCCATCGCCGGAGGCCGTCGGCGACCTGTCGGAGCGCGAGCTCGAGGTCCTCCAGCTCATGGCGCGGGGCCTCTCTAATCAAGAGATCGCCGCCGAGCTCTTCGTCTCAAACACAACGGTCAAGACGCATGTGTCGCATATTCTCACTAAGTTGGGTGTGCGCGACCGCGTTCAAGCTGTGGTCGAAGCATACGACTCTGGGATCGTCCTCCCCCGGGGTTGACCCGTCCCATGGGCTGGGGGGAAACCCTGGCATCGTCCCCGCGGAGGACCCCGCGAAACCGTTCCCTCGGCCGATGTCCCTCCAGGGGCGCCAAGGGCCAGACTCGAGACGTAAAGAAATGACAACAGGAAAGGCATCCTCATGACCACCACTGAGGTCGCAACCGCGTCCATCGCGGCATCCATGACAAATGGATACAAGGACTACGGACTCGGCGAAGCAGCCGTGCGCGCCTTGGCAGGAGTTTCGGTCACGATCAACCGCTCCGAGTTCACCGCGATCATGGGCCCATCCGGCTCAGGCAAGTCAACGCTGTTGCACACGCTCGCCGGTCTCGACCGTTTGACCGCGGGCACGTCGACCATTGCGAACGTCACCATCACGGGCCTGAGCGAGAACCAGATCACCGAGATCCGTCGCAATCACATCGGCTTCATCTTCCAGGCCTTCAACCTCATCCCGTCGCTCACCGCGCGCGAGAACATCACGCTTCCGATGGACATCGCCGGCGTCAAGGTGGACAAGGAGTGGTTCGACGAGATCATCTCGATCCTCGGCCTCGGCAACCGCCTCACTCACCTGCCTGCTCAGCTCTCGGGTGGTCAGCAGCAGCGTGTGGCTGTCGCCCGAGCCCTCGTATCGCGCCCCGAGATCATCTTCGCTGATGAGCCCTCGGGCAACCTTGACTCGAAGTCGGGTGCAGAGCTGCTCGGCTTCATGCGCCGTGCCGTCAAGGAGTTCGGCCAGACGATCGTCATGGTGACGCATGACCCGACCGCAGCGTCGTACGCCGACCGCATCCTCTTCCTCGAGGACGGCCAGATCGTCGACGAGATGCGCGAGCCGACCGCTGAGCGCGTGCTCGACCGCATGAAGCAGATGGGGCACTGATCCATCATGTTTCGACTCGCACTGAAGTCGGTGCGCCACAACCCGAAGCGACTCATCCTCACCACCGTTGCGGTGACGCTGGGTGTCTCGCTCGTTGCGGCCACCTTCACGTTTACATCCGCGTTCTCGCGCGGATTCAATGAGCTGTTCTCTGACATCTACTCGACCGTCGACGTCGTCGTCGAGCACGATCCGAATGCGGACGACAACTACGACCCGATGTCGAAGGACGGTCTCTTCACCGCCGAGGACCTCGCGGCGGTGCGCGCTGTGGACGGGATCGAGTCGGCTGAGGCCGGCGTCGGCTATGAGATGGGCACCTTGCTCAACAAGGAAGGCGACGCTCCGCTGCTGCCCGGCCCGCCCACGCTCATCTACAACTGGACCGACAACCCTGACGTTGACCGTGCGACCGTCATCGAGGGCCGCACGGCAGAAGCGACGAATGAGACGACTGTCGACATCGACACGTTCAAGCGTCTCAAGATCGACCTTGGCGACACCGTCAAAGTCGCCGGCCCTGAAGGTGTCACGGAGCTGACAGTGGTCGGCACGATCCGCTTCGGCGAGAACAACGACCTCCAGACCGCGATGCTGCTCTACACGACAGAGGACACGGTCCGCGCCATCGGCGGTGGCCTCACCGGTTACGACACGATCGAGGCGACGGTCACGGACGGGGCCGACCCCGACGAGGTCGCGGCCGCCGTGCAGAAGGTGCTGCCCGAGAACACACGTGCGATCTCTGCCGAGGCGAAGGTCAAGGAACAGACTGATCAACTCGACGAGGCACTGAAGTACGTCAACATCTTCGCTCTCGTCTTTGGTCTCATCGCCCTGTTCGTTGGTGCGTACATCATCGTCAACACCTTCCGCATCATCGTCACGCAGCGCACCCGTGAACTCGGCCTGCTGCGCGCAATCGGTGCAAAGGGCAAGCAGATCCGCACGATGATCCTGCTCGAGGCGGTCGTCATCGGCATCGTCGCATCGACCATCGGCATCGGGCTCGGGTACTTGCTCGCACTCGGCGGCTCGTTCCTCGTCGAGATGTTCTCCGGTGACTTGCTCGGCAGCATCATCCTGCCCATCAACGCGATCGTGTGGGGCTACCTGCTCGGCACGCTCATCACCGTTGTCGCGGCAACGCTGCCCGCCATCCACGCCTCACGCATCTCTCCCATGGAGGCGCTGCGCGAGGCCGGCACGGCAGGCAAGAAACCCCTCACCGTGCGCAACATCGTCGGCGGTGCCTTCACCCTCACCGGCTTGGCCGCGATCTTCATCGGCCTGTACGGCGAGGTCGAGGGTCCGCAATGGTGGGTTGCGGCGGGCGCAGTGCTCATCGTGCTCGGTGTGACGCTGCTCGCGGCCCAGGTGCTCGTCCCCGCGGCCTTCGGTCTGCGTGGTGTGCTGTCGCGCCTGTGGGGCGTCAACGGCAAGCTCGCCGCCAACAACATTCGGCGCGAACCGCGTCGCTCCGCCAACACGGCAGCCGCGCTCATGATCGGCGTCATGTTGTTGGCACTGGTGGCGACGTTCACCGAGTCGCTCAAGGACACCTTCACCTCCCAGTTCAAGGGCAATGAGGCAGAGCTCCTCGTCATGGCGACAACTGCGCCGGTGCCCCAAGGTGCGATGGATGTCATCGCGGATGTGGACGGCGTGCGCGCCGTGGCCCGCCTTGGCTTCACGAACGCCGAGTACGAAGGGTCCACCTACGCAGTCACGTACATTGACGCGGCGATCACCGACGGGCTGTTCCCGCTCAACACGGACCGTCCGCTGAGCGACATTGGCGACGGCGTCTTCATCGACCCGACGATCCAGAAGCTTGGGGTCGAGGTGGGCGATGAGGTCACGATCGAAGGCGACCAGGGTCCCGTCACCCTCACGGTCACCGGTCTCTACACGACCGAAGGCGACCAAGCGTTCATGGTCGAATGGGAGACGGGACTCAAGCTGACGAGCGAGCCGCAGATCCTCCAGGGCCTTGTGGACTTTGACGAAAGCGCGGATGTCGATGCGACCTCCGACGCTGTCAAGGACGCGTTGCTCGAGGACTACCCGCTGGTCCAGCCGCAGTCGCCGAGCCAGATCGAGCAGTTTTTCGATCAGGTCCTCACCCTGCTCATCGGTGTGATCTCGGCCCTGCTCGGTGCCGCATTGGTGATCGCCATCCTCGGTGTCGCCAACACGCTGCTCCTGTCGGTGACCGAGCGCACCCGCGAGATCGGCCTGTTGCGCGCAGTGGGCATCAAGCGCAGCGCTGTGTGGGGAATGATCACTCTCGAATCTGTGGTGATGGCCGTGTTCGGCACCCTGCTCGGCATCGTCCTCGGTGTCGGTCTTGGCGCCGCACTTGTCGACGCACTCTCGAACTTCGGCTTCGAGCGTGTCGTGATCCCGTGGGTGTGGATCGCGATCTACACCGTGCTGTCGATGATTGCCGGTGTGCTCGCCGCCGTGTGGCCCGCGTGGCGGGCATCGCGGCTCGACATCCTCAAGGCGATTGCTGCCGACGGCTAGCCAACACAGCAAAGCAGAAGGGCCCGGACCATGAGGTCCGGGCCCTTCTGCATGTCTAGAGGTTGACCCCCAAGGTGACGGGCTCGGGCACCAGCTCGATCCCGAAACGCTCGCGCACGCCTGCCTTGATGGCCCGCGCCAAGGCGACGATGTCGTCCGCCTTCGCACCGCCCCTGTTCGTCAGCGCCAAGGTGTGCTTGGTCGACAGAGAAGCCGGAGCGTCGGCCGCAATGGCGAAGCCCTTGCCAAAGCCCGCGTGCTCAATGAGCCAGGCGGCGCTCACCTTCACCGAGCCCGCCGGAGCATGGGGGCCGGGCGGGAAGCGCGGCGCCTCCGTCGGCAGCGACGCCGCTGTGGCAGGGCCAACGATCGGGTTGGTGAAGAAGGAGCCCGCGCTCCACGTGTCGTGATCCGCGGCGTCGAGGACCATGGCCTTGGAGCGACGCAATGCAAGCACCGCCTCGCGCACGTCAATGATCGGCACCCGCGCACCCTCGTCTGCCCCGAGCGCCTGCGCCAGCTGGGCGTAGCGAATCGGCGCAGAAAGCGACGCCATCCGCACGTGGAAGGTGACGGACAGAATGACGTACCGGGGCGTCGGCACCCACACGCGGCCGTCCTCGTCCTTGCCGCTCATCGAGCGCTTGAAGACCGAGCTGCGATACGAGAATCCGCATGACATCAGCGGAAGCGTGCGCACCTCACTGCGGTGGCGATCCCAGGTCCGCACCTGGGCGATGACGTCGGCCACCTCGGCGCCATACGCGCCCACGTTCTGGACCGGCGTCGCCCCCACCGAGCCGGGAATGCCCGACATCGCCTCGAAGCCCGACCACTGCGCGGCGACGGCGCGCTCGACAAGCGCGTCCCAGGACACGCCGGCAGCGGCTGTGATGGTGAGCCCTCCGCAGGCGCCGTCGTTGACGAGGGTGACGTCGGCGTCAACGTCGCGGCGCGCGTCGCGGACCACAATGCCGTCAAAGCCGGCATCGCTTGCCAGCAGGTTGGAGCCCCCGCCGAGGACGAGCAGCGGTGTGCCATGAGCGTCGGCCCCGCGGACTGCGTCGATGAGCTCGGCATCACTGCCGGTCTCGAGCAGGTTCGCAATGGGTCCGCCGACCCGCATGGTGGTGAGATCGGCGAGCGACGTCATGGTCTCAGGGTAGCCCCGGCTCCTCGTCTTGCTGTTGGACCGGGAAGGTCTGGCCGGCGGCGTCGATCACCTCGGCCTCGCCTCGCTGGGCTCGCTTGGCCTTGAGGCTCAGCACGTTGGCGCCCACCTCGCGCACTTGCGAGCGGCGTGAGCGGAACAGGCGTGCATCGGTGCGGACGGCGCGGGCGAGCACAAAGGACACGACCGAGCCGATGAGGACGAGAAGCATCGCGTGACGCAACGCCACCACGGCACCGAGGTTTCCCACGATCTGTGGCACGAGGAGGCCCGCGACCGTGCTGAAGGAGGACACCGCGGCGACGCGAGCGGCAGCGCGCTTCGGGTCGTCGGCCGCAGCGGAGAAGCCGATCGGGTAGTTGAGGGCAGCACCCGCTCCCCACAGGATGACGGCGAGGGGCACAAGCCAGACAGTGGGCGTGAAGGCGTAGAGGGATACGCCGATCGCCGCGACCACCGACGAGATGCGCAGCGTCTTGACCCGACCGATCCGGTCGATGATGCCCGAGCCGCCCATCCGGACGGAGAACATCGCGGCAACGAACACCCAGTACACGATGTCGCCCTGGGCCTCGCGGCCACCGAAGTCGTCGACGATCGACAGCGCAAGCCACTGCGCGGCGATCATCTCCGTCATGGCCGCGGCAAAGACGATCGCGCCGATGAGCAGCACGCGGCGGTTCTTGTACTCCTCGCCTGCCGTGGCGAACGGGCCGCCCAAGGAGGCCGATGCGACCCGGGGATCGGGGGTGCCGTCGAGGACCGCGAATGGAATGAGGATGGCGCGGGTCACGGCGGTGAAGACGCCGACGGCTGCGAAGTGCCACCCGACAGCGAGGTGCCAATGCGATGCCGCCGCGCCCACGGCAAGGCCCAGCCCCATGCCAACCGAGAAGCCCGCGTGGAACTGCGGCATGATCGAGCGGCCGTGGCGACGTTCGACCTCCGCCGCCTCCGCATTGATCGCCACATTGGCAAGAGCGAAGGTGAAGCTGACAAAGAAGTAAGAGCTGGCGAACAGCGGCTTCGAGCTGAGCTCAGCGCCAAGACCGGTCAAGGCGAGCGCGGCCATGTAGCCGAATCCGCTCCACCACAGCACCGCGCGGGTGCCGAAGCGAGCCGTCGACCACCCGGCGACAACGAGCGCAGCGAGCGCGCCGACCGCGCCGGACAAGATGAGGAGAGCGAGCCCCGCGGGGGTGACCTCCATGAGGTCGCGCAAACTTGGCATGCGCGACAGGAACGTGGTGACGAGCATCCCTAGCAGGGCAAAGAGGCCGAGCAGCGTGAAGCGCGCAGTGCGCACACGCGCAGGGGTGGGCCGAGTGGTCGGCGCCATGCCGAAAGAGGGAACCATGGTGTCCTGTCCCAACGAGGTCGCGTACGGCGCGTTGCCCCGGGAGATAATTCGAAACGTTTCGAAAGAAGGGTATCATGGGCTCGCTACGCTGAGCGCACGGCGATGGTCCCCCTCGTGGGACCGGAACGGGGAGCACACATGAGCGCAGGTCGGCGGCCAACGATGGCCGACGTCGCGGCCCGCGCCGGCGTGTCCGTGTCGACTGTCTCCCTCACGTACTCCGGTGCAGGACCCATCTCTCCCGACATGAAGGCGCGCGTCGAGCGCGCTGCGGAAGAACTCGGCTATTCAGGCCCCTCACCGCAGGCGCGGGCGCTGCGCTCGGGACGCACCCACATCGTCGGCCTCGTGGTCCACGACCGTCTCCAATTGGCGCTGCGCGATCCCTTCACGCTCGGGGTGCTCGACGCGCTCATCGGCGACCTTGGCGAGATGGGCCTTGGCGTCCTGTGGCTGCCATCGCCGCCGCCGGAGCCCACCGAGCCCACGCTGCTCGACACCGCGCCCATGGACGCCGCCGTCGTCATGCGCGTCCGCGATCACGACGAGCCCGCACTCGAGATCCTCGCCAAGCGCGGCGTTCCCGTCGCGATCGTCGAAGGCATGGCACCTGGCGCCGCGTCCATCACCATCGACGACACGGCGGCAACCCGCGAGCTCATCGAGCACCTCGTGTCACTTGGGCACAAGCGCATTGGCACCATCACACTTCCGCGCAACTCGGATCGCGAGACCGCCGTTGTCACCGATGACATGTTGAGCGGCACGCTGTGGACCCCCACCAAGAACCGTCTCCGGGCATTTGCCGATGCCGGCATCGAACCATGCGTCATCGTCGAGTCCCGCACGTCAGCGCTCCAGGAGGGCATCAATGCGGGACATCTCGCTCTCGCGCATGAGTCGAGGCCCACGGCGCTCGTGTGCCAGTCGGACCTTCTCGCCGCTGGCGCCGTCCTCGCCGCTCGCGAGCGCGGCCTCCGGGTCCCCGAAGATGTCTCGATCACCGGCTTTGACGGCATCGACCTCGCCTGGCTCGAGCCCGAGCAGTTGACGACGGTGCTGCAGGATGCCCCCGCGAAGGGCCACCTCATCGCGCAAGCAGTGCGCGATGTTCTCGACGGCGCCGCAGCCCCGGTGCTCAAGCTCCCGCTCGAGATGCGCGTCGGCACCACCACAGGCCCCGCCACCTAAGCTGCGAACCGCTCACCCCCTCCCCTGAACGCTCCGAACCGCTCACGACCGCAACACGCCGGGAGTTGACGCGTTCGCACCCGGGTGCGCGGCGCGTCGGGCAAACGAGCGGTTCAAAACCTCGGGAAGGGGCGTCAGCGGTTCGTCGTCTTCAGGTTGGGCCGACGCTGAGGGCTGGGGCCGGCGGGCGGGCGCAGAAACGCCAAGCGGGCGCCACCCGGCTTCCCGGACGACGCCCGCTTGAGCGGTTGAGTGAATCAGCTGATGTTGAACCACGCCTTGAGGGCGGGGATCATGAAGTAGATCACGAACGCAAGCGCGGTGACCCACATGAGCGGCTTGATGTCCTTGCGCTTGCCGGTGACGGCGTTGATCACCACGTAGGCGATCGCACCGACGCCGATGCCCGCGGCGATCGAGTAGCCGAACGGCATGATGACGATCGTGAGGAAGGCCGGAACCGCAATGCGGTAGTCCTTCCAGTCAATGCCGATTGCGCCAGCGAGCATCATGAGACCCACGATGACGAGCACCGGCGTGGCGGCCTCGTAGGGGATCACCTGCGCGATGGGCGTGATGAACATCGTCACGAGGAACGCGAGGCCGGTCACCACGGAGGCGAGACCGGTGCGCGCACCGTCACCCACACCGGAGGCGGACTCGATGTAGGCCGTGTTCGACGAGACACCGCCGAGACCACCGGCCATCGCCGAGATCGAGTCGACGATGAGGATCTCCTGCGAGTTCTCCGGGATGCCCTCGTTGTCGAGCAGGCCAGCCTCGTCACCGACGGCGGTCATCGTGCCCATCGTGTCGAAGAAGTCGACCACAAGGAGCGAGAAGACGAGCATGAGCGCGGAGATGAAGCCAACGCCTGCACCCTCGGAGAAGGCGCCGAAGAGGTCCACCTTGAACACGGTGGCGAAGTCAAGCGCGTTGAACTCGAGGCCATCGAAGGTGGGGACGTTGAGACCCCACTGCTGCGGGCGGAGCGCCTCGATGAGGAAGCCGAGCACCGTGGCACCGACGATCGAGATGAGCAGCGCGCCCTTGACCTTACGCACCATGAGGATGGCGGCAAGGAGCAGACCGACGAAGAAGACGACGACGGTCCACGACACGATGTAGCCGCCAACGCCGAACTCAGAGGGAGTCGGGTCGAAGTCGGCGCCCGGGTCACGGACGACCTTTGCGTCCCAGAAGGCGATGAAGGCGAGGAACAGACCGATACCGGCTGCAATCGCCTGCTTGAGCGCCTGCGGGATCGCCTGAAGGAACTTGAGGCGGAGCTTGGTGAGGACCAAGATCAGCACCAGCGCACCCTCGAGGACGATGAGCCCCATCGCCTGCTTCCACGTGAGCATGCCGGAGCCGACCAGGCCGTAGGCGACAAACGAGTTGAGGCCAAGACCGGCAGCCACGGCGAGCGGGAAGCGCGCCCAGGCACCCATGAAAATCGTCATCAGGCCCGCGATGAGAGCGGTGGCCGTTGCGACTGCGACGAAACTGGCCTTCGGGTCTGTGCCGCCACCCAGGTACACGCCGGTCTTGTCGGGAACGCCCGCAAGGATGATGGGGTTGAGAACCACGATGTAGACCATCGTGAGGAAGGTCGTCAGTCCACCACGGACTTCCTGACCGAACGACGATCCCCTGCCAGAGATCGAGAAATAGGCATCGAGCTTTGCTTTCAAGCCCGTGCTCTCCTTTGTTGCACCTGCCATGGGAAGCATCGTGGCAGTGACTGGCCCCCTATGGCCAGTTCTTGGCGTCAAACCTGACCCACGCGCCTTGTCGCTATCCCACAAAAGACGTCTGAGGGTTCGGACAAAAGTCCCCTATTGGTGCGCCGGACATCCCCGGAATGGTTGTGCGAGGTCGAGAAACTACGCGCAGTCGACGATGGCCTGGGCCTTGCCAAGCACCTTGGCTCCGTCGAAGGTGACCGAGACATCGATGCGCGCGCGCTTGAGGTCGTGGTCCAGCGCGCCCACCACAGCCTCAATGGCGACATTCGCCTCGCCAAGGGCCGGGACTGGGATGGGACGCGTGAAGCGAGCCTGGTAGTCCACCACGTTGCCAGCGCCTGCCCACTCCTCGACAACGGACGCGCCAAGGCCCATCGTCAGCATGCCGTGCGCGATGACGCCGGGCAGGCCAACGGACTCGGCAAAGGTGTCGTTGTAGTGGATCGGGTTGAAATCGCCCGACGCTCCGGCGTACCGGACGAGGCTGTCACGGGTCAGCGTGACCTCGCGGCTTGCGACCCGGTCGCCGACGTTGAGCGCGGCAAAGGTGGGAAGAGTCTCGTCGCTCACTGGTCACCCTCCCGCACGGCCAAGGTCGACAAGACGGTGGAGACGGGGGCGCCGTCCTCGTCCACGATCTCCGCGCGAGTCGTCACCATCGAGATGCCTGCGCGCTGCGTGATCGACTCGATCGTCACCGTGGTCGTGACGACGTCACCAGCGACAAGGGGACGGTGGTGGGTGAAGCGCTCGTCCGCGTGCACCACCTTGGAGAAGTCGACGCCCACTTCGGGGTCGGTCACCACGTGGAACTCGGCCTGCTGGGCGATGAGCGCCGCGAAAGTCGTTGGCGCGACAACGTCCCGGTAACCCTCGGCCGCCGCGATCTCGGGGTAGAAGTGCGCACCCGATCGCGCATCAACGGCGTCGGCGAACTCACGGATCTTGATCCGCGTCACCTCATACGCCTCAAATGGACCGTACGTGCGGCCCTGAGTCTCCACGTTTACTGGCACACCCCAACCCTATCGAAACGGACACGACGATCAGGCAGAAAATGCCAACGCCCGCCGCGGCACGGGCCGGGCGGGCGTTGAACGCGACGTCTGCTTAGCGGGTCTCGCGGTGCGGGGTGTGCTTTCCACACTTGCGGCAGAACTTGCTCAACTCCACGCGATCGGGGTTGTTGCGACGGTTCTTGCGCGTGATGTAGTTGCGGTCCTTGCACTCGGTGCACGCGAGCGTGATCTTGGGACGAATGTCGTTCTTTGCCATGGCGATACTCCCTGCCTTGTCGTCAGCGCTCGCGCGCGCGAAACCCACCGGTATTGATGGAATTCCGTAGCGAGGGCGGGACTCGAACCCGCGACCCCACGATTATGAGTCGTGTGCTCTAACCACCTGAGCTACCCCGCCGCAAGGGTGAAAACGCAGTCGCCGCAAAGGCGACGGCACGTCATCACTCTGAGCCCCGGCAGGGAATCGAACCCTGGACCTTTTCCTTACCATGGAAACGCTCTGCCGACTGAGCTACCGGGGCAAGCCGGACTAGCGTACACGGCCCAGGCCCCCGAAATGAAATCGAGTCGGAGCCGTGCGGGCTGGCCCGCGACGTGTCGCACCGTAGCACTACAGTGACGCGCGTGACCACCTCGCTCACCGCAGCCGAAGCCCGGAGGGTGTTCCTCGGCGCCCAGGGGCTCGCCCGGTCACGCCGTGCCCGCCGCGTACGGGATGCACACGTGACGCAGTACCTCGATTCCCAGGGCGTTCTCCAGCTCGACACCGTCAATGTCTTCGCCCGCGCTCACTACGTTCCGCTCTACGCGCGGCTGGGAGATTACCCCCTCGCGGTCGCCGATCACGCGCTGTGGGGGCCCGCCAAGGGCCACTCTGCCCACGCCTTCGAGCATTGGGGCCATGAGGCAACCGTGATGCCCCTTGAGCTGTTGCCTGCGATGCATCACCGCATGATTCATGCGCGCAACTGGAAGGCTCGCACCCGCGACCGGCTCGAGGCCGAGCGGCCCGGCCTCATCGATGAGGTGCGCGAGCGCGTGGAGGCCGAGGGTCCGGTGGTGGCGGGCGATCTCGAGCACCTCGCCCCGCGCGAGGGAGTGAGGGGCACGTGGTGGGACCGCTCGCATGTGAAGGTTGCCCTCGAGTACCTCTTCATCACCGGTGAGGTGGCGGCCTCGCGTGGCGCGCACTTCGCCCGCACCTATGACTCGACCGAGCGCGCGTGGGGGCTTCCTCGCGCCTCAGTCGGCGGCTGGGGGCTTTCGGAGGCCGACGCTCAGCAACAGTTGTTCGACCGCGCGCTCGCCGCGTGCGGCATTGGGACGACCCGGGACCTCGCTGATCACTTCCGGCTCGCCTTCCCCGCTGGAACTGGTGCAGCCGCGCGCGCGGCGTGGGCAGCGTCGGCCGTCGAGCGCGGCTTGGCGGAATGGGTCGACGTGGAGGGCTGGGAGGAGCCCGCGCTGCTTGCCGTGGGCGAGGCGACCGATGACGCCCCATGGCACCGCGCCGCGGCGGATCCTGGGCGCGCGACCGCCGTCACCTTGGTGAGCCCGTTCGACCCGGTTGCGTGGTTCCGGCCGCGCCTTGCCCGCATGTTCGGCATGGACTACCGGATCGAGATCTACACCCCCGCGCCCAAGCGGGTCTTCGGCTACTACTGCCTGCCGTTCCTCATGGGAGATCACATGGTGGGCCGCGTCGACCTCAAGGCGGATCGCAAGGCGGGGGTGCTGCGGGTGGAGGCCGCGTGGCGTGAAGAGACGCGCGTGCCTGGCGCACGCAGACGGTCCGACGCTGCGGTGGTGAAGGCGCTGGCGGACGAGTTGGGCTCGGCAGCGGCCTGGCTGGGGCTCAGCCGCATCGACGTCTCACCACGGGGCAACATCGCCGACACGTTGCGCGCTGCCGTGGCGGTCCCTGCGTAGGTCACGGGCCCGAAAGCAAAAGAGGCCCGGCGAACCGGGCTCTTTCGTGACACAGAACCGGCAAGCCGGGCCATGTCGTGGCGGGTGAGGGATTCGAACCCCCGTAGCTCTCGCAGCTGATTTACAGTCAGCCCCCTTTGGCCGCTCGGGTAACCCGCCGTGCGCTTGGCGCGCATGGAAGGATAGCAAGGAAAGCGGTGCCCACGCGAACAGGGCCCTTGGGCGGGGTGCCCAGGGGGACCGCAGCACTAGCCTGAAACGTGAAGGAGGACTCGGTGGCGAGCGACAGCAGCTTTGATGTGGTGAGCAAGGTAGACCGCCAAGAGGTGGACAACGCCCTCAATCAAGCGCGCAAGGAAGTGGAGCAGCGCTACGACTTCAAGGGCGTGGGCGCATCGATCGAATGGTCGGGCGAATCGATCCTCATGAAGGCGAACTCCCCCGAGCGTGTGCGCGCTGTGCTTGACGTCTTCATCTCCAAGCTGGCGAAGCGTGGCGTTGAGCTGAAGGCTCTCGAATATGGCGATCCAGAGGCGTCCGGCAAGGAGTACCGGATGACAGCCACGATCAAGCAGGGCATCTCTCAGGAGACGGCGAAGAAGATCACCAAGCTGATCCGCGATGAAGGCCCCAAGGGTGTGAAGGCGCAGATCCAGGGCGATGAGGTGCGCGTCAGCTCGAAGTCACGCGATGACTTGCAGTCGGTCATTGCGCTGCTCAAGGGAGCTGACCTCGACGCGGCTCTGCAGTTTGTGAACTACCGCTGACCATGGCCGCTCCACAGGCTCCTGCGGCGTCGCGCCGACGCCGGAAGAGTCTGAGAGCGTGGGTACCGCCTCAGCATGGCGTCTGGGCCATGCTGCTCCTGCCGTATCTGTCGGGCCTTCAGTATGGGCAGTCATGGCTCCAGGTGCCGCTGCTCATCATGTGGCTCAGCGGCTGGTTGTTCACCCACCATGCGCTGCTTGGCGTCAAGACGTTGCGATTTGGCCGCTATCGACGGCAGATCGGCGTCTACGCGCTTCTCAGCGCCGCAGGCGCAGTTCCTGTGTTCGTCGCGCGCCCGGGCCTGCTTGCTTTTGCACCGGCCTTTGCCGTGCTCTTTGCGGTCAATGTGGTTGCGGCACGCATGGGGCAGGATCGCGCCACCGGAAACGGGATCGCCTCCGTCACCATGGCGTCGCTCATGGCGATGATCGCCCCCGCTTCGGCAGGCGAGGATTGGACCATTGGCATCGGCGCCGCAGTCATCACGTGGCTGTATCTCGCTGGCACGGTGCTGTACGTGAAGACGATGATTCGGGAGCGTGGCTCGCGCCTGCACTATGCGATCTCAGTCGCCGGCCATGGCGTCGCGCTCGTCGCGAGCGTGCTCGTCAGCCCGTGGTTTGCGATTCCCTTCACGTGGTTCCTCGCGCGTGCCATCGCGCTGCCGCGTCACCACCTCAAGGTTGCCGTGGTGGGCATCCTTGAGGTGGTGAACGCCGTCATGCTCTTGGGCGTGACGATCGCCGTTGTCTAGGGCAGCTGCCTCCGCCGGCGCTCGGCCCAGATGAGGAAGCCGGCACCAAGAACGAGCAGGGTGGAGCTCCACCCGATCATGCGGCCCACGCCTTCCACGCCCGTGTGGGCAAGGACGGGCTCGTACTGGTTGATGAGAGTCGCAATGTGATCTGCAGGGACCGGCTCCGTCCACGCGATCGCCTGCGAGACGCTCAACGGAATGTTGTCGGCAAGACGTGCCACCTCAAAGAAGGCGCCCACGCTGCCCTGCTCCGAGACCACGCAGTCCGATCCCACCGGGATCCCGTCGATGCGCACCGCGTAGTTGCTGACACGGCGGAGTTCGACCGCGCTGAACGCTCCCATGTCGACGCTCTGGCCGGCGACCTCACAGCGCACGTCGGCCCGGATGGTCAGGGGTGCGAGTGCGGCCGCACTGCCGGTGAACTCCTTGTGCACCTCGATCGACCCGGTGACAAGGTGAACGCCCACGTGTGCGGGAGCGATCTTCCGGTACGTGGGAGCACCTTGGTCGCGGTACTTCACACCAAACTGGTTCCACGCAAAGGTGTCGCCCACCGGCACGGCGACAGGAGCGCCGTTGGGGTTCGCCGACGAGGCCGGAACGTTCTCCGTGCTGAAGGTGACGTCAATGAAGTCTCCAGGCAGGAGCGCACCGGACTGAGTCTGTGAGAAGTCGACGTTGATGCGCACCGCCGTCACTGCGGACCAGTCAGTGCTTGGTCCCGCGGGAACCCATGTCTCGCCGTTCTGCTCGCACGGCTCGTGGTTCGCGAGGTCGTTCCACGTGCCACGGCACGCATCGATGCTGGTCGTCGTCGCCACGGTGTACGTGGCACCCACGGGCAGCCGGACGTCGAGGTCGTCCAGCATCTGCGGGCGGTACTCGGAGCCACGCTGTCCGCCGGAGATGAGGAAGGCGTCGTTCGGCGCCGGGAGGGCGTCGAAGATCTCGACCTCGCTCACCCCCGTGGTGCCCGCGTTCTCGACGTGCAGCACCCACTCGTCGATGCCACCGACAACCGAGTTGGCGGCACACGGCGCGCGGTAGTAGTCGCCGCCCGTCGCCGTGAGGTTCTGGAGGCAGACGACGCTCGGGTCAACGGGGTTGATCGCGCCCGGAGCGGCGCCGCGCACGCCCTTCACCGTGAAGAGGTTGGGTCCCACTGCGGGAGTGACATAGTCCGACGCTCCACACGTCGTCGGGTCGAGCGTCCAGTCATCGGTCACTTGGTTGCCCGATTCCACGGGGCCACAGCGGTCAAGGATCTCCGCGGTGGTCACGACCATCTCGTTGGTGGCGCGTTGACCGGCGCTGAGACCAGGCTGCAGCTCAAGCTCGAGACGGACCGAGAACGTCTCCCCCGGTGCCATCGTGCGTCCACCCGCAGGCCACGTGAACACGAGGTCCGAGCCATCCCTCGTCACCGAGGTGGGCGTGCCGAGCAGACCGGTCGGGTCCGGGGTGTACACCGGAGCGATGGTGCCGAGGTAGGCGAGGTGCGGCGGGATCTCATCACGCAGTTCCTCGATGGTGAGGTAGCCCGAACCGGCGTTCGTGAAGGTCAGCTCCCACGGCACCGACTGGCCAGCGGAGGCAGAGCGGACACCGTCATTCGCGACCTTGGCGACCTCCAGCTCGAAGGTGCCGAGGCTGAGCGTGACCAGAGCGGCGGCCTCGCGAATCTCGGAGCTCTCACCGTTGAGACGATCGGAGATCACCTCCACGACGTTCTCGACGGTGTCGGGCAGATCGATCGCGGCACCGGACTTGCGCAGCTCGTCGCGCAGGACGACCTCGTAGTCGATCGACGTGCTCCACGTCGCTGCGGGCACCGAGTTCGAGAAGAATGCGCCGTCAGCACGCGAGAACACGAAGCGCACTCCCTCGATGAGCGGGTACTGAGATGCCGTCACGGGCATCTGCACCCCGGCGAGCTCTTGCTTTGCGCTGGTGATCCACTGATAGGCGCCATTCGGACCGAAGGGTCCGTAGACACCCACCGTCACGCGATCGGCACCGGCAGGTGCTGTCACCGTGCCGAGGCCCACGAAGTCGAAATAGTCCCAGAACTCAGGCGACGTCGCCACCGAGTCGACCAGACGCACTTCCGCCGGGGACAACGTGCTCGCCGGGGCGGTGCCCTGGTTCGCGCCGATCGTCACCGTGACCGGATCGTGCCGCTTGGGCTCCGTGATGAGCGAGGGCGACACCGACTTCACGGCGGCGACGTTGATGTCTCCACCCGTGAGGACCGCAGTCGCGGTCGCGTAGGCGCCGTTGCGTTCGCCATCGTTCAGCACCACGTCGTAGCTCTGTGCGAAGGCGCCGTTGGGAACCTGCACCGTCTGGTTTGCGACGAGGTCCTGAACCGCACCGCTCGAGCGCAGATGAGTCCGGGCTCGCACGTCGAGCACCACCTGCAGCACGTTGCTCGACGAGATCGTGCCACCGGTGACCGCCGGGTTCGTACCTTGGAAGGTGACGGAGACGCCGACGACGTCGACGAGCTCACTCGGGGTCATCGCGTGAGCTGACGTGATCGTGGTCTGCTCCGTCGTGTAGACGCCGGCGTTATAGCGCAGCAGCCACACAACCGAGGCGTTACGGTCAATCTCGCTCGGCGTCGAGGCAATGACATCGATGTTCGTGAGCGTGAAGCGGTCGAAGGGGTTGTTGCCCTCGTCGCGCGTCAACCAGTCGATCGACGTGTCGAACGGGTCAGCAACAGCGTCGGCCGCTGTCGCCGGCGACTCGCAATCGGTGACCGGCGCCGTGTCAAGGCACACCGGCGAGTCCATCACTCGCAGGTACGAAGCACGCGACACCGAGTTGTTGCGCGCTTCGACCACCCAGCGGGCGGCGGGGAACAGGTTGGGATCCACACCCTCGTCCGGCACATACATCGCCGTCGCCGGGTTCACCTGCTTGCGAATCCACACACCGGTACCCGGGTTGATGATGGTGATGGTCGCGCTGTCACGCAACGTGGTGGTGCCGTCAACGTTGACCGCGTCGAGCGTGACGACGTTCGTCACCTCACCAGGGCTGTCGTTGTTGTAGCGGCGCGACTCCGTCACCCAGTCACCCGTCGAACGCGTGGTGTTGCGGATCTGCCACTGCAGAGTGAACACACGGTCGTTCGTGCTTGCGGCGACACCCGAGTCGACTTCCGGCGCGTACGGGTCATACGTGGGGCCGGCCACGGCCGCGAGCGCGCGCGCTGACGCGTTCTCGCCGACAACAATCCGGACGCCTTCGGTCGACGCGCGCTCAGACTCGGTGAGCACGTATCCCACGAAGCGCCCTTGCGCGTTGATCCAGCCACCCACGGGCTCCGGCACGGTGTTCCACGTGGTGCCATCGAAGAGCTCGATCCGCTCGATGGTGTCGTACTTGAGATACCAGCCCTGAGTGAACGGGGTCGTGTTCGCGTTGATCGGGGCGATGCGCTCAAGGTCAAAGGCGTCGAACACCGAGTCCTCAAGGGCAGTGCCGTCGCCGGTGTCAGTGATCGTCACTGAGCTGTAGCCCTCGGTGACGAACCAGCCCAGCGGAGTCTGGCGCAGCTGACCCGACTGCGCGGCGACCGAGAGGTCGTTCCAGTCCTTGGAGATCGCGACATCGGGGCCGTCGCTCGTCAGCACACCATTGACGACGCCGGTGCCCGTGCCGTCAAGAGGCGTGCCCTCCGGGGTGTCACCGCCACCGGTGACAAAGGCCGTGTTGGGCAGGTTGAGCACCTGACCTGGCTCCGGCTCCACGGCGGCGCCGCTGCGGAGCACAGCGCGGGCGACAGCCGAGAAGTACGGGGTCACCGTCGTGTCCTGTGCGAGACCGGTCGTGGACGTGAAGACAAAGCGCAGACCCACGACGTCCTCGCGGGTGTGGTCAGAGCCCGCGAGCGCGGTGGCGACCTCAGCCGAGGTCAAGCCGACAATTCGCGGCGATCCGTCCTCGGCGAAGTTCGCAAGGGTGCGCCACGTGCCGGAGGGGTCACGCCATTGGATGCGGAGGCCAGCGTCGGCCGGGATCTGGGTGGGCGAGATCGCCGAGAGGGTGAAGCCATCCCAGAAGGTGTTGTTGCCGGTCCACGCGTCCTCGACGAGGATCTCGTCCACGTTGACGTAGTTCGACGTGGCGATGACGCGGCTGCGCAACGAGACGACGACGCGATCGCCGGGGCTCACTGCGCCGCTCGGCGCCACACGCTTGTCCATCGTCGACGTGATGGAGGGACGCACGAGCGTCAGCGTGTCCTGAGCGCTCCCGCTCGCCGTCACGCCGTTGGTCGCTTCCACGGAGACGTTGAGGGTGTTGGGGACATTCACTGAGGTTTGTGACGCCGTTGCGGATTCGTCGGTGTCGACGCGGACATCGACGACAGCGCTCGTACCGGGGTCAATCGCGCCCGTGGCCGCAACAAACTCGATCTCAAGGCCGGTGATCGCACCGGGCGGCCCATCGGGCGCGCCTGGTGCTTCGACGACTTCGGTCCGCGGCGGTCCGCCTGCACGCATGTAGTACGTGATGTTGGCGTGAGTCGCGCCGCTCGGCCACGAGAACGTGGGGCCGAAGCCGTCGAAGTCGACGTCGTCCGTGAAGAAGTTGAGGTCACGCAGGGTGAGCGTGCGCACGCCAACGTCGGACTGGTTCGTCGCTGTCAGCTGCATCGTCGTCACGTCACCGGCGGCGATGCGATCGGGCGAGAAGTTCTTGACGGCGGACACGTCGACCGCGGGCGGGGTGATGATGTGCGTGGCCGACGCCGTGGCGGAGACGGGCGCGAGGCCGGGCGCCGCGACGGTCGCGATCGCGGTGTTGTCGACCTGGTGCGTCGCGAGGGACAGGTCCGCTTCAAGGTCGCGGTCCTTGGCACGCTGCACGAGGTTGAGGTCGAAGGCGAGCTCGCCATCGTGCTCGATCTGCGTGCCGGTGTAGGTGATGCGCACACCGGCGACCTCATCGAGGTCGACTCCGCTCGGCAGCGAAGGGTTCGACGTGATCGGCGTTGCCGCACCGACGGCCCAGTTCCAGCTGCCGCCCGTGAAGACATACGTGTCGAGTCGCATCGCCTCGGCACCCTCGGGAGCCGTGACGCCAGACAGACCCGTGAGGTCCATGATCGTGAAGGGGTTGGATGCGTCGAGCGAGCCCGCACCGTCGACTGCCGCGGCAGGCTCCTGCAGGGACAACGAGGTGACGTCGATGTTCGATGCGTTGGTGGCGCTGAGGGAGATCGTCGATGTCGACCCCGCCTGGAACACCCGCTGCGCGGGGTTCCACAGCTTTTCGACGTCGATGTCGAGTTCTTGCGCCACCTCGACCGTCACCGTCGCCGAGGCGTCATCGGGGGACGAGTTCGTCGCCTCGGTGTACGCCCAGTTGGTGCCGGAGTAGATGCCGGGAGCAAGGTCCGCCGGGGCGACCAGCTCGATCTGAGCGGTGAAGGTGCGACCGAACTGGAGGCCGGTGCCGGCAGGAGCGGTCACGGCGCCAGTGAAGTCAACGGTGAAGGAGGTGTCCGCGGTGAGGACGGACGGTGCGGTGGGGGATGTGACGCCGTCGACGTTCCACGTCACCGTCCGCGGGATCACTCCCTCGGAGGGCGTGAAGAGCACGCTGCGGACCTCGAAGCCTGCAAGCTCGGCAGGGAACTGGTCGGTCAACGTCGCGTCGAGGCAGGACTGCTCCGAGCAGTTGACATGCACCTCGAACGTGAACGGCTCACCTGGATCAGGCGTCGCAT
>ENA-UOVV01000754-UOVV01000754.1-compost-metagenome-genome-assembly--contig:-NODE-754-length-32398-cov-10.691371_pt1 | contig 32398 bp, 18 predicted proteins | sample MGYA00238155_ERZ761577 | MGnify/ENA primary metagenome ERZ761577 (study PRJEB28898, sample SAMN06268775) | compost metagenome | isolation source: Emeryville, CA | place: USA:Emeryville, CA | collected... | reverse complement strand
ATCATGCTCTCCGACCTCGTCCTGACCCGCGGCGTCGAGTTCGTGGTGCACGCCGACGACCTCGCCCGCTCGGTGGGAGCGAGCAAGCCGCCCCTCACCCGAGCGGCTCTCGAGCTGGTCGCGCAGGCCTTCCTCGACATCGTGGTGACGCGCGGCGGCTGGAGCCTCGAGGTCGCCGACCCCCTGCTGTGGGTGCGCCTCGCCTCGGGCCGCCGCCCCTACGACGTCGACGAGCTCGCGCAGGCCCTGCACCCCACCTACACCGCGGACTCCGTGCCCGATCTCGGCACCTCTCTCCCCCTGGTCTGAGACCCCGGCGGACCACCCGCTCCACGGTGTCAGGGACGCCACGCCTGTCGCTGCAGGGGAGGTCGGTGGGCGGCCCTAGCCTGGGCATCACCATGAGCCTCGCGACGACCGAAGAGCTCGAGCATGCCCTCGAGCTGATGCGCTCGGGCTCGCACGTGTTCCTCACGGGGAAGGCGGGCACGGGCAAGTCGACGCTCGTACGGCAGTTCATGGCGAGCACGGACCGCAGGGTGGTGGTCGCCGCGCCCACGGGCATCGCTGCGCTCAACGTGGACGGTTACACCGTGCACCGCCTGTTCTCCTTCGGTCCGACGTCGAACCCTGGGTCGGTGCGCGGCCCCGACTACTTCCCGGGTCGCTTCTCGCAGACCCTGCGCGCCCTCGACACGCTCATCATCGACGAGGCCTCGATGCTGCGCGCGGACGTCTTCGACATGATCGCCACGGCCCTCGAGCGCTTCGGCCCCCGGCCTGGGGTGCCCTTCGGCGGTGTCCAGCTGATTCTCGTGGGAGACCTCTTCCAGCTGCCGCCCGTCGTCGTCGGCGAGGAGGCCCGGCACTTCGAGACCCGCTACGCCACCCCGTACTTCTTCTCGGCGGATGCCTTCGACCGCGAGGCCTTCCCGACGGCCGCGCTGACCCACGTGTTCCGCCAGCAGGGCGACGAGAAGCTCACGTCGATCCTCAACGCGATCCGCGACGGCGTGCTCCTCGACCAGGCGCAGCAGGACCTCGACGCGCGCGTCGATCCCGAGTTCGAGCCGCCCGACGACGAGCTGTGGCTCACGCTCGCGCCCACCAACCGGCTCGTCACGGCGCGCAACCGGAACCGGCTCGCGCGGCTGCCCGGGCAGGAGGTCCAGAGTCGAGCGGTGCGCACCGGGGACCTCGCGAGCTTCGACTCCCCCGTCGAGGACGTTCTCACGTTCAAGGTGGGCGCTCAGGTCATGATGCTCGCGAACGACCCCGCCGACCGCTGGGTCAACGGGACCCTGGGGCGCATCGCGTGGGCCGGGGTGGACGAGGACGGCGCCGTCACGGCCGGGGTCGAGCTGGCGAACGGTGCCGTCGAGACCGTCCACCCCTACACCTGGGACGCGACCCGCCCGGTGCTCGCCGGCGGCACCCTGCACCGCGAGGTGGTGGGCACCTTCACCCAGCTGCCCTTCAAGCTCGCGTGGGCCGTGACGATCCACAAGGCCCAGGGCCAGACTCTCGAGCGCCTCGTGGTGGACCTCACGGGCGGGGCCTTCGACTTCGGCCAGGTGTACGTCGCGCTGAGCCGTTGCACCTCGATGGAGGGCCTCGTCCTGACCCGTCCGGTGCGCGCGAAGGACCTGCGCACCGACCGGCGGGTGCTGCGCTTCCTGCGCGCGGCGACCTCACCCGGGCCCGAGGTGCGGCGCTGCGCCGTGGGGATCCTGACGGTGGGTGAGGAAGGACGACTCTCCCGCCCACGGCCCGTCGAGATCGCCGTCGCCTTCGAGGACGGCACGGCGGTGAGCACCCTCGTCAACCCGCAGCGTGACCTCGGCTCGGCGCGAGCGGACTTCGGGATCCGGGTCGACGACGTGCTCCTGGCCCCTGCGCTCACCGAGGCCTGGGCGGTGCTCGGCCCCCTGGTCGACGGCTGCACGCCCGTGGGCGTGGGCACCGACCTCGCGCTCGGCATCATCGACGTCGAGCTCAAGCGCCTCGGGAGGGTCGAGCCGCTGCCGCTGGGCGTCGAGACCCCCTCGCGAGCGCTGCTGCCCGTCGAGCGAGCCGGGCTCTCCGCCCCCAGCGCTCTCGAGCGCGCTCGGGCCGCCCTCGCCGTCCACGGACGGCTCGGCGGGGAGATCGAGGGAGCCGGCACCTTCGCGGCCCCCGACGCCCCCGCCTCGGGCTACCTGCTCACGCGCGACCCCGAGGCGAGCCCACCCTCGACGTCCCTGAGCCCCACGCTGTCCCGGCTGCTCGCGGCGAGCCGAGCGATGAGCGAGGTCGTCCTGCACGAGGTCAGCGCGGCGGAGGTCCGCCTGCGCTTCGACCGGCGCTGGTGGGACGCCCCGGGCGAGGCGCGCGGCGAGGACACGGCGGTCGAGTCCGCCCCTCTCGAGACGAGCCTGCTCGACGACCCCGTGCTCCGCGAGGCCGTCTCCGCCCGGCTCGCGGGAGCCCTGGAACGCTCCGCGGGACTGCCGCCGCGCGTGCTCGACCGGGTGCGCGAGCTCGAGGAGCTGCTCGACACCGCGATCCTCCCGCCCCGCCTCGGCGGGGTCGAGGACGAGCTGGCCGAGCGCGTGCTCGTCCCCGAGGCGCGCGTGTGCTTCTCGGGCGAGGTGCACGACGTCGACGGGCGCTTCGTCGACAAGGGCTCGCTGCAGCGCCTCGTGCTCGGCCTCGGTCTGCGCTGGGCGCCGAACGTCTCGCGCTCCCGCTGTGACGTCCTGGTCGTGGCCGAGCCCGGCACGCAGTCCGGCAAGGCCCGCAAGGCCAAGGAGTTCGGCACGCCCGTGATCTCGGCCGCCGAGTTCTACGACTGGGTCGCTCGCCGCGGCTAGCCTCCTGGACATGCTCGTCCGCCGCACCGCCACCGCAACCGTCGCCGCACCCCGCGAGCACGTCGCCGCCCTGCTCGTGCGCACCGACCTCGAGACGCTGCGCCACTGGGACCCGCGGGTCGAGTCCGTCCAGACGAACGGTCTGCCCGACGGCGAGGTGGGGCAGGTCGTGCGCATGACCGCCCGCGTGTGGGGCCAAGAGGTCGAGATCATCCAGACCGTGCTCGTCTCCGAGCTCCCCGAGCTCTACATGGACCGGATGGAGATGCTCTCGGACACCGCGACCACGAGGACGCGACTCAGCGCGATCGATGCCTCGAGCTCGCGGATCGAGCAGTCCGTCGAGTTCGACGTGCCTGGCTGGAAGGTGCTCACGGCCCTCAGCACCGCCCTGACGGCGGGCCCGCAGCTGCGCAAGGCCCTCGCCCGCTTCGTCGAGACCTGCGAGTGGAGCTTCCGCGCGGCCTGAGCCGCTCAGGACCGGCGCGCCGTCGTCGTCCCCGAAAATGCCTTGCCGCGCCCTCCCTCGCGGCACGAGCCTGGGCGCGAACGACGAAGGAGCGCGGCAAGGCCGCCCGGAGGAAGGAGGACTGACGTGTCCACGACTGTCCTCGGTGTGTCCACGACCCACCGGCCTTCTTCCTCCAGGAGCAGCTGCCTTGTCCCAGAACTTCCCGACGACGGACGAGTCGCGCCCGTCTGACCTGACCGAGCTCTTCGCGCACGTCGAGTACCGCTACCTCGACGAGCTCGACCCCTTCGACCCCGAGCGCCGTCCCTCGAGCTACTGGGACGTCGACCGGTCGAGCCGCGGCCCCGAACCCCTGCCCGCATGGGTCGTGACCGACCGCGGCGCGATCGACACCGAGCTCGGCGTCCTCAAGACCGGCAAGGAGGCCGACGTCTTCCTCGTGCACCGCGAGTCCACCGACGGCTCGGGCGCGCAGGTGACGATGGCCGCCAAGCGCTACCGCGACAACCAGCACCGCACCTTCCACCGCGCCGAGGTCTACACCTCCACGCGGCGGGCCAGGAAGACGCGCGACGCCCGCGCCGTGAAGCGTGGCTCGGAGTACGGCCGCGCCGTGGCGGCCGGCATGTGGGTGCAGGCGGAGTGGGCTGCGCTGTGCCGCTACTGGCAGGCGGGCGTGCCCGTGCCCTACCCCGTGCAGGTGGACGGGAACGAGATCCTCATGGAGTTCATCGGGACCGACGGCCAGGCCGCGCCGCGGCTCGCCCAGACGCGCCCCGGCCCGCAGCTCCTCGAGGACTACTTCGCGCAGCTGCGCCGGGCGATGGTCACCCTCGCGCGCGAGGGAGTCGCGCACGGGGACCTCTCGCCCTACAACGTCCTGGCCGACGGCGAGCGGATCGTGGTGATCGACCTGCCGCAGGTGGTGGACGTGGTCGCGAACCCGCTCGGGATGGAGTTCCTGCTGCGCGACTGCCAGAACTTGTGCGACTGGTTCACCGCGCGCGGACTGGAGGTCGACGCCCAGGAGCTCTTCGGCGAGCTCGTGGGCCACGTCTACTGACCCGCGCCCGCCGCCGGCGGAGCATGGCCGACGCCGACGGCGAGGCGCCGGCTCAGGCCTCGGCGTACGCCGCGCGGCGCTGGGCCTGGCGCTCCTCGAGCTCGGCGATGAAGCGGTCGGCGTGCTCGACGAGCACTCGCACGCGCCGCTCGTCGCGGTGCACCCAGGTCCACTCGCGGGCCAGGGTGTGACGGTCCTCGACCACGAAGAGCACGCGGTCGGTGTGCAGCACGTGCATCTGCCACTGCAGCTGGTCGGAGTAGGTGCGCAGGGCCTTGGCGAGAGGCTGCGTGGCCGTCTTGAACTCTGCGATGCCCTCGGGGCCGAGCGCGTCAGGGGTCGCCATGTGCCGGTTGTCCTCCCCCACGCACAGGTGCCGGTTGTGCGGGATGCCGAACTCGGCCTCGACCCACGCGGCGATGTGCGGCTCGCGCTCGCGCCCGTGGGCGTAGACGGCGTAGTCCGGACCGCGCAGCCCGTAGAGCTTCTGCGCGAGCAAGGTCTGGCGCTGCGAGCTCGGGGTGCCGTTCTTGCGCACGATCTTGGCGCAGTCGGTCGCCGTGACGCCGCGGCGGCGGGCCAGGAGCCAGAGCTCGGGGTCCTCGGCGGTGACCAGCTGTTCGCGGTAGGTCAGGTGCCTGACCACCGGCTGGGCTGCCACCTGCTGCTCTCCTCACGACTGCCGAACGACCCCGACAGTGAACCTCACGAGGCGCGCGCGAGGGGAGTCCCACGCCGGGTACCACCCAAGTCACCCCCGGCGTGGGACGCGCAGGCGGCCCTCAGGCCGCCCGGCTCAACCGCCGCCGCCGTTCGACGACGCTCCGGTAGAGCTCGAGGTGCTCGCGCACCATGCGCTCCTGAGAGAAACGCTCCTCGACCGCGGAGCGGCAGTCCGCACGGTCGAGCTCGTCGACGCGGCCGAGCGCCTCGACGAGGTCCTCGGCCCGCGAGCGCACGAAGCCCGTGCGGCCCTCCTCGACGATCTCCGGCACGGATCCCTGGCGCGTCGCGAGCACCGGGGTGCCGCACGCGAGCGACTCGATCATCACCATGCCGAAGGGCTCGGGCCACGCGATGGGGTTGAGCAGGCAGCGCGCCTGGCCCAGCAGCTCGACCTTGGTCGCGAGGTCGACCTCGCCGAGGTACACGACGTCCTCGCCGAGCAGGGGCTTGACCTGCTCGAGGAAGTAGCGGTGCTCGGCCGGCTCGGCCATCTTGGCGGCGATCTTGAGCGGTACGCCGGCGGCGCGGGCGAGCTCGACGGCGGTGTGCACGCCCTTGTCGGGGTTCATGCGCCCGAGGAAGAGCGCGAAGCCGCCCTCGCCCTCCCCGACGGGGTACTGCTCGAGGTCGACGCCGTGGTGGATGACGCGGGCGAGCTCGGTGTCCTCGGCGGTCGAGGCCTGGTGGCGGGAGATCGCGACGACCGGGGTGTCGCGGGACATCGCTCGGTAGACGTCGCCGAGCTCGCTGCGGAAGGGGCCGTGGTTGGTGGTGACCACGGGGACCCCGAACCCGCGGGCGTACAGCGGCCCGGCGAGGGTGTGGTCGTGGACCACGTCGGCCCCCCAGGCGAGCGCCTTCTCGTAGGCGTGCACGACGTGCCTGAGCTCGGCGGCCGTGGTGACTGCGGCCGTGCCGACGGCCCGCGGGTAGACCCACTCGGTGGGTACGGGGCACGTCGAGTCGCCGGTGGCGAAGAGAAGGACCTCGTGGCCGGCGGCCTGCAGGCCGCGCGCAAGGGTGTCGATGACATTCTCTGTGCCGCCGTAGGCCTGCGGGGGGACCGCGACCCACGGCGGGGACACGATGGCGATACGCACGTGAATGGCTCCTCGTCGAGATCGTTGACCTGGGCGAGACCCGCCGCGCCGTGCGGCGGCGCCACCATCCGATCTAGCACGAGGCGACTGGCACTCGCAAGTCTCGAGTGCTAACCGGGCCTCGTGCGCCTGCCTGCGCGGATACCGTGGAGCCATGCTCGCCGCCTACGTCAGCCGGTTCGACCGCGACCACCCGCTCCTCGGCCTCGAGGTCGGTGAGGTGCCCGACGCCGTCCCGCCCACGGAGCACCCCGACTGGGCCCTCGTCGACGTCCGTGCCGCAGCCCTCAACCAGCACGACCTGTGGTCGCTGCGGGGCGTGGGCCTGCGCGAGGAGCAGCTGCCGATGGTGCTCGGCTGCGACGGCGTGGGCACGACGGCGGACGGCCGCGAGGTCCTCGTGCACGCCGTCCACTCGCGCGCGAGGGTGTGGCGGTCCTCGACCACGAAGAGCACGCGCTCGGTGTGCAGCACGTGCATCTGCCACTGGAGCTGGTCGGAGTAGGTGCGGATCGCTTTGGCGAGCGGCTGGGTCGCCGTCTTGAACTCGGCGATCCCGCCCTCGCCCACGGCATCCGGCGTGGCCATGTGCCGGTTGTCCTCGCCCACGCACAGGCTCGTGTTGTGCGCGATCCCGAACTCCGCCTCGACCCACGCGGCGATGTGCGGCTCGCGCTCGCGCCCGTGCGCGTACACCGTGTAGTCCGGGCCGCGCAGCCCGTAGAGCTTCTGGGCCAGCAGCGTCTGGCGCTGCGAGCTCGGGGTGCCGTTCTTGCGCACGATCTTGGCGCAGTCCGTGGCCGTCACCCCGCGCCGGCGTGCCATGAGCCAGATCTCGGCGTCCTCGGACGTGACGGGCTGCTCGCGGTACGTCAGGTGCCGGATCACCGGTTCCGCTGCCACCTGTTGCTCACCCCTCGCTACCGACCTGCGCAGGCCCGCCTTTTCCCCTGCCGCCCGCCAGTGAACCTCAGCCTCCTCCGGGCGGCACGAACTTCACGGCGAGGAGCGGGACGACGCGAACTCGCTCTCGAGGAGAGGCATGGGCGCGCACCTCTCCAGGACACGCGCGATGGCCGCCTTCTCCGCCGTGGTGACCCAGAGGCCGTATGCCAACTTGACGCTCACCTGGCGCGCAACGTACTCGCAACGAAAGCCCTTGTTGGGCGGGAGCCAGGTGGCCGCGTCCCCTGCCCCCTTCGACTGGTTGAGCGGACCGGAGGCCGCGAGGAGGTTGAGCGGGTCGTTGCCGAAAGCATGCAGCTTCTTCTCCGGCCACGACTGCGCCCCCTTCTGCCAGGCGTCAGCCATGGCGACCACGTGGTCGATCTGCACCTCGCTCGACGTACCCCACCCTCGCTCGAACTTGATCTCGTCACCGGAGTACGGGTCGATCAGCACGCCCGACTCCACGACGCAGTCCTGAGTACCCGCGCGAATCCTCACCTCGAGGAGATCCCTGCGAAGGATGTCGTTGCGGACGTCGCAGCCGTTCCGGTCGAGGTCGACGGATCGATAGGCGAAGAGCTCGCGGTCGTACCCCGTCATCGGGGCGCGACCCTTGACCTCGAGCAGCTCGAGAGCCTCGAGGGCCGAGAGCCCCGCAGGCTCCTCGTCCGAAGCTGTCGGGGGTCCGGCCCCCTCCGGGTCCACCGGCTCAGCGCCGAGGCTCGGATCGAGCGAGTCGGCCTCGGGAGAAGGGCTCGAGCTCGGCATCCCCTCGGCGGCGCTCGGGGAGGCAGGGGCGGGAAGGGACGCGCTCGGCGTCGGGGCGGTGCTCGCCTCGGCCGAATCGAGAGCACCCACCGGCTCCCCCACTTCGGGAGCGGCCGCGAAGAGCCTCCCAAGGCCGAGACCCGCCAGGAGGAGCACCACCGGGACGGCGACGACCCATGCGGGCGGACGCCGACGAGCAGGTGAGCTCTTCGAGGCCTCGCTCGAGGAAGCCTCCGAGGGACGCAGGTCGTCCGGTAACCACGACGGGGCCCGGGGAACCTGGAGCTCGTCGTCGAAGGGGCTGGTCACTCTCACTCCATCGGCATCCGAGCGCGACTTCCGCACCCACGAGCTCCAGATCTCGGCATGCGCCCTGTGCGGACCCCTTCAGACGCCGGCCCCTGGTGCCGATAAGTCGTTCAGCAGCGCGCTCCAGCCGGGACCCGACATGTCCCCTCGTGCGGGAGCGCGGGGCGCGCCCCCCTCACGGGGCTGCGCCAGGTGAACTCACGGGCAGGCGAGCATCGAGGAGGTACGGGTGAGGGCAACCGATCGTGCCGACGACGTGCGCGCACCGTCGTGGCCGGTAGCTGCTGCGCTCGTGTGCGCGGCAGGGTCTGCGACCGTCGCGATCCTCGGGCTGCTGGCCGAAGGCAGTCTCGAGATCACCTTCGTAGCCGCCGGTTACGCCGTCGGGGCCCTCCTCACCATCGTGTTCGCCTGCTTCTACCGAGCACTGCGCAACGCGCGACGAGGTCACGGGCGCTTCCGTCCACAGCCCGGGCTCGACCGGGTGGTCGCCGGCCTCATGGCACTCGGGATCCTCGCGGGGCTCGTGAACGCCTACCTGCTCGCGACGGAGCTCGCCAAGTGAAGGGCCACGCCCGACGCCGTGGGGCCCTGCTCGCGCTGGGGGTCGTCCTTGCGGTCGCCTCGGCGCCTCCGACCCTCGCAGCCTCAGACCTCAGCGACACCTCTGCACGCTCCTTCGCCGACGTCGCACAGTGCGCAGCGGACTCAGACCACCTCGTCGCCGCGATCGTGGTCGACGAGTCAGGCAGTCTTCGACTCACCGACCCCGAGGACGAACGCGTCACTGCGGTGCTCACGGCTCTCGACGCCCTCGAGCAGCTCGAACGCTCCTCGGCCGACCGCCTCGACGTCCAGGTGAGCCTCGCAACCTTCGGCAACACCTACAACGAGCTCGTCGGCTGGGGCGCGGTCAGCAGGGGCCACGCCGACGCCGTGCGCAAGGCCGCAGAGCGCGAGCTGCCCGAGCGAGACCGCGGGAACTTCACGGACTACCGCGTGGCACTGCGGGGCGCGCAGCAGAGTCTGAACGCGCGGACCGCGGAGCTCGAAGGTTCGAGCTGCGCGGTCACCCTGTGGTTCACGGACGGACGGCTCGACGTCGACGGCTCGGGCGGAGAGAGCGCCGCGAACGACGCCGCGCGCAAGGAGATCTGCAGCCCGCAGGGGATCGCGGACGGAGTCCGTGGAGACGGCATCACGGTCGTGGCCCTCGCACTCTTCGCCAACGACGGCGGCGGCGCGGTCACGCAGGAGGACCAGCTGCGACTGCGCGCGATCGCCGAGGGCAGCGCGGGCGGCGAGGAGTGCGGCACGGTACCCGTCCCGTCCTCGTCCTCGCCCGGAGCCTTCCTTCGAGCCGAGAATGCGGGGGCGCTCCAGAGGCTCTTCGCGCAGGCTGCGGCGCTGATCGAGGGAGCCTTCCCGGGCCTCTCCGTCGCGTGCCCCGGTCCCGAGTGCTTCGACGGTGCCCTGCCGATCCCTGCGGACGCTGGCATCAGCCGGGTGCGGATCGTCGTCGAGCACGACCCCGGTGGCCGGTCCCTCCTTCTCGAGTCCCCCTCAGGCACCCAGGTCGAGCTCGAGCGGGGCGAGTCCACGATCGACGGCGCTCAGCTCGCCGTTCGCAACCGGGAAGCCCTCACAACGGCGGACCTCAGCTTCCCCGGATCGGGGTCCCCGGGAGGGACCTGGACCCTGCGGAGCAACCCGGATGCACCGACGCGGGCCGATGTCTACTACTTCTGGGCGGGGGAGCTGCGCCTGACCGCCCCGGACGAGATCGTGCTCGGCGAGGCGGCGACGATCGAGGTAGCCGTCGTCTACCCGGACGGCTCGACGCTCGACCTCTCCGCCCTGGGCACCTCCGAGCTCGTGGTCCAGGTGGCCGGCAGGCCGGTCGCAGCCCACCCTGGTCCCGGTGGCGTGTGGCAGGTCAACGTCACGGTCCCGCTCGCCGAGGCCGTGACCTCGCTGCCTGTCGAGGCGGAGCTCCGCGCGAGCACGCAACCCACAGGGATCCCGCTGGGCCCGGTGCGAGCGAGCGCAGAGTTTCCCACGAAGCTGCCTGCCAGCTACCCGAGCGTCAGCCCTTCGCGCCTCGTCCTGCCGACCATCAGTGGGGAGGCTGGCACCGCGGCCGCCATCACCGTCACGGGTGCGGAGCGAGGCACATCGCGGGTGTGCTTCGGCGAGGCGAACACCGTCGGACCCGAGACGGCAGGAGCGGTCACGGTCATGGTCTCCTCGCCGTGTGTCGAGGTGGACGCCGGCCAGGCCGTGGACGTCACCGTCTCCATCGCCACCGACTCGGCCGCCGACGGCCGGATCGACGGGTCGATACCCGTCACGCTTGAGGCGGCGGACGACGGTGCGTCGATCGCGATGGACCTCCCCTTCACCAGCTCCATGGTCCGTCCGGTCGACGAGGCGAAGCGCTGGGCCCTCGTGGGGGCCCTCACTCTCGGGGCGCTCGCGCTCGCCTGGCTCACGGCCGAGCTCGCGCGTCGCGTCTCCGACCGGTTCGTCCTCGGCACCGACGCCCGCGTGGCCTCGGTCCCGGTCGAGATCACGACGGCAGGGCTGCGGCGCGTGGACCCCAGCTCCTCGGAGCTGCTCGACGCCGCCGAAGACTTCGAGCCGATCCCGGAGATCACGAAGACGAAGCGGATGCCGGGGTTCTCCGCCCAGGGGCTCGAGTTCAAGAGGTCCTTCTCCTGGAACCCGCTCAGCTCGGGCCGAGCTTGGGCTCGTTCGCGCTCGGGAGCCATTGTGGCGAGCTTCACGCGCGACGGCATCCTCCTCGACCCCGCAGGCGAGCGCGCTCCCGTCGACTTCCCCGGGAGCACAGGTTTCGTCCTCGAGGTCGAGAACCCGAGCTCTTCCGGGGAAGGCGGCGCCCTGCGAGGCCGCCTGGTGGTGATCATCGACTCCCCCGACGGCCGGGCCAAGGTCCTGCCGGGTCGGCTGGAGATGATCGGTACGGCTCCGTGGGACCGGATCGTCGAGCAGGTGACTGCGGCCGCGGCGCACCGCGGCGAGCAGGGCACCTCCACGGAGCCGAAGAGTGCGCGGCGCGGCGAACCAGCGCGGCCCACCGGAGCGCCCCCTCACCCCGAGCCCGGGCAGGGGACAGAGAACCGACCGCGCACGATGCTCGACGAGACCCCCACGACCGAGGACGACGGGCCGCCTGCGCCGACGATCAGCTGGACCACGGCGAGCAGCGAGTCACCGACCCTGCCGCCCGCGTCGTCGGGCAAACCGGGACGCGCGCCGCGTCCCCCGCGACTCGGCCGCAAGAAGGACAAGGACAGGGGTGCGCGCGACGATCGCCCCCGTCCCGCTCCGGACGAGGGCCAGGACCCACCAGCTCCGTCCATCAACTTCTGGGACTAGCGCGGCTGCCCAGGCACTCGACCACTCCTGATCACTGAAAGAACGCGAGGAACTCACGATGCTCCGTCCATTCCTTCTCGTCGGCGTCGGCGGCTCCGGCGGCAAGACGCTGCGCGTGATCCGCGACGACCTGCAGCGCCGCCTCCACCAGGCTGGATGGGAGGGCGACCTTCCTCGCGCCTGGCAGTTCCTGCACGTCGACGTCCCGACCGTCGCGGACGGCAACGACCCTGACCTCCCCGAGCAGCTCCCCGAGCGCCAGTACCAGGGGCTGGTCGGTACCGGGATTGACTACCGCACGATCGACCAGGCGATGATCAGCACGGGTGGTGGCCACCTCAAGGACGCCCTCGGCGGGTGGCGTCCTGACCCGAACCGGGTCAACATCCCGGCGAGCAAGGGCGCGGGACAGTTCCGCGCCCTGGGCCGAGTCATCACCGTCGGCAACCTGAACCGGGTGTACGACGCGCTGCAAACCGCTCGTCGCCACCTCACCGGGGCCGAGGTCATCGGCGAGCTCCAGCGCGCGACCACGACCCTCGGGGGCAAGCCGGCCACCATCCCGCACGAGCCCACCGTCATCGTGATCTCCTCGATCGGAGGCGGTTCGGGCTCGGGGGCCGTGATCGACGTCTGCGACGCGGTGCGCGCCCTCGGCGACAAGTGGGCGAACCACAGCGTCGGGATCCTCTACGCACCCGACGTCTTCGACTACCTCCCCGAGGAGGCGCGGCGCGGCGTGCGCCCGAACTCGCTCGCTGCGATCACCGAGCTGCTGAGCGGCTACTGGAACGACGAGGGCGCGAGCGAGGGGACCAACGACCTCTTCGCGCGCTACGGCGTCCAGTTCACCGCGGACAAGCGCCTCGGCCCGCGCTACCCCTTCCTCGTGGGCGCGCGCAACGAGGCGGTCACCTACCCCACGCAGAACGACATCTACCGCGCCATGGGCCGCTCGATCGCCTCGTGGGTGGCGAGCTCGGCGCTCCAGGACAAGATCACGGCCTACATCGAGGGCCAGTGGGCCGCGACGAACCAGGCCGTCCCGGACCGACTCCCCCTCCACCCGCAGGGCACCGAGACCCCGTTCTCGGCGCTCGGCTCGGCGCGCGTCGGCCTCGGTCGTGACCGCTTCCACGACTACGCCGCGGAGCACCTCGCCCGCACTGTCGTGGACCGCTTCCTCCGTCGCCACGAGGAGCTGCGTCAGCCGGGGGACGACCGCACCGAGAAGCAGCTCATCCGTGACACCGCAGATGACGTGTGGGGCGGCTTCCTCACTGCATCCGGCCTGCACGAGCGCGGCGAGGAGAACAACCAGATCCTCGACGCCCTCCAGCCGCCCGAGCTGCTCGAGGACCTCAAGTCCGTCTATTCGCAGATCCTGCAGGCTGTGAAGAAGGCGATCCCCGCGAAGGGGGCCCGCGCTGTCGACGTGCGCCGCACGATCCGCAACGAGGTGCTCGCGCGCCAGTCGCAGTTCCAGACGCAGCAGCTCGCGTGCCGGGTCGACGCCGCTCGCGGCTGGGTCGACATCATCCAGCAGAAGCTCGCGACGCTCGCCTCGAGGAGCATCGCCCAGCATGGCGCACCGGTCACCGTCGAGCTCTTGCGCCGGCTCATCACCGAGGTTCGTGCCGTGAACGACGAGCTGCGCACCGAGGCCGTCCAGCGTCGGCGCTGGGCGGACGACATCGACCAGCAGATCCGCAGCGCGCTGGACGACGCCGACACCGCGGTCATCCTCGAGTCCACGGACCGCCTCACCGAAGCCGTCAAGCGCGCGGTGAACACCTTCGTGTACGAGCAGGAGGCGGAGATCCGTGAACTTGCCGCGCGACTGATCCCAGACCTCGTCGCCAACGTCCTCGAGCCTCTCGAGACCGCACTCACGAACGCGATCGAGTCCCTCCAGGAGGAGGAGACGGGACGGGGCGCAAGCCGCCCCTCGGGCCTGGCCACCTGGCCGGTGGGCGACATCGTGCCCATCAGACTCAAGCCCGCCCCGAACGAGTTCTTGCTCGAGTCCGCTGACGAGTACCCCGCGATCCTCGGCAGCCTCGTGCGCCGGACGGTCGGGGTGGAACAGGCGGCCGAGGCGCGGCGCCAGGCGGACATCCAGGTGCTCCTCGGGACGATCGAGCCCGAGTCCGACACCCAGTCGCTCATCAGGCTCGAGCAGGACTGGGTCCCGGCCGACCACCTCCTCCAGCGCAGCGTCACTGCAGCGCCCTCGCGCGCCAGGTACGCGGTGCACGCCGCGAGCGCGCAGATCCGTGACCGAGCGGCGGAGTGGCTCACCCGGCCCGGGACGGCGGCGGGCAAGTACCTCTCTGAGGGCCTGCGCGACTACCTCTCGCCTGATGCCGTCAGCCCCGCCGTGCACGCGGACCGGCTGCAGAGGTTCGAGTCCAAGCTCATCTCCGCGCTCAACGCGGGGGCGCCGCTCGTGAGCGTCAACCCCTCCGTGCTCGTCCAGGTGCACGAGAAGTCCGAGGTGGCCTACTCGGTGTCCTTCTCCGAGGTCCCTCTCCCCGACCGCTCTCCGGGCCGCGGCGTGTTCCGCAAGGTCCTCGAGGCTCGCGGGCAGTGGAACGAAGGCGTCGAGAAGTCGTTCTCGGACGGCAACGGTGGCTTCATCGACCTGTTCACGATGCTGCGCGAGGCATACGAGCCCGTCGTCTTCGACTCGCTCATGCGCCCGATCGCGAGCGAGTGGGGTGCCCGTTCGAGCGCGGACGACTCCCGCTCCGAATTCTGGCGCTGGCGCCGGGCCCGCCCGATCACCGAGGCGCTCCCGATGGCGCAATCGACGCTTTCGAACATGGTGAAGGGATGGTTCACCGCCGGGTGCCTCGACCAAATCCGGACGAGCAACGGCCGCGTGGAGCTCTTCGTCCCGAACGACGTCGGCAGCGGCGGGCAGTACGCCTCCTTCCCCTGGCCCACGCTCCGTGCCGTGCGCTTCGACTCTGCGGACCTGCTCCCGGCCGTCCTCGAGTCGGTCGCCCTTGCCATGCTCGAGGTGAACACCTCGGAGTCGCTCGAACCGATGCGCCCCTACCGCAGGCTGCTGGCGCTCGGATCGGTCGACGACCACCAGCTCCCTGACGAGCTGCTGACGTGGATCCTCGAAGGCCGCCGTACACACGCGAGCGAGTCCAGCTCGGGCGAGTGGGACGTGCGCCAGCAGGCGGTGGCCGCCCGGCTCGAGGCGATCATGGGCGCTTTCCAGTCCCAGTTCGCGAAAGAGGAGGAAGCCCCCGATGTTCTCGGGATGTCGCGCGCCTTCGAGCTGCGTCACCTCATCCTCGGCGCTCTCGGTGACCTCCACCGCGCGGTCACCTCGCTCACCCCGCCGTCCGGAAACGCGGTGTTCTTCTGATCATGCGCTCCTTGACGCTCTTCCTCCTCGGCGACGGCGAGCACGGTGCTGCCCTGCTCGACCTCGCCGACTCGTGGACCCGCGCCGGGATCCTTGACGAGGCGCTCTGGCTCACCCCTTCCAGGGTGGTGATCCCCGCGAGCGGCCCGCCGGACGCGACTGCGGTGCACATGGGCCGACATGGCCGTGAGGACGTGAACCTCTTCGAGCACATCGGCCGGTTCCGGCTCGACCTCGTCAGGGTCGTCGTGGGGCATCTGCTGCCCGACGACGCGACCACGACCGACCTCGAGCTCAACTCCGTCGGAGCGCAGATCGCCCAGGCGATCCGCGCAGCGCTGCCTCGAGGGCACGAAGGCAGCGCCGAGCGCGGGACTCGCCTGCATCGCGCAGTCGTGCTGGTCCCTGCCTCCGGCGTCTCGGGCAAGGACCCCTCGGCGCTCCAGCCCGGCTGGGAGGTCAACGCGATCATCTCCCCCGAGGATCGCCCCGACCTGGACCGGTCGAGCATCTACGTGCGCCACCCGGGCAACTTCCACGGGCACGCCGCGTCCGCGCTGACCGCCGTCGGAGGAGTGCTCCGAGGCGTTCCTGACGGCGCTCTAGACGACATCACGACGGACTCCACATCGATGGAGACGGACGCCGTGGTGGCTCGCATCATGATCAGGTCGGTGATCGGCGAGGATGTCCTCGACCGGATCGCCCGGAAGGTCTTCGAGGTCGAGAACGCTGACTTCGACGGCCCGGCGAGCGTGGTCTCGTGGGCCCGGCCGGCGTCCCAGCCAGAGCTCGTCTCCAGCCACGCGGCGCAGCACCTGCTCGACCAGCCTGAGTGGCAGGACGTCCCCCCTCCCGCGACCCCGTCGCCCGTGGTCGAGAAGCAGGGGTTCTGGTCGGCCCTCGTGACCGCGACCAGCTTCAACCTCAAGACGACGGGTGCCGTCTTCTCGTGGGAGCTCTCGCGCAAGCGGGCCGAGTTCGAGCATCGCGCCACCCATGCGATCGTCGGGGCCGAGGGCGGCGCTCTCGTCACCCTCGGCCCACGCCCCGTCCAGGAGGTCGCGGGCGCGGCGCAGGGTCTCGTCCAGCAGCAGCGCGAGCGGCTCAAGCAAGAGCTCGCTTTCGAGTCCACGCGAGCGCCCGCGATCCAGCCGAGCACGTGGACCAATCTTCGAGGGCTCGCGCTCGGCCTCGTCGACGGCGGCGATCTGGGCGAGTTCCCCGCTCCCCGTCAGCTCGGGAAGAGGGAGCTGCTCAACGCGTCCTCCGTCGTCGTCGCTCCCGGCACCTCGTGGAAGACCCTCGACGGCGAGGCGGTCCTTGCCGACGACCCCAGGGCCATGCGAAGGTACGGCGCCGACCTGAAGGACGCCCTGAGTGCATCGAGCGACCGTGTCGCGGCGCTCAAGCGCAAGCTCGAGGAAGCCGAGAAGGTCGCCGCAGAGAGGCGCGCCGCCGAGAAGCGCGCGGCGGAGAAGAAGGACGCCACGGAGGAGCGGGCCGAGGACGCAGACGAGTCCCCGGAGCAGGGGAACGGCGAGGAGCCGGAGAAGAAGCCCCAGCCCCCGCGCCGCTCGCGCTCGGCGACGGCCGAAGATCCGGAGGACCCGAACGTCGTCAGGGCGAGCGAGAAGCTCGAGCGAGCGAAGCAGGAGCACGCTGCTCTGGTCTCTCACCAGGAGGCCTACCACGCCTGGTCGGCGCCTATCATGAAGACCCTCCTGTGGCGGGTCGGTGACGACGTGGGCCAGCGCATCGATCGCGCCGCCACCGAACGCCAGAGGCTCGAGGGCGAGTCAGCCCGCGACACGGCTCCCCCCGCCGAAGAGCTCAAGGAGGCACAGAAGCTCCTCGTGCTCACATGGCGCGTCTTCGCGGCCATCTGGGCCCTGGCCATCGGCTTCCTGGTATTCCGGTGGAGCCAGGATGAGGTCGAGCTTGCCGACGCCCTCCTCGCCGCAGGGGTCGTCAGCGTCGTCGTCGCCGTCATCCTCACCGCCGCGAACCATCGGTTCTACAAGGCGGTACGCGCCTACGAGTGGCGGGTCGAGCAGCTTCTGGCTCGCTTGCGTGGAGCGGCCGACCGCTACCTGCACTTCGGCCAGGAAGAAGCGCGACTCTCGGTGATCTACGAGGCCCTTCGCGACTGGACCAGGATCATCGGAGAGGTCGCCCACAAGCCCTGGGAGCCCCCCCGGGGAGGGTTCGAGGACCTCCCCGATCACGTCGTCGCCGCTCTTCCCGCCGCGATGGGCGTCGGCCGGCAGACCGAGAAGCGCAACGACATCCCGCAAGCGACCCTGGTGAGCGCGTATCGGGCGCTCTACACCCAGGGCTGGTGCGGCAGAGCCTTCGAGCGGGCCTACGAGGCCTTCGAGGCGGAAGGCCCGAGCGCGCAGCACGAGGGCCACAGGGACGTCGACCTCGACGTGCTGGACAGCCCGATGAGTCCCCGTCGCCGCTTGCGCTGGTACTGGGAGGACGGCGCCGCGCGAAGCAAGCTCGCGGAGGGCGCGCTGCAGATCCTCCGCGACGCCGTGAACGATGGCTCGCTGCCCCTCCCCACTCGGGTGGTCGGACGGCTCGGACGCTACGGAGACGGCCAGGAGGTTCCCGAGGCCAGCTTCCTGGAGGCCATGGCCACCGAGAACACGGCGCTCGCCGTCGACACTTTCTCCGCGCCTGGCCAGATCGCCCGCAAGCACTACACTGCTCGATCGATCGCGTGGCTCCCGGACACCCTCGGCAGCGACTTCCAGAGCGAGTCGGTCGAAGTCCGCCCCGCCACGGCACACAACGCCGTCCGCGTGGACGTCTCACGTCGTGTCTCCCCCTCGGAGCTCTCGGTGTTCTCCAACCGCCCGAGCGGTGAGGAGGCCGCCCCGCCGACGGACGAGCCCGCAGCTCCCGGGCCGATCTTCCACTGAGCTCCCCACTGGCGCGCCAAGAGGGGGATGTCACGCAGGAGTCACCGATCCGCCGGCGCCGCCTGCGAGCCTGGGGATGTGAGCGTGATGATCCAGGTTGCCACTCCTCGGGGCCCGCTGGTGGTCCGCGCCGAGCTGGCGCATGGCTCTCAAGGCGCAGCACCGGGACGGTCGGGAGCAGAACGACTCCCTGAGGGCGGAGCGAGCGTCCCGACCGCGGCCTCAACACTGCCGAGAGGGCCTCAGCAGCTGAGCTGGACCATCGCCGGGGGGGCTCCAGGTCGAGGCACTCGTGACCGCCCCCGCCCATGGACGCACCCCACCCCTCCGGAGCACTTCCCTGAGACGACATGGCGCGCAGTCGAGCTGAAGCTGCTCGCGAGCGAGCGGGTCACGGCCCAGCTCGAAGGTGACGCTGCTTACGGCGAGTGGTCCACGGGCGAGCGCCTCGCCGCCGTGACGTTCTCGACCCCCGCGTGGGAGCTCGCCCTCGACGGGCCGGACGAGGAGGCGCTGAGCGAGCGCGCCGCCGAGGCTGGTCAGCCGTCGAGTTGGGCGCTCGCAGCGCGGGACTACGGCGCGTGGGGAGAGTGGGTCACGGGGCTGACCGCGCCCAACAGACGCCTGACGGGGCTCGCATGGGACCTCCCGGCGCTCGAGGTCGGCGAGACCGGGGCCGTGCACGTCGCCGTCGCGTGGTGCCGTCCCGACCACCCCGCGAGCAGCGAGGCCCGTGTTTCGCGGTCGACGTCAGATCTGCCGAGATCCGTGCCGCCGCGGGCGTGCGCTCCTGAGCTGGGCGACCGGAGGGGCGCCGCAGCGCGAGGAGCGCGGATAACGTGGGGACATGCTTGCCGCCTACGTCAGCCGGTTCGACCGCGACAACCCCCTCGATGGCCTTGCGGTCGGGGAGGTGCCCGAGGCCGCGCCGCCTGCGGAGCACCCTGAGTGGGCCGTCGTCGAGGTCCGCGCAGCGGCCCTGAACCAGCACGACCTGTGGTCGCTGCGGGGCGTGGGCCTGCGCGAGGAGCAGCTGCCGATGGTGCTCGGCTGCGACGGCGTGGGCACGACGGCGGACGGCCGCGAGGTCCTCGTGCACGCCGTCGTCGGCGCCCTGCCCGCGAAGGAAGTGCCCGCCGGCACCGAGGCCAGGTCGATCCTCTCCGAGCGCTACCCCGGGACGATCGCCGAGAAGGTCGCCGTCCCTGCCGAGAACCTCGTCGACAAGCCCGCGTGGCTGAGCTGGGAGGAGGCTGCGTGCCTGCCGACGGCGTGGCTCACGGCCCACCGCGCGATCTTCCGCACGGGAGGCGCCGAGCCGGGCGAGGTCCTGCTCGTGCAGGGTGCGGGCGGCGGGGTCGCGACGGCGGCGATCGTGCTGGGCGTCGCGGCAGGTCTCGAGGTCCACGTCACGAGCCGCAGCGCCGAGCGCCGGGCGCGCGTCGCCGAGCTCGGCGCCACGCCTCACGAGCCGGGCGCGCGCCTTCCCGTGCGGGCCGACGTCGTGCTCGAGTCCGTGGGCAAGGCGACCTGGGCGCACTCGGTGGCCAGCGTGCGCGCGGGCGGGGCGATCGTCGTCGTCGGCGCGACCACGGGCGACCCCGAGCCCGCGAGCATCACGCGGATCTTCTTCCACGAGCTGCGCGTGCTCGGCTCGACCATGGGCACCACGCAGGACCTTCGTGACCTGCTCGCCCTTCTCGAGCGCACGGGAGCCCGCCCGATCATCGACTCGAGCTTCGCCCTCGCCGAGGCGCGCGAGGCCTTCGCGCGCCTCGAGCGCGGGGAGCAGTTCGGCAAGATCGTCCTGACGGTCTAGGGGGAGCAGGATGCGCAGACCAGGGCGCGGGCGCAGCGCGCGGAGGTCGCCGACGACGTCGGCCAGCGGGCCGGAGGACGGCACCTCGCCGCGCTCGCCCGAGGGCGAGGACGAGGCTCCCGCTCGCGCGGAGGACGGCGAGCAGCTGCCGCCCGCCGCCCCGGACGAGGTCCCGGACGGCCCCGCCGAGCCGAACGTCTGGGTCGAGGACGTGCTCGGCCCGGACTTCCAGCAGCGCACGCTCCCCCTCGCCGAGGACGAGGAGGGCGAGGTCGTCGCGACCCTCGTGCGCCACCTGCCGCCCGAGCGCGTGGGCCTGCGCCCCGCCCGCGCGGTGCTGTACGTCCACGGCTGGTCGGACTACTTCTTCCAGACCCACCTGGCCGAGTACTGGACGAGTCTCGGCGCCGCCTTCTACGCGCTCGACCTGCGCAAGTACGGCCGCTCGCTGCGCGATCACCAGTCCCCCGGCTACGTCGCGGACCTCTCGACCTACGACGAGGACATCGAGGCGGCCCTCGGCGTGATCGCCGAGGAGCTCGGCGTCTCGGCGAGCGTGCTGCTCATGGCGCACTCGACGGGAGGCCTCGTCGCCGCGCTGTGGGCGGACCGCCACCCCGGTCGCGTGAGCGGGATCGTGCTCAACTCCCCCTGGCTCGAGCTCCAAGGCTCGGCCACGGCCCGCTACCTCACGCTCCCCGCGCTCGACTCGCTCGCGCGGCTCAACCCGCTGCTCGAGATGCCCAACGTGGACCCCGGCTACTACGCGCGCTCGCTGCGCGAGCTCGAGGTCGCCGAGCAGATCAACCCCGCGTGGCGCCCGGTCCCTGCCTTCCCCGTGCGGCCCGGCTGGCTGCGCGCCGTGACGGCCGGGCACGCCGCCGTGGCGCGCGGGCTGAGCATCGAGGTTCCCGTGCTCGTGATGGCCTCCGCCCGCTCCTCGATCCAGCCGCGCTGGAGCAAGACGATGCTCGCCTCGGACATCGTGCTCGACGTCGAGGCGATCGTGCGTCGAGCGGTGCGCCTCGGTCCCGTGGTGACGATCGTGCGCGTCGAGGGGGGCATCCACGACCTCGTGCTCTCGGCCGCCCCGGTGCGCAAGAAGGTCTTCGCGGAGATCACCCGCTGGTGCGCCGTCTACGGGTGGGGCTGACCCGCACCCGAGAGCTCAGGAGACGCCGAGGACCTCGCCGAGCGTCGGCCCGGTGTCCTTCCCGAGGCGCCACACTCCCCAGCCGTCGACCTGCATCGAGGCCTTCGAGGCGATCTGCGCGGCGGCGCTCGGGTCCCCGAAGACCTCGCCGCTCGGCAGCTCGATGAGTCCGTCGAGGCGCAAGCGAGCAGTGAGGCGCTGGTTGCGGCGCTCGCGGAACCAGACGAGCTCGACCGGCCCGGCCTCGCTCGCGAGCTCGAGGAGCCGCGGGTGGGCCTCGCGCGCGCCAGGGGCGACGGCAGGCCGCGCCGCTTCCGCTCGCGTCGAGTGGCGCACCACCCCCGTGGGCGAGGTGGACAGCGCCATGGGCGGGGGGAGGTGGTCGTGGCGAGGCGGCGCGGGCGGGGGCCCGACCGCAAAGGTCGGCGGGATCGACGGGCTCGGCGGCAGCGGTGCGGAGGGCGCGGAGAAGGCCGCCGTCTGCTGGCTCTGCGGGACCCCCGGGACTCCCTGCCCCGGCGCAGGCGTCTCGGGGACGGCGGGGTGCTGCCCCGTGTCCTCGGAGAGCGGCCGGGCACCAGGCGCGACGAGGGGCGCGGAGGCGGGGACGAAGGTGGGCACGTAGGCGCCGTCGACGACCTGTCCGGCCCCGGAGGGCCCGTGCGGGGAGCCGTTCGAGCCGGCCGCCTGGTTCCCCAGCACGGAGGTGCGGGGAGGGGCCGTGGGGGCCGGCGGGGCGCTAGCGGGCGGGACGGGAGGCACGGCGGGCGCGGGGGGCACCGGAGTCGCTGGGGGCACCGGAGCCGCCGGGGGCGTGACGGGCGCCGCGCTCGGCGAGGGCACGACCACCTGCGCCGGCGGCCCCGAGAACACGGGCTCGCTCGGCGAGGGCGCGGCCGTCTCCGCCGTCGGCGGCGTGGCGCGCGGCGTCGACTCGAAGCGCGCCGTCGGCGAGACCGGGGAGGCGTGCGAGGGAGAGACGGGCATGCGCAGCTCGGGGATCGGCTCCGAGGGCGGGCTCACCACCGAGACCGCTCCGGGCCCGTCCGCGCCGCGCGCCGCGAAGGGCGAGCGCACAGACTCGGGGTCCTGCTCGGGGTTGGCCGCGAAGCGTGCGTTCGCCCGGCGCTGCTCGTCGTAGGCCATCGCCGCCGCGAAGGCCTCGTCGGAGCGCACGAGACGCAGGTTCGCCTGCTCGACGGCGCGCATCTCGGCGATCGGCCCCGCGAGCGGGGAGACGTCGAGGTAACGGCGACCGCCCGCGCCGTGGATGACGCCCATCTGCATGACCTCGACCTGGCGGCCCGGCACGCGCAAGAACTCGAGGGCGTCCACGACCTCGGGGTGCACGCTCGAGCACACGAGCAGCAGTCGCGCCCCGACCCGCAGGCCACGTCGTGAGTACGCGGCGGGCAAGGAGTCGCGGAAGGCCATGAGGTCCACGCGGAACTGCTCGTCCCCCGCGTGGTAGAGCTGGGCGAGGTCGCCCGAGGTCATGCGCCCGGCCTGGCCCGCGTAGCCGAGCGCGCGGATGAGAGTCTCGGCGTCGAGCTCGGAGACCACCTCGACCACCACGGGCTGGCCCACGACGTCGAGCGCGAGCAGGTGCGGCCCCGCGTCCTCGGGCCGCCGACGGCGCATCACGGGGAAGAGCCCCTCGCCGAGCAGCTCGGACAGGTGCGTCGTGACGAGCTGCGAGGAGTCCTCGTCGAAGCTCGCCGGGGCAGGCTGCATCGGCTTTACGAGCCGGGATCCCGACTCATCAAGCTCGAACAGCGGCACGGCAAACGCTCCTGGCGGCGGTGGGGGGTGGACGATGCCAGGGCGAAGCACGATCCCCCCCGGCGGCCACCCCTTACGTTCTCACAGGCCTCGCGGCGCACGATAGCGCCGTCCGGGTTCACTCGAAGGGCGCAACGACACCTCGAGGCGAGCGGACCTGGCGCTCGCTGGGCGGCTAGAGACGCTCGGCGAGCAGCTCGGCGAGGTGCTTGCCCCGCACCCCGGCGAGCTGGTCGGCCTGGGTGCGGCACGAGTAGCCGTCGGCGAGGTACACCGAGCCCTCGGGGGCCTCGCGCAGCGCGGGGAGCAGCTCGTGCTCGGCCACCTGGACCGAGACCTCGAAGTGCCCCTTCTCCATACCGAAGTTGCCCGCGAGCCCGCAGCAGCCCGCGAGCGTGCGGATGCTCGCGCCCGCGCCCTCGAGGAGCGCCCTGTCCGGGGCGAAGCCCATGACCGCGTGGTGGTGGCAGTGCGGCTGCACGACGGCGGTCACGTCGCTCAGGTCCGGCACGGCCCACTCCTCGGCGGGACCGAAGGGTGCGGGAGCGCTCAGCAGCTCGGCGAGGGTGTGCGTGGCCTTGCCGATCGCCGCGGCGCGCGGGTCGCTCGGGAAGAGCTCCTGGAGGTCCGAGCGCAGCACCGCGGTGCATGAGGGCTCGAGGCCCACGATCGGGATCTGGTTGACGGCGTAGGGGCCGAGCACGTCCATGAGCTCGGACAGCCGCGAGCGCGCCCCGTCGAGCTGGCCCGTGGAGATCCAGGTGAGCCCGCAGCACGCGTCGCGCTCGGGCAGGAGCACCTCGTAGCCCGCGGCGTGCAGCACCTTCGCGGCCGCGAGCGGCACGCCCGGGTCGAGGGTGTCGCCGAAGGAGTCGACCCACAGCAGCACGCGGCGCCGGGTCGGGGTCGCTCGCGCCGACGACGGCGGGGAGTCGGTGCCTGCCGCGGGCGCGGGACTGACCGGGGTGGGCGCGTCGCGCTTGGTCTCGTCGTCGGGCAGCGGCGCCTGGGCGAGCCCGCCCTCGGCGAGGATCTCAGCGAGCCCGGCTCGACGCGCGATCCCCTGCTCGAGGAAGGCGCGGCGCCACGGCGTGGTCGCGAAACCGACCATCTTCCGGCGCGGGTCCATCCCGCCGAGGGTCAGCACCGCCTTCGCGACGGGTCGCACCCCGAGCACGGCGTTCGCGAGGCGGGCGAGCCCGGGCAGGGAGGTCACCAGGCGCGACCAGCGCGGGAGCCAGCCGAGCGCGTAGTGGTTCACGGGGCGCACGCGGCCCTTGAAGGTGCGGTGCAGCACCTCGGACTTGTACTGCGCCATGTCCACGCCCGCGGGGCAGTCCGAGGAGCAGGCCTTGCAGCTCAGGCACAGGTCGAGGGCCTCGTGCACCTCGGGGGCGGACCACCCGCGCGAGACGAGCGAGCCGTTGGCCATCTCCTGCAGCACGCGGGCGCGGCCGCGCGTGGAGTCCTTCTCGTCGCGCGTCGCGAGGTACGAGGGGCACATGAAGGCCCCCGCCGCAGTGTTGTCCGCGCGGCACTTGCCCACGCCCACGCAGCGGTGCACGGCCGTGGTGAAGTCGCCGTCGTCGTGCGCGAAGGAGAATCCGCTCGCGGCGGGCAGGCGGCGCGCGGAGGGCCGGCGCAGCTCCGCGTCGAGGGGACGCGGGTCCACGAGCACGCCGGGGTTGAGGGTGTTGGCCGGGTCGAGCAGGTGCTTGAAGCCCTCGAAGAGCGCGATCGCCTCGGCGCTGTACATCACCGGCAGCAGCTCGGAGCGCGCTCGCCCGTCTCCGTGCTCGCCGGAGAGCGAGCCGCCGTGCGCCGCGACGAGGTGGGCGGCGTCCGTCATGAAGGAGCGCAGCGCGGCGCCGTCCTTCTCCATGGGGATGTCCAGACGCAGGTGCACACAACCGTCGCCGAAGTGCCCGTAGGCGAGGCCGTCGATCCGGTGGCTCGCCATGAGTGCCTCGAGCTCGCGCAGGTAGCCGCCCAGCTTCTCCGGGGGTACGGCCGAGTCCTCGAAGCCGGGCCAGGCCTGCGCACCCGAGGGCGTGCGCCCGCCGAGGCCCGCGCCGTCCTCGCGGATGCGCCACATCGCCACGGCCTGCGGGCCGGGCGGGAAGACGCCGACGGCCGAGGTCCCGGCGTCGGCCGCGAGCGCGTGGGCGCGGGAGAGCGCCTCGTCGAGGTCCGTCCCGCCCACCTCGACCATGAGCCAGCCCTCGCCCGCTGGCAGCTCGGGCACCGCGGCGGGGCCCTTGACGCGGCGCACGACGTCGACGAGGCGCGCGTCGATGCCCTCGATCGCGAGCGGGGAGTGCGCGAGCAGCGCGGGCACGGCGTCCGCGGCCGAGGCCATGTCGGGGTAGCCGAGCACGACGAGCACGGGGGCGGCGGCGAGCTCGACCAGTCGCACCTTGGCCGAGAGGATCGTCGCGACCGTGCCCTCGGTGCCCACGAGGGCCTTGGCGAGATCGCGGCCCTTCTCCGGCAAGAGGTGCTCGAGGGAATAACCGGAGACCTGCCGTCCGAAGCGCCCGAGCTCGGTGCGCAGCAGCTCGAGATGCGCGTTGACGAGCGCGTCGAGACCTGGCACGGGGTCGAGGCCCTGGCCCGCCGTGAACCGGCGCCCTGTCCCGTCCACGAGCTCGAGCTCGAGCACGTTGTCCGCGGTGCGCCCGTAGGCGACGGCGCGAGGCCCGCAGGCGTTGTTGCCGATCATCCCGCCGAAGGTCGCGCGTGCCTGGGTCGAGGGGTCCGGGCCGAAGCGCAGACCGAAGGGCGCGGCGGCCTTCTGGAGGTTCCCCATGATGACGCCGGGCTGCACCACGGCGGTCCGGGCCTCGGGGTCGATCTCGCCGATCGCGTCCAGGTGGCGCGAGAAGTCGATGACGACGCCGGGCCCGACGGCGTTGCCCGCGCACGAGGTGCCCCCGCCGCGCGAGGTGATCGGGGAGCCCGCCTCGCGGGCGATCTCGAGGGTCGCGAGCACGTCCTCGGTGCTGCGCGGGAACACCACGACCTCAGGGACCACGCGGTAGTTCGAGGCGTCCGTCGAGTACTCGGCGCGGCGCCGGGTCGAGGCGTCGACCTCTCCGGAGACGGCGCGGGACAGTGCGCGGGTCAGCTCCTCGGTGGCGGTGGTGACAGGCACGCCTCGCAGTGTCCCACCTCCGGCGCCCCGGCTGTCGAGACGTCCGGCCCTCGCGCCCTTGGGCAGAACGGATGAATCGGTTCCTACTGACGAATGAGCCAAACCGGGCTAGGTTCGCCTTCGGGGTGGGTGACCGACCAGTAACAAACGGCCGACATCTTTCCCCGATTCCCGCCCCGCGGGAATGCGTGGCAACCACCCAACACGCGAAGGAAGAACATGACGATCCGAAACGCCAGAACGGGGCCGCGCAGCTCGCGCGGCCTCGTCGCGTCGCTCTCCGTGGCGGCGCTGACCCTCTCCGGGATGATCGCCGTCCCAGCGGCAGCAGCCGGGAACGAGTCGAAGGACTCGAGGTTCGAGAGCCAGTTCGACCGGGCGAAGGCCGCGGCCGGCGCTCTCGCCAAGGTCACCCCCTCCCTGCGCGAGGCGCGTGGCGAGGTCACGGCCTTCGTCAAGCTGCGTGCCGAGTCCGGCACCGACCTCGAGCTCCAGGGCAAGTCGCCCTCGGCGATCCGTTCGCAGGAGAAGAAGATCGAGGCCCTCGCGGACGAGGTCGTCCCGGCCGAGGCCTCGAAGAGCGCCCGCTCCGCCGAGCCGCGCCAGCTCGCGGTCACCACGAACCTCGTCGCGGGGATCATGGTCGTCGGCGACGCCGCCAAGATCCGTGAGCTCGCCGCCGAGGACGACGTCGAGGCCGTCTACCGGGTCGTCCACAAGCTCCCCGCCAACAAGGGCACCGACGTCTTCACGCGCGCCCTCGACACCTGGCAGTCCGCAGGCTTCACGGGTGAGGGCGTCCGCGTCGGCATCATCGACACGGGCATCGACTACACCCACGCCTCCTTCGGCGGCCCCGGCACCCCCGAGGCCTACGCCGAGGCCTACGGCGAGGACGGCACGGGCCCCGTGCCCGACGGCACCTTCGACCCCACCAAGTACAAGGGTGGCTGGGACTTCGCCGGCCCGGACTACGGGACCGTCAGCAACGTGCCGACGCCGGACGACAACCCGATCGACAACCTCTACTACACGAACAACTCGGGCCACGGCACGCACGTCGCAGGCACGACGGCGGGCTACGGCGTCCTCGCGGACGGCTCGACCTTCGACGGCGACTACTCCACGCTGACGCCCGAGGCTCTTGCCGACTTCCTCGTCGGCCCTGGCTCGGCCCCAGAGGCCGAGCTGTACGCCCTCAAGGTCTTCGGTGACGGCGGCGGCTCGACCGGCCTCGTCATCCAGGCACTCGAGTGGGCGGCGGACCCGAACAGCGACGGCGACTTCAACGACCGTCTCGACATCATCAACCTCTCCCTCGGCTCCGACGGCTCGCCCGCGGACGACCCGGAGAACCTCTTCATCGACCAGCTCACCAAGCTCGGTGTGCTCTCCGTCATCGCCTCGGGCAACGGCGGCGACATCACCGACGTCGGCGGCTCGCCGGGCAACGCGAACAGCGCCCTGACCGTCGCGAACTCGGTCGGTGGCTCGCAGGCCTTCGACGCGATCGAGGTCACGGACGCTCCCGACGAGGAGCTCGAGGGCAGTTACGCGGCCCAGAACTCCGTGAACTACGAGGGTGACGAGGACGTCACGGCCGAGGTCGTCGCCGTCCAGGTCGGCGCGGGCAGCAACCCGTTCTTCTCCGGCTGCACCACCTTCACCCCCGAGCAGGCGGCCCTCGTCGAGGACAAGATCGTCTACCTGTACTGGAACGACCAGGACCCGTCCCTCGAGTGCGGCTCTGCGGTGCGCTTCAACAACGCGGAGGCGGCGGGCGCCGTCGGCGTGCTGCTGAGCAGCCAGACCGACGTCTTCGACGCCGGTATCGCGGGCAACTCGACGATCCCGGGAGCCCAGCTCACGGGCGCGGTCACCGACGTCCTCCAGGACGCGATCCTCGCGGGCGGCGTCGTCGTGCACCTCGGCCCCTCGCTCGCGAACGCGGGCTTCGAGGTCAACCCCGCGACGGGCGACCTGATCAACAACGGGTCCTCGCGCGGCGTCCACGGCTCGCTCGGCGTCGTCAAGCCTGACGTCGCCGCGCCGGGCACGAACATCTCCTCGGCCGCCTCGGGCGCGGGCACCGCCCCGTCGATCCTCAGCGGCACCTCGATGGCCACCCCACACGTCGCGGGCATCGCGGCCCTCGTCGCCCAGGCGCACCCGGACTGGTCGCCCGTGGAGATCAAGCAGGCGGTCATGAACACCGCGACGAACGACGTCCACCTCGGCGCCGGCCAGACGGGACCCGTGTGGGGACCGGAGCGGGTCGGTTCGGGTCGCGTCGACGCCCTCGACGCGGTGCACGTCGACTCCCTCGCCTTCGCGACGCAGAACCCTGAGGGCGTGTCCCTCACCTTCGGCGTCGTCGAGGTCGCGGAGGAGACCGTGACGCTCCAGGAGACCGTCTCCGTGCGGAACCTGAGCGGCGCGAGCAAGAGCTACTCCTTCGAGTACCTCTCCGCGAGCCCCAACCCGGGCGCGACGGTCTCGGTCTCGCCGAGCTCGCTCGACATCGCCGGGGGCAAGACGGGACTCGTGACCGTCACGATCGAGATCGACCGTGACGCGCTCGAGCACCTCACCGAGCCCGCTCAGAGCACCACGGTCGACATCGGCCTCGGCCAGATGTCCCGCGACTGGGTCTCGAACGTCTCGGGCTGGCTCCAGGTGACGCCCTACGAGGAGGAGCCGCTCCGCGTGCCCGTCCACGTGTCGCCGAAGCCCGTCTCCGAGCTCTCCGTCACGGACACCCTGGACCTCGGGGAGGCCGACTCGGCCACCTTCGAGCTCGAGGGCCGCGGTGTGGACCAGGACGGCTACCTGAGCCTCGCGGCTCCCTTCGAGCTCGTCGCGACGAGCCCGCAGCTCGAGAAGTCGAAGCAGACCACGAGCGAGTCGGTGCTCGCCTCCGGCGACATCCGTTACGTGGGCTTCTCCTCGGACGTCCCCGCGATCCTCGCGGGAGGCGGCGACCTCACCGACGCGACCATCAGCGTCGGCGTCGCGACCGAGGGCAACTGGGCCTCGCTCGGCTGGGCGATGATCCCGCTCCTCGCGACGGACGTCGACGGCGACGGGACCTGGGACCTCGAGACCGCGGTGTTCCGCATCGACGACACCCAGGACACCCTGTGGGCGTTCACCTGGGAGGTCGTCGGTGAGGGTTCCTCGGGCGTGCTCGAGTGGGGCGACCTGCTCGACTACTACCCGGTGAACTGGGGCTCGCCGATCGACTTCGGGGTCTTCGACAACAACCAGGTCGTCATCCCGCTCAGCCCGGGCTGGACCGGCATCCCCGAGGGGGCCACGCCGACCTTCCGCGTCCAGACGTACTCGCCGTACGCCCTCCAGGACGACGTCATCGACGAGGTCACCTTCACCGCCGACCCCTTCGCCCCGAACTACCTGTTCGACGGCGACTGGGCCGTGCCGACCCACGTCTTCGGTGACGCGGGCGGCGAGATCACGGTGCTCCGCACCGAGAACACCCCGGCCGAGGGCCAGCTGCTCGTCCTGCACACGGCGAACGCCACCGGTGCTCGCGCCGAGGTGATCGACGTGACGGCGACGCTGCCCGAGGAGCCCGAGGAGCCGGTCGTCCAGGCCGACTCCAAGACCAAGCTCAAGATCAAGCCGAGCAAGGTGCCCTACGGCTCCAAGGCCACGGCCGAGGTCACCGTGACCTCGAAGGGTGACGCACCCTCCGGCACCGTGACCCTCACCGAGGGCTCGAAGGTGCTCGGCGAGGCCGTGGTGTGGACCAGCGGGAAGACGGGCAAGGCGACGATCACCCTGCCCAAGAACCTGAAGGTCGGTACGCACAAGATCACCGCGACCTACTCGGGCAACGAGACGGTCAAGGGCTCGACGGCCAAGGCGAACCTCAAGGTCGAGAAGGTCAAGACCAAGGTCTCCGTCTCGACCAAGACCTTCAAGGTCAAGAAGAACGCCCGGCCCACGATCACCGTGTCGGTCTCGGCGAAGGCGACGGGGAAGATCTCCGTCAAGGTCGGAAAGAAGACCATCACCGCCAAGCTGAAGAACGGCAAGGCGAAGGTCAAGCTGCCGAAGATCACCAAGAAGACCAAGGTGAAGGTCTCCTACACCGGCTCGTCGACGCACGCGAAGTCGTCGAAGTCCGTGACCTTCTCGGTCAAGAAGAAGAAGTAGCAAGGCCAGGTCGAGCCGGGACCCTTCGTCGTCAGGGTCCCGGCTCGACCCCTGTCCGGGGCAGGGTGCCACCGGGGCGAAGGATCGGGGTGGCAGGGCTCTCCCGGTCGGAGCTGCTGACCGCCAGCGGGCACAGGTGCGGGGCCGGTGCGCGGACCCTCCCCGCGCACCGGCCCCGAGTCTGGTGCCCCCTGCTCCTTCCTGTGGTCTGGTGCCCCCTGCTTGTCAGTGTCCCCGACTAGAAGTCGAGGTGCTCGTCGGCGACGGCGATGACGGACCACGAGCGGCCGTCGGCGCTCGTGAGCTCGTAGGTCGGCAGCAGCACGACCGAGCCGTCACCCAGGTGGTGCTGGGAGAGGCCGAGGCTCGCGCCCACGATCGTCACGTTCTCCACGGGCCAGGCGAAGGAGCCGCCCGGCTTCGGGAGCGAGGGAACGCCGCCGGCCGGCTGGCCGCCCTCACGAGCCATCGCGGGGCCGATCCAGTCGAGCGGGTAGGCCTGGTTGGAGGCTCCGAAGCGCGGGTCACCGAGCCGCTCGACCGCTACGGCCGGGCTCACCACGGCGTAGTCCCCGAGCTCGACGAGCTCCGCGAGCGTCCCCCAGACCGACTGCACGCCACCACCCGTGAGGCTGATGCCGAGCTGGTCGCCCGCGCGCTTGCCGTCGACCGTGCGGAAGGCCGAGACGTAGGAGTAGTCGCTCGCCTCGTAGTCGCGCGCGTCCGAGACCTCGATCTCGAAGCTCGCAGGGTCGTGACCCAGCTTCACGAGGATCTCCTCGGCGACGGCCTGCGCGTCCTCGCCCTGGGGCGCCTCGCCGAGGTCTCGCTCGGTGCACTCGCCGTCGCCGGTCGTCTTGCACTCCCACAGGTCGGCCGCCGGGTCGGAGAAGGAGAAGCTCACGGTGCCGTCGGCGTAGACGGAGAGGTTGGCGCCGCCCCCCTCGGCGTCGCCCGCCATGAAGTAGCCCTCCTCCGCGCGCACCGGCCCGTCGATGCCGAACGCCGCGGCGAGCTCCTCGACGCGCGACTGCTCGTAGGCGCTCTGCGCGTCGTAGCCGTAGGCGGTGGCCGAGCCGCTCGAGGAGGACAGGCCCGAGGCGGTGAAGACGGTGCGCCCACCGCCCCAGGGCAGGAACGCGGCGTCCGAGGCCACGCGCTCGCCGTCGCCGCCGGAGGGAGCCCGCGGACCGGTCATGGGCGCGAGTCCCGTGGCGCCGGCCGCACCGGCGCCCATCGCGTCGTCGTTGGGGAGCTCGGCGCCCTCGGGGCCGGCCTCCGGGGCCGGGCGGGACGCCGAGACCTCGGCCCCGCCGTCGCTGTCGGCCCCGCTTGCGAGCGCCGCGCCCGCGAAGCCGCCGCCGAGGGCGAAGCCGCCGACGCCGATCGCGAGGGCGCCGGCTCCAGCGGCAGCCACCTGGAGCGCCCGCGGGAAGCGGCCCCGTCGCACCGCGAGCTCGTCGACGCTCGAGGACCGGGCGGCGACCGCGGCGCGCAGGGCCTCGGTGTCGGGGAGCAGCTCAGCCGCGGGGTCGGCGGCGCGCAGCCGTGCGAAGGCCTCGTCGTCGCGCTTCTTGGTGCTCATGGCTTCCTCCAGGGCCGGGCCGCCAGTGCGGTCCTCTGCTCGGGTATGTGTCCCCGGGTGGTCGGGTCTTGCATCCTCGGTCTCCGGGATCTCAGCGGGCTCGCTCAGGCGCCCGTGCGAGCCTCCCATGCCTCGCGCAGCCGCGCCCGCGCGCGCGAGAGGGCGGCGTCGGCCCCTCCGCGCGAGACGCCGAGCACGGCGGCGAGCTCGTCCCCGCCCAGGCCGTCCCACGCGACGAGCAGCAGGATGCGCCGGTCGCGCGGGGAGAGAGCCGCGAGGACCTCGCGGACCTCGTCGTCGTTGATCGCGAGGCTTGCGGGGTCGACGTCGTCGTCGGGCTCGTCGGGCACCTGCTCGACGGGGACGGGCCGTCCCTTGCGCTGGTGGTTGGCGAGCACGAAGCCCGCGGTGCGGTAGAGCCACGGGAGCTCGGCGCCCTCGGGGACGTCGCTGCGGCGGCGCCACGCGGTGGTGAAGACGTCCGCCGTGAGATCCTCCGCCTCCTGGACGCCGATGCGGCGCGCGAAGTAGCGGAAGACGGCGGTCGAGTGCTCGGCGAAGATCTGCTCGAACCACGCGTCCGCTGGCGCGTCGGTCACCATTGGCTCCCTCGGTCTCGGGCGCCCTGGGCGCACGCTCTCGCAGAGGGCGCTCGCCCCCTTCAGGGAAGTATGTCGCGGCCGGCGCCGATCTTGCACCGGCCCACGCCGGAGCCCCGAGCAGTCAGCGGAGCTTGGCCTGCTCGAGCTCCCAGTACTCGATGTCGAAGGCCTG
>ENA-UOVV01000749-UOVV01000749.1-compost-metagenome-genome-assembly--contig:-NODE-749-length-32509-cov-23.405096_pt1 | contig 32509 bp, 22 predicted proteins | sample MGYA00238155_ERZ761577 | MGnify/ENA primary metagenome ERZ761577 (study PRJEB28898, sample SAMN06268775) | compost metagenome | isolation source: Emeryville, CA | place: USA:Emeryville, CA | collected... | reverse complement strand
CGGCCGACGCTCACCCCGTCCTCCCCAAAGTTCTGAACCTTTCACCCAGGCGACACGCGCAACGCGGTCGCGAAACCGGCGTCGGCGTCGGCGTGTTGGTCGCGTCATCGGTTCGGAGCGTCAGGGTGTGGTGACTTGCGGTTCGTAGCACCGGGGGACGGCCGACGCTCACCCCGGCCGACGCTCGGGACGGCCGACGCTCACCCCGGCCGACGTTTGGGTCGGCCGACGCTGGCTCCACTCAGGGAAGAAGTCGCGCCATCCACGCCTCGACCTCGTCGGGGTCGCGCGGAAGCGCTGCCGAGAGGTTCTCGGAGCCGGTCTCGGTCACGAGGACGTCGTCCTCGATGCGTACGCCGATGCCGCGCAGCTCAGCCGGGACCGTGAGATCGTTCGCCTTGAAGTACAGGCCGGGCTCGATGGTGAAGACCATGCCGGGCTCAAGGACGCCCTCCATGTAGAGCTCACGTTTTGCGGCGGCGCAGTCGTGGACGTCCAGCCCTAAGTGGTGCGAGGTCGAATGGACCATCCAGCGTCGGTACAGCTTTGACTCCGGGTCCTCCATGTCGGGAACGATGCCCCACTCGGTGAGGCGCTTCTCGATGACCTCCATCGCCGCAAAGTGAATGTCGATGAACTTGACCCCTGGCGCTGCGATGGCGTGCCCCGCGTCGGCCGCTTCCAAGACCACCTCGTAGACCTTGCGCTGAACCGGCGTGAAGACCCCGTCGATGGGCAGCGTGCGCGTGATGTCGGCGGTGTAAAGGCTCTCCACCTCGACGCCAGCGTCAAGGAGCAGGAGGTCACCGCGGCGCACCTGGCCGGTGTTGCGGATCCAGTGGAGGGTGGTCGCATGCTCGCCGGAGGCAGCGATGGTCTCGTAGCCCACCGCATTGCCCTCCTCGCGGGCGTGACCGTCAAAGGTTGCCTCGACAACCCGTTCGCCGCGCTTGTGCTCAACCGCGCGCGGCAGCTGCTCGACCACCCGCTCAAAGCCCGCGATCGTTGCGTCGACGGCGTCGCGCAGCTGCTGGATCTCGTACTCGTCCTTCACCAAGCGCATCTCACTGAGCGCACGGCGCACGGCCCTGGTCGGGTGGTTCGCGAGGCGGATGCCGCCCGGCAAGTCCTTGAGCGGTGCCGTCTTGATGCCGGTCATCACCTCGAACTCACGGAGGCCGGGGCGGCGGCCGATCCAGAACTCGCCTGAGCGGGGGTCAGAGTAGAAGCCTTCGTCGTCGGCGCCAGCGGGCGGGATGAGGAAGAGCGTCGTGTCATGGCCCTCACCATCAGGGAGGGGCTCCATGACGAGAACGGCGCCAGGCTCATAGTCAGCGCCAAGGCCGGTGAGGTAGGAGAAGTCGCTGTCGGGACGGAAGCGGTAGTCGGTGTCGTTCGAGCGCGCCTTGAGGTCGCCAGCTGGTGCCACGATACGCACTCCAGGGAACATGGCGCTGAGTCGGCGACGGCGCTCAGCCGCATACGGCGCCGCAGCGATGGCCGTGGCGGCGACATCCGCCTCACCCCATCCGCTCGCGAGGAACCGCTTGAACTCGTCGGTGCTCGGGCGCGTGGTGCGCGCCTTGTTCAGCTCTGCTGGTGCCTTGTCAGTGTTGTCCACGCGGCTATCGTGACACGGCCGAGCCGGGACCTGCATCGAGCCAGGTGAGCGCCGCATTGCGGCCCACGTACCCTGGGACTGTGCGCATCGACCTTCACACCCACTCGTTGGTGTCGGATGGCACGCAGTCACCGGCGGATGTGATGCGTGCCGCTGCCGACGCCGATCTCGATGTTGTCGCGCTCACCGATCACGATTCGATGGCGGGGCTTGAGGAGGCAGCGGAGACGGCGCAGGCGCTTGGGATCGACTTTGTCCCCGGCATCGAGGTGTCCTGCCGCAACCGCGGGGTATCGATCCACCTCCTTGCGTACTGGCCGGATCCGGCAGACGCCGGTGTCAAGGAGATGCTCACCCTCACTCGGGATGCGCGGGTGGCTCGGGCGCAACAGATCGTTGCGAAGATCAGTGCCGACTACCCCCTCAGCTGGGATCAGGTGCTCATGTATGCGGGCACGGCGGAGACGGTGGGACGCCCGCACATCGCGGACGCGATGGTGGCGGCCGGGCTGTTCGAGAGCCGTGATGCTGCGTTCGCTCACGTGCTTGCCGGGAACTCGGCGTACTTTGTGCCGCACTACGCGCCCGACGTGATCGACGCGATCCGCACCCTCCGTGCCGCAGGCGCAGTGACGGTCTTTGCGCACCCGGGAGCGGATGGCCGCGGCCGTGTGGTGCCGACCTCGGTCATCGAGGCGATGGCGGACGCAGGCATGGTGGGAATCGAGATCGGTCATCGTGACCATTCCGCCATGCAGCGCGTGCGCCTCACCCGCATTGCCGAGCGGCTCTCGCTCGTGCCGACCGGAGCGTCGGACTACCACGGCGACGGCAAGCAGAACCGGCTCGGCGAGAACCTCACGACCCCCGAGAACTTCGCGCGCCTTCAGACCGCCCGCGGAGGCGTCGGCCGGTAAAGTCGCGGGATGGATTTCGCGGCGACCCCAACCCTTGAGCACCCCCTCGTGCGCCTGGAGGCCCTGACGCACTCACACGCTGCAGACCTCGCCGACGCCGCGGCCGAGGGCGAGTTGTGGCGCACCTGGTACACGACGATTCCTGCGCCCGACGCTGTCGACGCGGAGATCGACCGCCGCCTGGGGCTGCAGGCCGAAGGCCGCATGGCGCCGTGGGCCGTCATCGAACCGGCGACAGGCAAAGCGGTGGGGATGACGACGTACATGGACATCGAGGCCGCCCACCGGCGCGTCGAGGTGGGCTCCACGTGGATTGCGAAGCATGTCCAGGGCACGGGCCTCAATCCGGCCGCAAAGCTCCTGTTGCTCACGCGCGCATTCGAGGTGCTCGACTGTGTGGCCGTCGCGTTTCTCACGCACTGGCACAACCAGCAGTCGCGCGCTGCGATTGAGCGCCTTGGGGCGCGTCAGGATGGGGTGCTGAGGGGGCACCGCATCATGCCTGACGGCATTGTGCGAGACACCGTGGTGTACTCGGTGCTCGCCCACGAATGGCCAGGCGTGCGCCGGGGCCTGCTCGAGAGGCTCACCCGGCGCGCTGGCGGCTAGGTCAGAGGCAGCGCCCGCGAGCGACGCTCGCTCTCACTCGGTTGTCGGGGCCGACGCGGCAGGAGTGCCGCCCTGGCCGGAGGGGCGACGCCGACGCCGACGCTGGCGTGCGGGGCGCTCGCCGCCACCCGTTGCTCCAGCCTCGTCGGTGCGGGCTGCCGCGGTGTCGCGGCCCTGGCCCGAACGTCGGCCGCCTTCACGGCGCTCGCCGCCGCCCTGACCTCCACGACCGCCCTGACCGCCACGGCCACCCTGACCGCCACGGCCACCCTGGCTGCCACGGCCACCCTGACCGCCACGGCCACCCTGGCCGCCGCGACCGCCAGAGCGCTCGCCTCCCGTGCCGCCTGCCGGCTTGCGGCCGGTCTCGCCCAGGTCCTCAAGGCGTTCGGCGTCGAGTCCCGCGCGGGTGCGTGCGTCGCGAGGAAGCTGACCCGTCGTGCCTTCGGGGATGTCGAGGTCGGTGAAGAGGTGTGGGGAGGAGGAGTACGTCTCGATCGGCTCGGGGAAGCCGAGGTCGAGCGCCTTGTCGATGAGTCCCCAGCGCGGGATGTCGTCCCAGTCGACGAACGTGACGGCGGTGCCAGTCTTGCCCGCGCGGCCGGTGCGGCCAATGCGGTGGAGGTACGTCTTCTCGTCCTCGGGGCACTGGTAGTTCACCACGTGCGTGACGTCGTCGACGTCGATGCCGCGAGCGGCCACATCGGTGGCGACGAGGACATCGATCTTGCCCGAACGGAAGGCCCGCAATGCCTGCTCTCGGGCGCCCTGGCCGAGGTCACCGTGGATGGCGCCGGCCGCGAAACCGCGCTCGCGAAGCTCGTCGGACACCTTTGCGGCGGTGCGCTTGGTCCGTGCGAAGACGATGGTGAGACCGCGGCCCTGAGCCTGGAGGATGCGCGCGAGCACCTCGACCTTGTCGAGCGCGTGGGCACGGTAGACGACCTGCTTGATCGCCTTCACGGTGGCGCCGCCGTCATCGGGGTCCGATGCGCGAATATGCGTCGGCTGCGTCATATAGCGACGAGCGAGGGCGACGACCGGGCCGGGCATCGTCGCCGAGAAGAGCATCGTGTGGCGTGCCGCAGGGGTGGCGCCGATCAGCTTCTCGACATCGGGCAAGAAGCCGAGATCGAGCATCTCGTCTGCCTCGTCGAGCACGACGGTGCGGGCCCAACGGAGGTCGAGGTGGCCCTGGTTCATCAAGTCGATGAGACGGCCGGGGGTGCCGACCACGACGTCGACACCCTTGCGGAGCGCCTCGATCTGCGGTTCATAGGCGCGGCCGCCGTAGATCTGGAGGATGCGAGTCGAGCGCTTCTTTGAGGCCGCGTCGAGGTCGCCGGCAACCTGGACGGCGAGCTCGCGGGTCGGCGCGACAACGAGTGCCTGCGGCTTGCCAACGCCCTCACCGAGATCGTCATAGCCGGGCTCGCCGGGACTGATGGTGTGGTGGAGCAACGGGATGCCGAAGCCGAGCGTCTTGCCGGTGCCCGTCTTCGCCTGGCCGATGATGTCGTGACGCTGGAGCGCCACGGGCAAGGTCATCGCCTGGATGGGGAACGGGGAAGTGATGCCTGCGTCGGCAAGTGATTCCACGATCAGCGGATTCACGCCGAATTCGGCGAAGGTCTGGTCAGTCATGTGTCCTCAAGATGGGGTGCTGCGACGTGCGTCGGTACGGGAGCCGATCGCGCATTTACCCTTGCTGGTGCGGCGTCGCGCCGCGCTTCACATGCGACCGGTCAACCTCTGGTCGGGGCAAGTCTACCGTGTGGGGGCTTCCGGTGACTGTGGGGCCGCCATTGACGCGCCCAAGGGCCTACGCTGGCCTTATGCGGGTGGTCGTCATGGGCGTAACGGGATGCGGCAAGACGAGCGTAGGGCGAGAGCTCGCGTCGTCGCTTGGATTCGTGTTCGCTGACGGCGACGACTTCCACTCGCCGAGCAATGTCGCGAAGATGGCCGCAGGAACGCCCCTCACTGAAGACGACCGCTGGCCATGGCTCGACGAGGTGGGCACATGGTTGTCCTCCCACCCTGACGCCGTCGTTGCGTGCTCGGCACTGCGCAAGTCGTACCGCAACCGCATCCGCGAGCGCGCGGGCACCACGGTCTTCCTGCATCTGGCCGCGCCGCCGTCTGTCATCGCGGAACGGGTGCACCGCCGCAGCGTCGACGAGGGTCACTTCGCGGGGGTGGACTTGCTCGAGTCGCAGTTCGCATTGCTCGAGCCGCTCGGCTATGACGAGATCGGCGGCAGCATCGATGTGACGCACTTGACGCTCGCCGAAGTGGTCGAAGAAGCACACGACATCATCGCGCTGCAAGACGACTGACGCGCAGCGCGCGAGCGATGGGGCGGCTTAAGCGGTGAAGCCGACGAAGCGCTTGTTCTCTTCGCCGATCTCGACGTAACCGATCGAGCCCGAGGGCACCACAACGCGCCGGCCCTTGGTGTCGGTGATGTCGAGAGTGCTGCCAGCCACGGCGTCGGCTACGAGCTTCGCGACGGCGTCCGCCGACAGATCCGTCTCAACAACGAGTTCCCGGCTGACGTTCTGTACGCCGATGCGGATCTCCAACGTGACCTCCTGAACCGTGCTGATGCGACGATCACCTATCGTAGGGGGGTGCTTCGTCGGTTTGGCGGGATTTTCGCGGGCAGGGGAATCACCCTGCCTGGCTTTGTGGTCTCTGCCGCGGTCATCGTCTCTGCCTTCTGCCTTGGCATCGGTGCCGGCTGGTTCACGGCCAACCTCCCTGAGATGCTGGAGGCCGAGCCGCCGCCCAGCCCCACGCCAAGCCCGTCACCCATGATCGACATCTCGTCGACGCCGTCTTTGCCGCCGTTGCCGCCCATCACGCGCGCGCTTGAACAGGACGACCGTGACGCTGGCATTGTCACGACCGAGATTGAGCTCAAGGGCGAGGGCATCTTCACTGTGGTGCGCGGTGTGGGAACGCCTGCGCCGACGGAGGGCGATGTTCGCTGGGTGTCCGTTGCCGTCGAGGACGGCGTGCGCGCCGATGCGACGCTCTTCCGTTCCTACGTGATGGACGTGCTCAACGACAATCGCGCCTGGGGCTCGGGTGACTCTGTGCAGTACGTCCACACCGACGGTGTCGCCGACTACCGCATCATCCTCGTCAGCCCGTACACGGCGGCGGCGATGTGCCCCGACGCTCACGCCGCTGTCCAGTCAGGTCCCGTCGTGCCGGTGTCGCCCAGCCCGACTCCTGAGCCTGAGGAGCACACGGCCGTCGCGATGCCGCCCTCTGTCGCGGGAACCGGTTATCTTGCCGACGTCGGCGAGAACGTGTGCGCTGATGACAGCGTCGTCGTCGTGTCGATCTATGACTGGACCGCCGGTACCGCGGCATTCGGTGACGACTACACGTCAGCGCGACAGTTTTTGCTGCTCCACCGTCTGGGCCACCTTGCGGGCAACCCTGATGTCGCCTGCGCGGGTGGACGTGCTGATGTCATGGTGAATCAGCATGAGGAGCTCGCCGAGGGCTGCGAAGCGAATCCGTGGCCGTTCCCTGACGCGCCAGTTGAGGTTGAGGTCACCACGCCGACGCAGTCGCCCGCGTCTTCAGCGCCGCGTTAAGGCCCTGCGTCGGTCCCCCATGGTGGGATAGTGCCATGACCGCATTTCGCCTGGTCTCTCCAGCGACGTCTGGCGCAGAGCCTGCCCCTGACGCCGATCAGCTGCGCGCACTTGACGTGGTGCGAACACACGACCGCGCGGTCGTGACCGGTGCTCCAGGGACGGGCAAGACGACTTTCGTGGTCCACGCTGCGGCCGACGCCGTGGTGAGGGGCGTGTCGCCCGATCGGCTCCTTGTGCTTGCGTCTTCGCGAGCTGCGGCGTCGGAGCTTCGCGACCGGGTGACGCGCGCGATCGGGACTGTGACGACGGCGCCGCTTGCGCGGACTTCCGCTTCTTTTGCGTTCTCCGTCCTCAGTGCACGGGCGCGTCAGCTGGGCAAGCCGCGACCCAGCCTCATCACCGGCGCCGAGCAGGACGTGAGGTTGCGGGAGATGCTGGAGGGGCGTGCCTTAGGCCGCGTGGCGCCGCTTGACTGGGGGCCGCATATTCCGATCGAGGCGACCGCGTTGCCAGGCTTCCGGGAGGAACTGCGCAACCTCCTCATGCGCGCAGCGGAGGCGGACGTTCAACCCCCCGAACTCGAGGAGCTCGGCCGCGCCGCTGGGCGGCCGGAGTGGGTCGCTGCGGCCCGTCTGTACGAGGAATACCTCGATATCGTCACGCTGGAGGGCATGCCGCTTGATCAGGGTGAGCGCTATGACCCGGCCACGATCGTCACTCGCGCCACCGAGGCCTTGCGTCAGTGGGAAGTGGAGGTGGGGACGGCGCAGCCGGGCTTCGATCTTGTGATCGTCGACGATGCTCAAGATGCCACCGTCGCGACGGAGCGGCTCCTCGCATACCTCGCGCGTGCCGGCACACGCGTGGTGCTCGTGGGAAATGCTGATGAGTCGGTTCAGGGGTACCGAGGGGCGGCGCCGGCGTTGCTTGGCGGCGTCGCAGCCACAGCCGGAACGGGGCATGTCGAGCTGACGCAGGATCATCGCCAGGGCGCGCAGCTGTCCCGTGTGAGCGCTGCGATCGCAACGAGCATCGGCGTCAAGGGAGCCGGATCAGCGCGCGCGGTTGCCCGTCGTGTCGCGACGGAGACTGCTGAGGCGGACGCTCCCGAGTCCGCGCGGGTGCTCGTCATGACGGCGCCGCATCGCTACGGCCAGTCGCGTGCGATCGCCGCGGAGCTGCGCCGTGCGCGGCACGGTCTCGACAGTCCGCCGGTCGCGTGGTCGAAGATGGCGGTGATCGCGCGCTCGACCGCCACGTTGAGAGCGATTCGCTCCGACCTCGTCGGTGCCGACATTCCCTGCGAGTCAGGTGGTGACGGCGTCGCCCTTCACCTAGAGCCAGCCGTCGCACCCTTGCTCGCTATCGTGCGCCATGCGCTCGGTGAGCATTGGGATGAAGAACAGGCAGTCGAGGTGCTGTGTTCGAGAGTCATCGGTCTCGATCCGGTGAGCCTGCGCCGCTTGCGCCGGGAGCTCGTTCGGGAGGAGCGTGCGGGCGGCGGCAACCGCTCATCGGGCGAACTCCTGCTCGATGCCCTCGATCGCCCCGAGCGCTGGGCCACATTGCCAGGGCCGGAGGCTCGTGCCGCGCATCGTCTCGCGCGTGCCGTGCGGGCTGCCGCGAAGCGGGCAGCGGAGCCGTTCCCCGCTCCCGGTGCAGTGCTGTGGGCGGTGTGGCACACGCTCGACCTCGCCGAGACGTGGCGCCAGGCAGCCCTCGCAGGTTCCGCCCGTGACGATGCGGACCTCGACGCCGTCATTGCGCTCTTGCGTGCCGCACAGACCTTCACCGAACGCCTGCCTGAGGCAAGCGCAATGACCTTCCTCAGCTATCTCGAAGGCCAGGGTTTCGCTGCCGACACACTCGGTGCGCATGCCAGTGCGCATGATGCCGTGTCCTTTGCGACCCCCACCTCGGCTTTGGGACGCGAGTGGGAGGTCGTTGTCATCGCCGGTGTCGAGGAAGGCGCCTGGCCCAACCTCGCCTTGCGTGACTCGGTCCTCGGCGCACAGCGCCTGGCAGAAGCTTTGCGCGATGGGTGGCCCGGTGCGGCGGAACGTGCGAGTGGCCCCGCCGATCTGAGAGCGGCGCGCGCCTCGGTGCTCGACGATGAGACCCGGGCGATGCTCGTCGCGGTGTCACGGGCTCGATCGCGGCTCATCGTCACCGCAGTAGACGATGGCGAGTCGCGCCCCTCGCGTTTCATGGCGACGATCGAGGCAGCGGCCGGGGTGACACGTGAACGGGCCGCAGAGCGGCGATCAGTCGCTGACGTGCGCAGCGCCGTCGCGCATCTGCGGGCCGCGGCAGAGGAGCAGCCAGACGATCGCCCCTATGCCAAGATGCTCGCAGCGCTGGCCAACCGTGGCGTGCAAGGCGCGCACCCCTCGCAGTGGCATGGCGCCCACGAGCTCAGCACCACGGAGCCGTTCTGGGAGGAGGACGAGCCGATCCGGGTGTCGCCGTCCAAGGTGGAATGGGTTGAGAAGTGCACCCTGCGGTGGGCCTTCGAGTCGGTGGGCGGTACCCGGGAGGCGACGGACGCGCAGCAGGTGGGCACGCTGATTCACGCGCTCGCCGAACTGCACCCTCACGGTGGTGCGACTGCGATTCTCGCGGACTTCGACCGGTTGTGGGCAGAGCAGTTCACTGTGGACACCTGGCCCGAGCGGGTCGCGTACGCAAACGCTCGCGCCATGGCGGAACGTCTCGCCGCCTATCTTGACAAGCGCGCCGATGTCGAGGTGTTGACCGAACGTCCCTTCCGTGCGGAGCTTGGCCGCGCCGTGCTGAGCGGGATCGCAGACCGCATTGAACGTCACGATGGCGGCGCATACGTCGTCGACCTCAAGACGGGACGCTCGGTGCCGTCTCAAGCGGACGCACTTGAGAATCCCCAGCTGGCGATGTACCAACTGGCGATCGCATCGGGCGCGGTCGACGGGATCGACACGCCTCTCGGCGCGGAGCTCGCCTACGTATCGACCGGCAAGGCGGGAACGAGCCGGACCCAGCCGCCGATCGACCCTGACACGGCGCGACGAAGACTCGACCACGTCGTCGGCCTCATGACCGGTTCCGTGTTCCCAGCGGTGGTGGACAAGCACTGCGACACATGCCCGGTGCGACGCTCGTGCCCCGCTCATGCTGAAGGGGCTCAGGTGAGCGACACATGACAACTCATCAAGGCCTCGTTGAGGGCATGGGGCGACCGCCAGCTGAGATTGCCGAGGCGATCGCTCCCGATCGACATCTCACGGCAGAGCAGAGCGCCGTCATCGGAGCGGGGCTCGAACCGACTCTCGTCGTGGCCGGTGCCGGCTCCGGGAAGACAGAGACCCTGTCGCTGCGAATCCTCTATCTGCTCGACAACGCGCGCGCACTCTTCGGCCGCGACATCTCTCCAGAGGAGATTCTTTGTCTCACCTTCACGCGCAAAGCCGCCGCTGAGATCGCCGAGCGGGCAGACAAGCGGGTGTCGATGCTCTTTGGAGCGGACCCGGCGCGTGCGCACGTGAGCGTGTCGACATACAACGCCTATGCTGCGGCGCTTGCGGCGGAACACGGCCTGCGCGTTGCAGTCGATCCCGGTGCGACAGTCCTCACCGATGCTGCGTTGTGGCAGCTCGCCGACTCGGTGGTCGCCTCCTGGGATCGAGAGGTCGAGACCGATTCGGCGGTGAGCTCGATCGTCACCGCGGTGCCCCGGCTTGCCGCTCAGGCACGAGACCACCGGGTCACTCCCGATCAGCTGCGGACGTGGGCGGCGCAGGCCATCGCGTTCATGGAGGCCTTGCCCAAGAAGGAAGGCGGTGGCCCACAGCCGTTCACTCAAGACCTCGGCCGAGTTGTGAGCAAGGTCCGCTCGCTCATCTCCCTTGCCGATCTCATCGAGGAGTTCGATGCGCGCAAGCGTGCCAACTCGCTTCTCGACTTCTCCGACCAAGTCGACATCGCTGTCAAACTTGCGCAGATCCCAGCGGTTCAAGAGATCGAGCAATCGCGATACGTCGCGGTGCTCCTCGATGAGTTCCAGGACACCTCGCCCCCGCAACTCGACCTGTTCGCCCACCTCTTCGGTGAGAGTCACCCGGTGATGGCGGTGGGCGATCCGAACCAGGCGATCTACGGCTTCCGCGGGGCCTCGGCCGATGCTCTGCGCCAGTTCGTCGAACGCTTCGGCGGCGCGCGCGTGCGACTCGGTCACCTGTCCGTCAGCTGGCGCAACGAGGCGAGCATCTTGGCTGCGGCGAACGCCGTGGTCGCACCGCTTGCCTCGGGTGCAGTGGCGGGAGCACCGTTGCGATCACGCTCGGAAGAGCTCGGCGCGCCTGAGCCCGTACGGCAGGCCCCCGGAGTGATCGCGGCGCGGCACCTCACCGAAGAAGACGAGGCCGCCGCCGTCGTGACGTTCATCGTCGACAGGCGCAGCGAGTTGGGTCATCGCCCCGACAGGCCCGTCGAAGCGGCAGTTCTCTGCCGCCGACGCGCGCAACAGCGGGCAATCGTCGATGCGCTCGCTGCCGCAGGCGTTGCCTACGAAGTCGTCGGACTGGGCGGCCTGCTCGACACTCCCGAAGTGGCCGATCTTCTCGCCTTGCTCGAGGTCGCTCATGACCCATCCCGGGGCGACGCGCTCATACGGCTCCTGTCAGGCGAGCGCATGGCGCTGGGACCGCGAGACTTGGCCGCCCTCCATGACCGTGCACAGGAGTTGGCTGGGCCCCGCGACGCGCGGGAAGGCAATGCGGCGATCATCGACGCCCTTGCGGAGCTTCCACCACGCGGCTGGGTCTCGGCGCAAGGGCGTTCATTGAGCGATGCCGCCTACACACGGCTCACATCCCTGGCCGCTGTGGTGGACGCGGTCCGGCGCCACACCTACCTGCCGCTCAATGAGCTCGTGCTCTTCGCGGAGCGCGCATGGGGGCTCGACATCGAGACGGCGGTGGCGCGGCCGGACGCTGCTCAGCGTCGTGCAGTCGATGCGTTCGTTGATGCGACACGCACCTTCTCGATGGGTGCCGAACGCGCGACGCTTGGCGCTTTCCTCGCGTGGCTCGATGCGGCCCGAGCGGAAGAGAACGGCCTTGACGCACCCGTGCGCGAGCCAGATCCGGGCGCCGTCCAAGTGCTGACGGTCCACGCATCAAAGGGGCTTGAGTGGGATATCGTCGCGGTGCCTGGGCTCAATGACGGGCAGTTCCCGTCGGTAGGTGTGCCCTCGACGAGCACGCCGTACTACAGCGACTCGGCGTGGCTTGACCGCGTTGGCCAACTTCCGCATGAACTCCGACTCGATCGCGACAGCCTGCCGGCGTGGGCGTTTCACGATGCCCGTGACCACCGGGGCCTGGCCGCATCCATCGCTCTGTTCAAGGAGGCAAGCGGGATGTGGCGCCTCGAGGAGGAGAGGCGACTGTTCTACGTGGCGCTGACACGTGCGCGGTCCCACGTGCTGCTCAGCGGCTCGTGGTTCGGCTCGGGCGTTCGTCGGCGCCAGCCGTCCACGTACGTGGACGAGCTGCTCGATGGTCGCTACGTGAGCAAGGGGCAGTGGGCTGACGAGCCCACTGATGACGAGCCCCGGGTGCGTGAGACGGTGACGGCGCCGTGGCCGCGGCCTGTCACGCCCCGCCAACAGCGGCGCCGGGAGCTCGCCGCTCGCGTTGTCCAGGCGAGTGAGACCATCGGCGACGCATGGGATGACTCGTGGCCGCTCGCTCGTGAACTGGCGGCAATCCTCGCGGAGCGGGCCGAACGCAACGGACACGATGTTCTCGTCGCGATCCCGCCGCACCTGCAGGCATCGCGACTCGTGTCGCTCCAGCGCGATGAGCAGGCCTTCGCCATGCAGCTTCGCCGTCCGATCCCCGAAGAGCCGAGTGTCGCGGCGCAGCGGGGTTCGGCATTGCACTCCTGGATCGAGGCTCACTTCGGAGTCCCATCGCTGTGGGATGAGGACGAGGACATGGAGGGCGCGACCGACGCGGATCTTGACATGCTGAAACAGACCTTCCTCGCCAGTGAATGGGCCGAGCGGGTGCCGTTGCACGTCGAGGCCGAGGTTGAAGTGCCGATTGCGGGGGTGACGATCCGTTCGCGCATCGATGCGATCTTCGGCCCAGGCCGCGGACTGGAGAAGGTCACCGTCGTCGACTGGAAATCCGGTCGCCCGCCGCGCGAGACGGAGGAGCGGGCAGCCCGCGATATTCAGCTGTCGATGTACCGCATCGCGTGGGCAGAACGTGAAGGCATCGACCCCGATGAGGTTGACGCCGCCTTCTACTATGTGGCCACCGACGAGACGGTGAGACCAGCGCGACTCCTCAGTCGAAGCGAGCTTGAAAGCCTCTTGCGCCGATCCCCGCACTAGGACAACGATGTACGCGCTTGCAAGGAGGCGTAGATCACATCGCGTGCCACTCATTTAGGGGGCAGACACGTCGATCGGACGGTGACCAGTGATGTGTGAGGAACAGGGGTGCCGTGACGGCCGTAATCATGGTGATGGTGTTGGGGCTTGCCATGATGGCGGGCCTCACACTCATCGCGGTAGCGCTCAACACACCGCGGAGGACTCTTGCCCGCAACGCACTCGCGGGGTTCATGGCGTGCACGGTCGTATGGAGCGCGATCTCACTCGTCTCATATCTGTCCGGCTCTGACGACCCAACCCTCGCGATCGCGTGGACATTGCCCGTCGTCGCGATCATGGTGTCCTGTTTCCGGGTCCTGATCCAGGCGATTCGAAATGCTGCATGGCGACCGTCGTGGATCTACATCGTGTCGCTCATCATTCACCCCGCGGTGATGGTGATCCTCGCGCTCATCCCGTCGACCCACGGTTGGCTCGTCGTGATGCACGACGACGGCCACGCCGCGTACGGAGGCCTCTTCTGGGTCCACGCTTCGGTCAGCTATGGACTCCTGGCTGGATCTCTCGTCGTCCTCATCGGATCCCGCGACGCCCTGCCTGCTCTTGCGCGACGGAGCCTTCCCGTCACCATCACCACGTGGTACCTGCCGGTGGTGGCGAATGTGGTCACGATCGTCCACGACGGTGCGAGCGGTGTCGACCTCACGCCTGCCGCCTTCACGGTGACCGCACTCTTCATGGGCAGATCGATGATTCAGGACGGCCTCGCCGATGTCATCCCCGTGGCTCGTGTCGAGGTGTTCTGGAGCCTCACAGACGCGGTGTTCGTCCTCGACACCTCGGGGCGCGTCGTCGACTGCAATCGGCGTGCCCTCCGCGTGCTGGACCGGCTCGGCTTCGAAGGCTCTTTCCACGGCCTCAGGCCGGAGCAGATCGCGGGCACTCTCGTCGAGATGCTGCAGGCGAACGGGCAAAGGGACCTCTCGATCGGCGGCGAGGACCTCGTCGTCGATGTCGTGACAAGTGAGCTTCGGGACCGAAAGGGGCGCGAGCTCGGAACTCTCGTTCACGTGCGCAACATCACCGAAGAGGCGCTGCGAACCCGAGAGCTCATTCGTGTTCGTGACGCGCTCGCGGATGAAGCGCGCACCACGGAGAGGCTGCGGGCAGAGCTCGCCGAGCAGGTGGTGCGTGACGTGGGCACAGGCCTGCACAACCGCCGCTACGTCTTCGAGGTGCTGCCCGACATCGTCGCGAAGTGCGTGGACGATGGCGTTCCCCTTGCCGTCGTCCTCATCGACGTCGACTACTTCAAGGAGATCAACGACACGTACGGCCACGCGGCAGGAGACCGCGCGCTCAAGGCCGTCGCCCAGGCGATGGACAAGGCCGCGGGAGACGCCGTCGTCGCCCGCTTCGGTGGCGAAGAGTTCATCGCGATCTTCCCCAGCCCCACACGCGAAGGTGCGCTGGAGCGCGCGGAGTGCATCCGCGACGCATGTGCCAACGTCGAGGTGGCGGCACGCGAAGGGGCGATTCGCATCACGGCGAGTGCTGGCGTCGCATGGGCTCCCGTTGACGACATCGACGCCGCGAAGCTGATCGAGGCGGCGGACAGTGCCCTGTACGTGGCGAAGAACGGCGGACGCAACCAGCTCCAGCTCGCTCAGGTCTAGGCCTCGAAGAGCAGCGCCTCCAGGTCGCCGAGCATGGCGCGACCGTCGTCGATGACATGGTGATTGTCGGTGCGGACTCCGTACATGAGCCACCGCAGCAAGGCGAGTTCAGAAGCGAGCCGTGCGCGGTCTGCCAAATGCGGGTCGCGAAGCTCGCGCCGATGCATCGTGTACGACTCGAGCACCGACTCGAAGACATCATCAGGTGCGGATGCTGCGAGCCATGCAAGGTCATCTGCGGGGTCCGCGACGCGGGCATCCATCCAGTCGATGACGCCCGCGACGATTCCCTCGCGAACCAAGATCTGGTGCTCGCCGAGGTCGCCGTGAACCACCGTCGGCTCGAACCGCCACCACGCGACGTTCTCGAGGTTGCGCTCCCAGCGGTCCGCGAGGCGGGGAGGCACGAGACCGGTCTCGACCCCGGCGTCGAGCTCTGCCAAACGGCGCTCGCGGTACTCCTGAGCGTTGTAGCTCGGCAGGCCCTGATCCTCGATGATGTCGACGGGCAGCTCGTGAATCTGGGCGAGAGTGCGGCCAAGGGAAGCGGCGAGCCCCGGACCCGGCTCCATGTGGGCGAGGACGAGCGGGGCGCCGCCCACCTCGGTGTAGACCACTGCTCGGCCACCTTCGTCGCCCGAGATCGTGGCCGCGCCAACGGGGCGTGGCACTTCGAAGTCGATGAGGTGTGCCTGGTGAGCGCGATCGAGTTCGCGCAGCAACCCCACCTCGGCCTCAAGCGCTGCACCTGCCGCTGCACGGTTGGGTGCACGCACGATCCAGCGTTGGCCGGTGGAGTCCTTCACGACGACAACGTCGAAGTCTGTGTCCGAATGCGGGCTGCGCAGCACGTCGTACACGTCGAGTCCGGGAACGGCGACTGACGCGAGCGCGGCAAGTGCAAGAGGCGAACGGGGCACGGAGCAACCGTACGACCAAACGGGCGCCTCCCGCATGTTCCACGCCGCCGATCACCAGGCTCTTCGCACGCGATCAGTGCGGCAGGTAGCGTGGGCGTGTGAAGCGACCCCTGCTCGACCCGCCCATCATTGACCGTGCCGCTGAGCGGCGCGATGGCGCGGTGCTTGAGCAGATGGACGCCGTCATCGTGGCCAATGGAGCGCTCCTGGCCGCAGAAGGGCGGCTGCTCATGGTCCGCCCTGCCGACCAGCCTCCGGCAGCGCTGCGGTTGTACCTGGGACGTGAAGGTGACCGGGATATCGCGGCTCTCGTTCCGGCAGATCCAGGCTTTGGGCAGGACGGCGACGGTATCGGCACCGAGCGGATGGTGCCGCTCCGTGACCTGTTCCGTCTCATCTCGCTGCGAGGCGACGAGGGCGCTCGCGACCGCGAGCTCGCCTCTGCCGCCGTCGCTTTGTCAACGTGGCATGCGAACCATCCCTGCTGCTCACTGTGCGGCAAGCCGACTGAGACCCGCCATGGTGGTTGGGTGAGGTTCTGCGCAGATTGCGAGCGCGAGCATTATCCGCGCACGGATCCCGCGGTCATCGTCGCGATCACGGACCCGGAGGATCGGATCCTGCTCGCTCACGCGTCATATTGGTCGCCCCGACGCTTCTCCCACCTCGCGGGTTACGTGGAGCCGGGCGAGAGCCTCGAGCAGGCAGTGCATCGTGAAGTGTTCGAAGAAGCGCACCTGCGACTGAGAGACCTCACCTACGTCGGCTCGCAGCCATGGCCGTTTCCCGCGTCGATCATGGTGGGTTTCACCGCTGTCGCCGATAATCCCGCCTTCACCCTCGATGAGGACGAGATCTCCGAGGCGATGTGGGTCTCTCGCGACGATCTGATGCAGGTGATCGACGAAGGCACGGTCATCCCGGCGCCACGTGGCTCGATCGCGAGGCGGATGCTGGAGGAGTGGTTCGGCGGCACGATTCCTGACGGGGTGTAGCCCTGGGGACAGGCGCGTGGACGTCGCCCCCGGCTGACACAATGGCGCCAATGTCTGCCGATGAGATCCTCGAAGCGCTCGACCCCGAGCAACGCCAGGTCGCCGTGGCGCTGCACGGCCCTGTCTGCGTCCTTGCTGGCGCTGGCACGGGCAAGACGAGGGCCATCACTCACCGCATCGCCTACGGGGTGCGGGTCGGCGCCTATAACCCGCAGTCCGTCCTCGCGGTCACCTTCACGGCACGCGCAGCGGGGGAGATGCGTCATCGCTTGCGCACCCTCGGCGCATCGGGCGTGCAGGCACGCACCTTCCATGCCGCGGCTCTGCGCCAACTCAGCTACTTCTGGCCGCAGGTGGTGGGCGGGCAGCTTCCGGGCATCGTCGAGCAGAAGGCGCAGCTTGTTGGCCGAGCGGCGCGCACTGCGGGGCTGTCGGTCGACCGGCTTGCCGTGCGCGACCTCGCTGCGGAGATCGAGTGGGCGAAGGTCTCTCTTGTCGCGGCGGATGACTACGTCCGGGTGGCGGCCGACGCTGGGCGCCCCTTGCCTGCGGGCATCGAGCGTGCGCTGGTGGTCGACGTGATGCGCGCCTACGAGGACATCAAGACCGACGCTGTGGTGCTCGACTTCGAGGACATCCTCTTGCTCTTGGCCGACATGATCGGCCGTCACCACGAGGTGGGGGACCAGATCCGGCGTCAGTACCGTCACTTTGTTGTTGACGAGTATCAGGACGTCTCGCCGTTGCAGCAGTACGTCTTGGACCAATGGCTCGGAGGCAGGCGCGAGCTCTGTGTTGTCGGTGATCCGGCTCAGACGATCTACTCTTTCGCGGGCGCATCGCCAACCCACCTGTTGGGTTTCTCCCGCCGCTTCGACGATGCGACCGTGGTGCGGCTCGTGCGTGATTATCGGTCGACGCCTCAAGTCGTGAGCCTTGCCAATGGGCTCATGCATCAGCGCGGTGCCGCATCAAGCGGCGTCGAGCTCGTCGCACAGCGGCCCTCGGGCCCGGCCGTCGGCTTCCACGTCTACCCGGATGACCCCGCAGAGGCCGCAGGGGTGGCGGACCGCGTTGAGGCCCTCATCGCCGCTGGCACCTCAGCGAGCGAGATTGCCCTCCTTTACCGCACCAACAGCCAGTCGGAAGAGCTCGAAGATGCTCTCGCCTCTCGAGGCATCGGCTACCTGGTGCGCGGCGGCCAACGGTTCTTCGAACGCGAGGAGATCAAGCGCGCGATGCTCTTGCTGCGCGGGGCTGCGGTCGCGCCTTCCGAGGAGCGGCTCGGCTACATGACACGGGAGACAGTGTCTGAGGTGGGCTGGAGTGAGGAGCCTCCCGCCGCTCGGGGTGCCGTGCGTGAGCGCTGGGATGCACTCCAGGCGCTCGTCGACCTTGCGGATAACTTCGATGTCGAGGTCGAGGCGGTGTCGGGCAAGGGTGCCACCATGCGCGACTTTGTCGAGCACCTGGCAGAGCGCGCCTCGGCCCAACACGCTCCCGTTGTCGACGGCGTCACCCTCAGCACCATCCACGCCGCCAAGGGCCTTGAGTGGGATGCGGTCTTTCTCATCGGCCTGTCCGAGGGACTGCTGCCGATCTCCCTCGCGGACACAGACGAGGCGATCGAGGAAGAACGCCGCTTGCTCTACGTGGGCATCACGCGTGCTCGCGAGCATCTCCACCTCAGCTTCGCACGCGCGCGCCGTGAGGGGGGCAAGGCAACGCGAAAGCGCACCCGCTTCCTTGAGAAGTGGTGGCCCGATGCGATGGCCGTGAAGAGGCCCCGCGCGGCAAAGCGCACGGTCCACGATCTCGACGCGAATGCCGCTCACCTTTTCGATGCTCTCAAGGCGTGGCGCCTCGCCCACGCGCAGGAGCAGTCAAAGCCGGCCTTCACGATCCTCGTCGACACGAGTCTCATCGCGATTGCCCAGAATCGGCCGAGCACGCTTGGGGAACTTGCCACCGTGCCAGGCATCGGCGCGTCCAAGCTCGACACGTACGGCGCTGAGATATTGCGCATCGTCGCTGACAACTAGTGCGGCGCTCTTCACGCGCGGCTATGCCTGTGGCAGGCGCGCACGCCGTGCGGCGAGATCGTCGCCCACGGGGCCCGTGGCTCCACAACCGCACAGCGGATGCGGCAGCACCGTCTCTCGCGCATACGGCTGGCACGGTGTCAGCAGCCACGCGACATTGTGCCACCCGCTCTGTTCTGCCCGACGCCACGCCCCGAGTGCACCGAGCACAAGTCCTGTTGCTCCCGCGATCACGTCAGCCGAAGTGACAGGCGCGGTGGGACGAGGAGCGCTCAGTTGCAGGGCGAGACGGGGCCACGCCGCGTCCGCGTCGGTGCGCGCCAGTGCGTCGCACCAGCCGCACGCACTCGCGCCAGGTTCCACGAATGGCCCGATGCGCGCACCCTTTTCATCGACCGAGATGAACACATGAGGGACATCCCGGCTCATCAGCGGCAGGGCGGCGTCTAGTCCAGGTGCGCCATGAGAGACGACCACCCACACGTCGGCCGGTCCGACTCCCGCGCTCACACGCGCCAATGGCACCTGGGAGCGCACGGTCGCGCACGCAGCCCCTTGGCGGCGAGCGGCGATGACGCCAGTGCTGTAGGTGCCGGCAGGTGCGTGCTCGATGGGGCCCTCGTCGACAAAGCGCACTGCCCAGCCGTCACGCACAGCGCTGAGGCCGAGGCTCAATCCGATCGGACCGGCATCGCCAAGGGCGAGGGTGAGAGGCGGCGGGGGAGGCGGTTCGAGAAGTTCTGCTTCGGCAAGAGTGGTGAGAAGGTCGCCATGGCGCTGTTGCTGCAGCGCGGTCACCTTGGTGGATGTCTCAAGGCGTTCGAGGAAGGCTCGCTGCGAGGCGCTCAGCCCCCGGAGCACGAGGCCCGGTCGGGTGCCGATCTGGAGCGCACCGTCGCCGCGATCGAGTACCCGCGTCCCCTTGCGCAACCTCATGGAGCCAGCGTGCCACCCGGCGTCGGGCCGAGGCCGCTTGTCCACAGGTACGACAAAGGCCGGGCACCGTGTGGTGCCCGGCCCTGACGTCTTGAAGCGGTTACGCCTTACCGAGGATGCGGTTCAGCTTGGTCCCGCACTCGGGGCACGTGGCCTTTGCCATGCGGCGACCGTTCTCGGACACGACGATGTCGCCCTCGGTCTCACGCTTGGCCTTGCACTTCACGCAGTAAAACTCGCCCTGGTACTTATCGGCCATGAGCATTTCTCCTTCTTGCCATTGAGCGGCTTGCGCCGCGAGAGTCCCCCGTCAGGGATTCATTGCGTCAAGCGTAGACGCGGTAGCCGACAATACCTCCTAAGAACCGCCCTTCGTGTCTGATTCGTCCTCTGGAGGGTGTGATTGCTCCCACTTTCCGCTGAGCAGAGCCTCGATCTCTTTGTCCATGTCGTCCACCTGATGAGGCGCCGCAGCGTCCTCAACCCACCCCTGCCAGCGGCCGAGGGCCTCGGTGTCGGGCAAGAGGTCGGGGTGGCTCCACAGTGCATCCCTGCCCTGAGCGCCGATGCGGTTCGTCAGCGCGTGCCACAGCTGAGAGGCGTCTCGCGACTGGCGGGGTCGCAGCGTGAGACCGAGGAGGGTTTCAAAGGTGTCCTCGGCCGGACCGCCGGCTGCGCGGCGACGGCGCATCATCTCCCGAAGCTGCCCAAGAGAAGCCATGTGAGGGAGTGCGGCGCGAGATGTCACCTCGTCCACCCATCCCTCGATGAGAGCGAGCCACGTCTCCAGAGACGTGAGCGTCTCGCGCTGGGCGTCGGAGTGGTTCGGCGTGAAGATGCCGGTGGTCAACGCCTCCTGGAGTGCGGACGGATCACCCATGCCGGCGTCGTGCACTGCGGAGTCGAGTGCGTCGAGATCGACATTGACGCCGCGGGCATACCGTTCCACGAGTCCGCGCAAATGCCCTGGTAACCAAGATGCCGCCTGGAAGAGCCGGACATGTGCGGCCTCGCGCAGGGCCAAGAAGAGCCGCACGTCGGCGAGGTCGACATCGAGGCCATCGGCAAAGGCCTCGACGGCGCGCGGCACCAACGCAACGCGTGCCTCATCGATGAGCGGCACACCCAAGTCGGTGGCGCCAAAGGCCTCGCGGGCCATCGCTCCGGCTGCCTGACCCATGTGCATCCCGCACACCGTGGGGCTCACCGAGTCGATGAGGCCCTGCGCTCCCTCGGCGTCACCGATTCCAGCCTCAGTCCGGAGCACACCGCCCAGCGCTTGCGACACCGAGGATGCGACGGGGCCCGCGAGAAAGCGCCACATCGGCAGCGTCGCCTCGACCCATTCGGCGCGGCTCCACACGGCAGGCTGAGCGCGCGCAGGGTCGAAGTCGGTGACGGCATCGAGCCACAGTTCGGCTTCGGTGACAGCAGCGCGGTACTCGCGGGCCTGCGCCGCTGTGACGGTCGGATCGCCGCCCTGAGCCGCGACTCCACGCGCCACATCGTGAGCGAGAGTCCAGTTGACGTCTTCTCCGGCAGATTGCGACATGAGAGCCCGGATCTGGCTCATCACGTGGTCGAGCATCGCGGGGGAGTCCGCCATGCCCGACGCTTGGGCGAGCATCGCCGGATCCATCCCCATGCGTTTCATTTCCTCGAGCGCCTCATCTGCATCCGCGCCGAAGAGTTCCCGAAGCAGCTTCTTCCACTGCTCTTCGGCGTCCGCCATGTCGTCTCCTTTGCGTGCGCGCTCTGTGTCACAACGGTAACGAACGGCACCCGCGATTGGGGGTGGCGTTCGCTATGGGCAATGATGGTTCCGTGACGTACCCCCCTCCTGGCTTTGACGTGCCGCTGTCGGAACGGCCCCCCACGCGCAGAGCGGGGGTGATGGCGGCGACTGGTCTGGTGGCGTCATTGATGATCAGCATCCTCACGGTGGCGCCCGCGCCTTTCGCGATCGCTCAAGCGGGACCCACGTATGACACGCTCGCGGCTCACAACGGCACGCCGATCGTCGACATCGACGGCCTGCCCACCTATGAGTCGAGCGGAGAGCTCCGGCTCACGACGGTGTCGTTCAGCCGTGGCGGCTCGCGCACCTTCACCATGGGCCAGGTCATCGGCTCCTACTTCTCGCCGAACCACACAGTGCGGCCCGAGGAGGATGTCTTCGGCACGCGCGAGGAGCAGGAACGCGAGGCTGAGGAAAGCGAGGAGATGTGGCTCATCTCGCAAGAGTCGGCGACCGTCGCTGCGATCGAGGCGCTTGGTGAGGTGGTCCCCACCACCCTCACCGTGGATGGGGTGACAAGCGAGTCCGGCGCCTTCGGACTCCTCGAAGACGGGGACGTGCTGCTTGCGATCGATGGCGAGGAGTTCCTCTCCTACAACGATCTGACCTCCCAGTTGGGCAAGCGCAAGCCTGGCGATGAGCCGACCTTCACCGTGCAGCGGGGGACTGAGCGGCTCGATCTCACCTTCCCCCTCATTGCTTATGAGGACGATCCAGACGCGGCGCGAATGGGCATCTTCGTCATGCCTACCTTCGAGCTGCCGATCAATGTGAGCGTCGGCATCGCCGAGGTCTCGGGCCCCAGTGCCGGTCTCATGTTCGCTCTCGCGATCATGGACAAACTGACTCCCCTTGATGAACTGAACGGGGCTCACGTCGCCGGCACAGGCGCGATCGACATCGACGGCGATGTCTCACCCATTGGCGGCATCGAGCACAAGATGCGGGGTGCGGTCGCTGCGGGCGCCACCACGTTCCTTGCCCCCGTCGAGAACTGCAAGGACGTCGTGGGGCACATTCCCCCCGGTCTCGACGTTTATGCCGTAGACACTCTGGTCGACGCTTATGCGGCCATTGTGGCAATCGGCCAAGATGACACTGCTGACTTGCTCACATGCAACGCGGCAGTGGAGAAGGAGTAAGCACCCGTGAGTTTTGACGACGATCGCCCCGCGCGTTCCCCGCGGCCTAGGCCAGTGACCCCACCGACCCGCCGCTCTCCTTTCGCCATCGCGATCGGCGTCGTCGTCGGATTCATCGTTGCCACCGTGTTCTTTGCGAACATCTGGACGGAGGTCCAGTGGTACAGCCAGCTCGGCTACTTCGAGGTGTGGCGGACCCAATGGGTGACGCGCATCCTGCTCTTCGCCATCTTCGCCGTCGTCGCAGGTGTGGCCGTCTGGGCGAACCTGCGCTGGGCCAAGTCGGTGCGTCCGGCGCTCACTGCCACTCGCGCAACGCCGCTTGACCAATACCGCGAGCAGATCCGGCCGATCGAGAAGGTCGTCATCGTCATCTTGCCGATCGTCGTCGGGCTCATTGCCGGCGGTGCGATGTCGACTCGCTGGGAGAAGGTCCTCGCCTTCCTCAACCGCACCTCCTTCGGCTACGAGGACCCGCAGTTCGGTCTTGACGCCTCGTTCTACGTCTTCACGCTGCCGATCCTCCGGGCAGGAGTCGGCTTCTTCCTGTCGATCACGGTGCTGTGCGCCGTGCTCGCTGCCTTCGTCCAGCTCTTGTATGGAGGCATCTCGGGTGGCGGCCGACGCTTTGTCGCCTCTCGCGGCGCACGCGTCCAGCTCGCGGTGCTCGGCTTCCTCGTCATGCTCGGCATCGCGGCGAACTATGTGCTCGACCGCTTTGGGCTCGTCCTCAACGACGGCGACCGCTTCTCGGGGGCGTCATACACGGATGTCCATGCGATCTTGCCGGCGCGATCGATCCTTGCGGGCATCGCGATCCTCGTGGGTGTTCTCTTCCTCCTTGTCATCTGGCGCGGCGACTGGCGCATCCCCGCCACCGGCGTCGGCCTCATGGCGCTGTCCGCCCTCGTCATCGGCGGTGTCTACCCGGCGATCGTCCAGAACTTCCAGGTGGACCCCAACGCGCAAGAGTACGAGGCTCCGTATATTCAGCGCGATATCGATGCGACGCGTTACGCGTACGGGCTTGAGGACGTCGACGTGCTGCAGTACGCGGCAAAGACGGAGGCAGACCCCGACGCCTTGCGCGCCGACGCTGACACGACGGCACAGATCCGTCTGCTCGACCCCAACATCGTGTCGCCCACCTTCCAGCAGCTCCAGCAGAACAAGCAGTACTACTCGTTCCCGAGCCGCCTCACCGTCGACCGCTACCGTGTGGGCGGCGAGATTCGCGACACCGTCATCGCAGTGCGCCAGCTCAACCTCGCCGGACTGAGCCAGGAGAACCGCTCTTGGGTCAACGACCACACTGTCTACACCCACGGCTTCGGCGTCGTTGCCGCGTACGGCAACCGTCTGGCGGCTGACGGCCGACCGCTGTTCTATCAGCAGGGCATCCCGTCGACGGGCGAGCTCGGCGAGTATGAGCCGCGCATCTACTTCGGTCCGTCGCTTCCCGGTTACTCGATCGTGGGCGCCCCTGACGGCACGACGCCGTGGGAGCTCGACTACCCGGACGACGCTGCGGGCGGTCAGGTCAACACGACATACAAGGGCGATGGTGGCCCGAGCATCGGCAACATGTTCGCCAAGGTGATGTTCGCGCTGAAGTTCGGTGAGCAGCAGATCCTCTTCTCTGACCGTGTCACCTCCGATTCGCAGATCCTCTACGACCGCGACCCGATCGAGCGCGTCAAGAAGGTGGCGCCGTATCTCGAGCTCGATGGCACGTCCTACCCGGCCGTTGTCGACAACCAGGTGGTGTGGATTGTCGACGGCTACACGACCACGCAGGACTTCCCGTATTCGGCGTCCATCACGTCCGCGACGCTCTTTGCAGACACCGACCCGCTGAACCCGGTGGTTCTCAACTACGTGCGCAACTCGGTCAAGGCTGTCGTCAACGCATATGACGGTTCGGTCACCTTGTACGCCTGGGAACCGGAGGACCCGATCCTCCAGACCTGGCAGAAGGTGTATCCGAACACGGTGATTCCGTACACCGAGATGTCCGCTGAACTGATGAGCCACATGCGCTACCCCGAGGATCTGTTCTCGATCCAGCGCTACCAGCTCACCCGCTATCACGTCGAGGATGCGTCCGAGTTCTACTCGGGACAGGACTTCTGGCGGACCCCGTCGGATCCGACGAACACCACGCAGGAGCAGCCGCCGTATTACCTCACGTTGCAAATGCCTGGCCAGGACGAGCCGACATTCTCGATCACGAGCACGTTCATTCCGAGCGGCACGTCCGAGAGGCAGATTCTCACCGGCTTCCTTGCGGTGAACTCGGAGACCGGCGACAAGGCGGGTGAGAAGCACCCCGACTACGGAAAGTTCCGCTTGCTCGAACTGCCACGAGACACGACAGTGTCGGGCCCGGGCCAGGTGCAGAACCAATTCAACACAGACCCCGAGGCGCAGCGAGTGCTCAACCTGTTGCGTCAGGGCGAGACCGTGGTGAACAACGGCAACCTCCTCACCTTGCCGGTGGGCGGTGGACTGCTTTACGTGCAGCCGGTGTACGTGAAGTCGTCGACGGGTACGCAGTTCCCGCTGCTGCAGAAGGTCTTCGTCTCCTTCGGTGATGAGGTGGGCTTCGCCGACACCTTGGCCGAGGCGCTCGACCAGGTCTTCGGTGAAGGCGCGGCACCTGACGTGCCTGACGCTCCGGAAGTTCCAGGTACGCCGGATACGCCCGACACCCCCGAGACGCCGGACACCCCCGAGACGCCGGACACCCCCGACACTCCGGGTGTGCTGGAGAGCCCCGAGATCGGTGACGCTCGCGATGACCTCAAGGCGGCATTGAACGACGCGAACACGGCGCTCAAGGACGGCCAGGAGGCGCTGCGCAACAACGACTTCGCCGCATACGGCGATGCGCAGGAACGACTTCAGAAGGCCCTCGAGCGGGCGATCGAGGCGGAGACCCGCCTTGAAGAGGCGCTCCAGGCCTAGCGCGACGCCTCGCGCGCCAGTCGCATAAGCAAGCGGGGCCGCACCGTCGTTGGTGCGGCCCCGCTTGTTCGCGTGAGGGTCAGGTCACGGAGACTCCTTGGAGGTTGCCGTGCGAATGATCGTGGTGAGGAACACCCACGACAGCGCGATGAGCGCGGTCGATACCCACCCGATGGGCACGAGGATGTCAACGTTGCTCGTGTCGGCGAACTCGCCTGTCGACCAGTCGATTCCGCTGAAGACGGCCCAGATGCTTCCGACCACAGAGACGATCGAGGCAGTGACATAGGGAATCCACCAGCCCAAGACAGTGCCGATACCCACGGTGCGACGAGTCAAGGCGCGCATGCCCATGGCAGGCAGCACGAGGTTGGCGAACGGGACGAACCAGCCCCACCACTCGACGGCTGGTGGGCCGCCTGGATTGACCCCGCGCGCACGCTGGAGGTTGCGGAGCTTCCACATCCACATGGCGAGCAAGATGTACGAGCCCACCTGAATGAAGAACGACAGCGACGACACAGGGTCTGAGGTCTGAGCCGAACCTCCGTTGCCAGCCTCCGCAAGCTGCTCCTTGAGCGTGTCCACGGTGCCCGACATCATGAGCGACGACACGAGGTACATGATCGTGGTGACGCCGGTCAGCGCAATGGCCCACGGCGCGAGCTTGTTGAGGCTTCGATCCGGGGTCACCGAGATGGGCTGCCATTGCTGGGGCTGCTGCTGCCAACCCGGCGGGGGCGGCATCTGCGGGGCCGGGAGGCTCGGAGGCGCCGCGTGCTGACGCGGGTCCGGACTCGGCGGTGTTGAGAACGGGTCAGGATTCTGCGGAGGTACGGTCATGGACGCGACGCTACCGTGCAAGTGGGGTCGCGTCGATGATCGCGAGGCGCGCCGGGAACTCCAGCGCCAGACGCGGACGATTTGGACGGCACGTGGAGGGCAGGTAGACTCGTAAGCCGCTGGTGCAATACACGGCACGACGCGGGGTGGAGCAGTTCGGTAGCTCGCCGGGCTCATAACCCGGAGGTCGCAGGTTCAAATCCTGTCCCCGCTACCACTCGGCAAGGCCCGGATCCTGTGGATCCGGGCCTTTGTCATGTGCCGTGTGGCGTGCAGCGTGTGGCATCGCCGATACTGCATGAGGGTTCTTGTGGGCACTTTGGGGCGTACTTCCCAATTGAAGTGTTGACCTTACGCACGAGTTGGCCGATGGGCATACTGGAAACCGTTGCGCTCAATGCGCGACCGGGCAGGTAGGAGCCGGTGTGTCACGGTGGGTGCTAGGCGCAGGCAAGAAAGCCTTGCCGGTGCACTTGGTCATGGCCGGGTGCTATGTCCTTGCCGTGCTCGCAGGCCGCCTCACCGCTGCGCCTGAAACCGGCATCGCTCTCATCTGGCCCGCGGCGGGCATGGGTGTGTTGTGGGTCTTTCTCGCCGCGCGACACCGCGTGGGCGTCTTCGTCGCCGTGCTCGGGATCGGCATCGCTTCGGGTCTCATCAATGCGTTCACCGGCACGGGCGGCTTTCTTGGCGTGATCTATGCCGTGTCGAATGCGGGACAGTCCTGGGTGGCGCTCGTCGTCTTCCGCCATATCCAGAAGCGCATCGGCCGTTCGACGTGGTGGCGGATGCGGGCGGTGACGGACATCGTTGCTCTCAGCGCTGCTGCTGTCGCCGGTGTCGGTTCGGTGCTGCTCTTGGCGCCGGCGGCCACCTCAATCGTCAATGACCTCGACTACGTTCCGGTCGCCGCCGTATGGCTGTTGCGCAATGTTGCGGGCATCCTCCTCATCGTGCCGCTCGCAATGCGCTTGCTCGACCCTCGTCTCAAGCCCGCTTCGCGGATCGAGAATGCGTGGCGCCAGCGGACCCCCGAACTCATCGCCATCCTCATCCTCACGGCAGTGACATACACCGCTGTCTACGGCACGTCATCGGCCTTCACCTTGTCGTTCCTGCCAATGGGGCTGACGATCTGGGCGGCGGTTCGCCTCGACACCACGGTGGCGGGGATGCATGCGCTGCTGTCAAGTGCGCTCGTCGTGGTGCTCACTCTTGTCGGCCTTGGCCCATTCGCTGAGCTCGAGGCCTTCGACCGTGCGCTCGTTGCGCAGGCGTATGTGGTCGCATACCTCGTCTTCACATGGCTCATCGCGTCGCAGCGGGATGAGCTCGCGGGTCTTCTCGATGACGTTCGAAGTTCACGTGCGGAAGTGATGAAGCAGGCCGAACTCCTGCGGTCGCTCTTCTCAACGTCACGGGATGCGATCGCGGTGTTCGACGCAGAGGGCAAGCTGCTCATGCGCAATGCGGCGGCCGTCGACCTGTTCAAGGGCGTCCCGGAAGGTGCACGGGCGAACGACCCGGGCGTGCTGAGCATGTTCTTCCGCTTGAGCGACGGCTCGCCCGTCAACCCGGAGAATGCGCCATTCAGCCGGATCTCGCGCGGTGAGTCCGTCGCCGGCTCGGAAGTCGGCATGATGCGTGATGGCGAGAAGCGCATTGTCAACATCACCGCCTCCGCTTTGCCTCCCGTCGGCGGTGAGATCGGCGGCTCAGTCATCATCGCCCGTGATGTGACCGAAGCGCGTGCCGCACAGGCGGAGATCGCTCGCGCGCGTGATGACTACGAGATGCTGCTCGCTGCCGCGACCGAGCAGGCAATCCTTGCGTGCTCTCCGGATGGCACGATTCGCCTCGCGAACAAGGGTGCGGAGACCGTGCTGGGTCGCCCGCCGGCAGAACTCGAAGGCTCCAACATCGTCGATGTGCACGAGCCTGAGCATCTGGCGGCGGTGGCCGCTGAGCTGGGTGTCGCGCCCGATGACGTTCACGCTGAGCTCGCGCGCCGAGACCTCTCGGGCGCGCGGCGTTGGCATGTCGTCGGTGACGGCTCTTCCGTCGTGTCGATGACGGTCACCTCGACTCCGGACGGCGGCTTCATGTGCGTCGCATGGGATGTGACAGCGCAAGTGGAGAGCGAGGACCGCTTGCGGGTTTCGGAAGCGCGCTTTCGTCAGGCCTTCGACACCGCGCCCATCAGCATGTTCATCGTCAGCCTCGATGAGCCCGACACGGGCACTGTCCTTGAGACGAACGCGACGGCGATCATCTTCACCGGCCGCGACCGGGACGACCTCACGGGCGCGTCCTTCGCCTCACTCATCCATGATGACGACGCCGAAACCGTGGATCGGTGGATTGCCGCATGTGCTGAGGGGCACAAGGCGCAGGTGCGTGGCGAGGTCCGTTTCGGTCCCCATGCCGCTGGAGTCTCGTGGGGAATGGTGTCGGCATCGGTCGTCCACCTTGAGACGCGTCAGCCAGGACAGCGGGCGCGGTACCTGTTGTGCCTCGTCGAGGACATCACCGCCCGCCGCGCCGCCGAAGATGCACTCGTCCGTCAAGCGTTGCATGACGACCTCACAGACTTGCCCAACCGGGTGCTGCTCCACGACCGGCTCGATTTCTCGCTGCGCTCGATCGCCGATGACAAGCACCGCCGCGTTGGCATCCTGTTCTGTGACCTCGATGGCTTCAAAGACGTCAACGACGCCTATGGGCACAGCACCGGAGACGAGGTGCTGCGTGAGGTCGCGCAACGCTTCTCACGTGCTGTTGACGCGCATGACACGGTGGCGAGGCTCGGCGGCGACGAGTTCGCCGTCGTCCGCCCGGACGTCACCGACGAGGAGTCATTGGCCGCGCTCGCGCACCGTCTCATCGACACCCTCCGCGAACCGGTGCTGTCGACTCGCGGCACGCACCACTTGGGGGTGTCGATCGGCATGGTGACTGGCGGCGCGAACGCGCAGACCGAAGCGTTGCTTGCCCACGCCGATGCGGCGATGTACCAGGCCAAACGTGAAGGCAAGAATCGTGTCCACCGCTACGACGCGACGCTGCTCGCCAAGAGCGTGCGCACCACCAGGCTCGTTCCGGAGCTGATGCGCGCTCTTGAGGAAGGCGAGTTCGTCATGTACGGCCAGCCGGTGGTGTCATTGCGCACCGGCGCTGTCGAGTCGCTCGAGATGTTGCTGCGGTGGGATTCGCCCGAGCGCGGGCTCATTCCGCCGGGAGAGTTCCTTGATGTCCTCGAGGCGAGTGCGCTCATGGTGCCCGTCGGCGTCCATGTGCTGCACGAATCCTGCCGCATTGCGGCGAGCTTGCCGGCGGCGGCAGACGGCACGCTCCCTGCGGTCCATGTCAATGTCTCGGGCAGGCAGCTGACGTCGGGCGACTTCACGTCATCCGTGAGCGATGCCCTCAAGGAGACGGGTCTTGACCCGAACCGCCTCATCCTTGAGCTCACAGAGACGCATATGCCGCAACTGACGTTGCCGTTGCTCACTGACCTCGCCGTCCTGCGAGAACAGGGCGTGCGAATTGCTCTTGACGACCTCGGCACGGGTTACTCATCGCTTGCTCGCCTCACCGAGCTGCCGATCGACGTTCTCAAGGTCGACCGCGGCTTCGTGTTGGGCATCGGCGCTGACGATCGCTGCGACGCCGTGGTGCGCGCAGTTGTCGGCATGGGTGACGCGATGGGCGTCGATGTGGTGGCTGAAGGTGTGGAGACCGCCGAGCAGGCGGCTGAGCTTGTGCGGCTCGGCTGTCCGTACGCGCAGGGCTACTTCTTTGCGCGGCCGCAACCCGAAGCTGACCTCACCCGCGTGGTGTCGACAACGTATGACCTTGCCACCGGCGAAGCGATCTCGGATCGAGCCGCCTGAACGTGAGATGAACGCCGCACGGTGACGCCGCGGCCAAACCGTGCGGAGCATTTAGTCTGCACACGTGAAGCAGGCGCAACCGTCCCCTCGACTCGGCCTCGTGTCCGCCACCGGCATCGGCGTCGGATCGATGCTTGGTGCGGGCGTCTTCGTCGTGTGGAGCCCTGCGGCACACGCCGCGGGAGCTTGGCTGCCGATCTCGGTCGTCATCGCGGCGACGATCGCCGTCATCAACGCCTTGTCGACTGCTCATCTCGCCGCTCTTCACCCGGTTGCAGGAGGCGCGTACACCTATGGAAGACGCGAACTGCGCGGGCCATGGGGCTTTGTCGCGGGAGCTGGATTCGTCACCGGCAAGACGGCATCTCTTGCCGCGATGGGGCTCGCGATCGGGAGTCACACAGCGCCCGGGCATGCGCAGTGGGTCGCGACCGCGGTGCTCATCGGTGCCTGGGTGCTCAATGCGATGGGCGTCAATCGCACCGCTGCGGTGACGACCCTTGTCGCGGTGATCGTTGCGGTGGGGCTGCTCGCTCTCGCAGGGGCGTCCCTCGCCGCGCCTGCAGCGCCGGCAGCTGCCGCGGCGGACGTGGGCGTGACGGGGGTCGCCGAAGGCGCGGCACTCGTGTTCTTCGCCTTCGCTGGCTATGCCCGGCTCGCAACACTCGGCGAGGACGTGCGCGATCCCGAACGCGTCATTCCGCGCGCTGTAGCTGTGGCGGTCGGCATCGTCGTGGCCATCTATGTGCTGCTCGCCTTCGTGGTGTTGCGCAGGCCGGGAGCGTCCCATCTCGCCGACGTTGACGCGCCTCTTGCCGAGGCGGCCCCAGCTGGTGGGGCATGGCCGCACGTGATCGGGTTATTGGCCGTTGCGGCTGCGGGTGGGGCGCTCGTCGCGCTCTTGGCGGGAGTCGGCCGGACGGCGATGGCGATGGCACGCGGTGGCGACGTGCCGACAGTGCTCGCTCACCGCAACCGCAAGGACGTCCCCGTTGTCGCTGAAGGCGTCGCAGCGTCGGCCGCGATTGCGCTCGTCTGGTGGGGCAACGTCGGCTTCGCCATTGCGATGTCGAGTGCGGCAGTGCTTGCCTACTACGCCGTCTCGAATGCGGCCGCGATGGCAGCGCGCCGCCGTGGGGCACGCATGCCTGTGCCACCGCTGCTGTCAGGTCTGGGCGCCGCCGTATGCGTCGCTCTTGCCGCATCCCTCGAGCCCCGTGCGCTCGCCGCAGCGGGAGCGGTGATGGCGGTCACCCTGTTGGGGAGATCACTGCGTCGTTCGCGAGGCGGCCGTCCGCAAGCCTGATCGTGAGATCTGCGGCCTCCATGAGGCTGGGGTCGTGGGTCGAGATGAGGGCGGTCATGCCCTGTGCGGACACGACATCCTTGAGCAGAGTGAGAATCTGCGTTCCGGTGTCGGCGTCAAGCTGACCGGTGGGCTCATCGGCGATAAGCAGTCGCGGCTGCCCTGCCAATGCGCGTGCGATGGCGACGCGCTGCTGCTGGCCGCCCGAGAGCTCCGCTGGTCGCTGCAGGCCGTGACCTGCAAGGCCCACCATGTCGAGAAGCTCAGCGACGCGAGCCTCGCGCTCGGCGGGCCGCATGCCCGTGAGACGCAGGGGCAGGCCGACGTTCTCGATCGCAGTGAGCATCGGCACGAGCCCAAAGGTCTGGAACACGAAAGACACGCGCTCGCGGCGCATCGCCGTGCGCTGGCGCTCCGACATCCGTGTCACATCAGCGCCGTCCACGAGGATCGTGCCGCTCGTGGGTCGGTCAAGGCCGCCGATGCAGTTGAGAAGAGTGGTCTTGCCCGAACCGGACCGGCCGGCAAGAGCAACGACCGCACCGGCCGGGACGACGACGGAGACGTCATCGACCGCGGTGACGGCGGAGGAGCCCGAGCCATAGCGGCGGGTGACGTGGTCGACCACGACCATCGGCGTGGCCTCGACGGTGGATGGCTCAGTCATTGTGCTCTCCCGGGGGAAGCCAGGGCATATGTGGCGGCGGTGGGGCGACGTCGGGCTCGTCGTGAGCGAAGAGCGGAGCGGGCGGCGCGTACGGATCGTCCGACGCTGGCTCGGGCTCGGGCTCGAACACCTCGGGGACATGCGGCGCAGCCGCCTCGGGCGCATCAGCGGACTGCGC
>ENA-UOVV01000748-UOVV01000748.1-compost-metagenome-genome-assembly--contig:-NODE-748-length-32513-cov-34.130661_pt1 | contig 32513 bp, 34 predicted proteins | sample MGYA00238155_ERZ761577 | MGnify/ENA primary metagenome ERZ761577 (study PRJEB28898, sample SAMN06268775) | compost metagenome | isolation source: Emeryville, CA | place: USA:Emeryville, CA | collected... | reverse complement strand
CGGAGGTGCCCGGCATGTGCGGCGTCGTGGACGGCGGCATCCTCGCCGGCTACTACGGCTACGAGGCCGGACAGTCCGGTGTTGGCGACATCTTCGCGTGGTACGTCAAGAACCAGGTGCCCGCTCGGTACTTCGATGAGGCCAAGGCAGCCGGCAAGTCGATCCACCAGTACCTCACCGATCTGTCCTTCGAGGAGCCCATCGGCGCCCACGGCCTCGTGGCGCTCGACTGGCACGGCGGCAACCGCTCGGTGCTCGTCGACACGAGCCTCAGCGGCATCATCGTTGGTCAGACCCTCGCGACCCGCGCCGAGCAGGGCTACCGCGCCCTGCTCGAGTCGACGGCGTTCGGCACGCGCACCATCGTCGAGACCTTCAACAAGTCCGGAGTCCCCGTCACCGAGTTCGTCGTCGCAGGTGGTCTGCTGAAGAACCCCCACCTGATGCAGCTCTACGCCGACGTGCTCAACCTCCCGCTGTCCACGATCGCGTCCGAGCAGGGCCCCGCCTTGGGAAGCGCGATCCACGCAGCAGTTGCCGCGGGGCTGTATTCCAGCGTCTACGAGGCAGGGGAGGCCATGGGGAAGGTGACCAAGAACGCCTACCTTCCCAACCCCGAAGCCGCGGCGGCCTATGACCGCTTGTACGCGGAATACCAGCAGCTTCACGACTACTTTGGCCGCGGGGCCAATGACGTCATGAAGCGACTCAAGGCGCTTCGTAAGGAGGCCCATTCATGATCCGGTTCACGGAGGCCCAAGAAGCCGCCATCCAAGCGAGCAGGGAAAAGGTCGCCGCGCTCCACGGCGAACTGGTCCGCTACGGGCTCGTGGTGTGGACGGCCGGCAATGTCTCCGAGCGCGTCCCCGGAACGCAGCACTTCGTCATCAAGCCCTCTGGTGTCGACTACGACGACCTCACCCCAGAGTCGATGATCCTGTGCGACCTCGACGGCAACGTGGTGCCCGGGACTCCGGGCTCCGATCGCTCGCCGTCCTCGGACACCGCAGCCCACGCGTATGTCTACCGTGCCCTCCCGCACGTGGGCGGCGTGGTGCACACCCACTCGACTTACGCGACGGCGTGGGCCGCGCGCCGTGAGCCCATCCCGTGCGTCATCACCGCCATGGCGGATGAGTTCGGCGGCGAGATCCCCGTTGGCCCGTTCGCGATCATCGGCGACGAGTCCATCGGTCGTGGCATCGTCGCCACGCTCGACCGCCACCGCTCGCGTGCAGTGCTCATGGCCAACCACGGTGTCTTCACCATCGGCAAGGACGCTCGCGACGCGGTGAAGGCCGCGGTGATGTGCGAAGACGTCGCACGCACCGTGCACATCGCGCGACAGCTCGGCGAGCCCATCCCCATTGAGCAGAAGTACATCGACTCGCTGTTCGACCGCTACCAGAACGTCTACGGGCAGAACCCTCAAGGAGAGATCAAGTGACAAGCATCGTCCCCAACCTGGCCGAATACGAGGTCTGGTTCCTCACCGGCAGCCAGTCGCTCTACGGCGACGAGGTGCTCGCGCAGGTCGCCGAGCAGTCGCACGAGGTCGTCGACCTGCTGAAGAACTCCGGCGACATCCCCGTGACGATCGTCTGGAAGCCGGTGCTCATCAGCCGCGACAGCATCCTCGAGGCGATGGTCGAGGCGTCCGCTGACCCCAAGGTCATCGGCGTGATCACCTGGATGCACACCTTCAGCCCCGCCAAGATGTGGATCGCGGGCCTCAACGCCCTGACCAAGCCGCTGCTGCACCTGCACACGCAGGCCAACCGCGAGCTGCCGTGGGACACGATCGACTTCGACTTCATGAACCTCAATCAGGCAGCGCACGGCGACCGCGAGTACGCATACATCGAGACGCGCCTCAACGTGCCGCGCGTGACGGTCGTTGGCCACGCGTCCTCGCGTGAGGTGACCCAGCGCATCGGCACGTGGTCCCGCGCCGCCGCCGGCATCGCGGCGGCGAAGACCCTCAAGGTCGCTCGCTTCGGCGACAACATGCGCTACGTCGCCGTCACCGAGGGCGACAAGACCGAGGCCGAGGTGGTGCTCGGCGCCCAGATCAACACGTGGGGCGTCAATGAGCTGGTGGAGCGCGTCAACGCGGTGGAGGACTCCGCCATCGACGCGCTCATCGAGGAATACCTCGCTTCCTACGACGTCGCGCCAGAGCTGCTTCCCGATGGTGAGCGCCACGAATCCCTGCGCTATGCCGCCGCGATCGAAGCAGCCTTGCGCGGCTTCCTCGAGGAGGGCGGCTTCACCGCCTTCACCGACACCTTCGAAGACCTTGGCGAGCTGCGTCAGCTGCCTGGCCTCGCGGTGCAGCGCCTCATGGCCGACGGCTATGGCTTTGGTGCAGAGGGCGACTGGAAGACGGCGATCCTTGTTCGCCTGTGCGCCGTCATGGGAGCGGGGCTTCCCGGCGGCGCGAGCCTCATGGAGGACTACACGTACCACCTGGTTCCCGGCCAGGAGCTGTCGCTTGGCGCGCACATGCTCGAGGTCAGCCCCTCGCTGTCGTCCAAGAAGGCCCGCCTTGAGATCCACCCGCTGGGAATCGGCGGCAAGGAGGACCCCGTGCGCCTGGTCTTCACGGCCGACGCTGGCCCGGCGATCGTTGTGGCGCTCAGTGACATGCGGGATCGGTTCCGCCTCGTGGTGAACGAGGTGGACAACGTGGACCTGCCCGCCCCCATGCCGCATCTGCCTGTTGGTCACGCGGTCTGGAAGCCCCGTCCGGACTTCAACACGGCCGTCGCAGCATGGCTGCAGACGGGCGGCGCGCACCACACCGCGATGTCCAACCAGATCGACTCCCAGGTCATCAAGGACTTCGCTCGCATGGCCGGCATCGAGCTGCTCGTGATCGACGCTGACACCAAGGTCGAGGACTTCGACAAGCAGATCCGCTGGAACCAGGCGTACTACGCGATGGGCGGTCGGTGACCACCGAGCGCCGAGCGCTCACGACTGCTATTTTTGTGGCGTCGGAACGGCTGCGTCCGTGCTGGCACCCTTCCGGCGACGGACCCTCTATCTCCAGTGGTAGGGGGTCCGTTGTCGTCTGTGCGCGGCCTCAGTGGAGCGGCGCTCCGGTGAGGCTTTCGAGCGCGGCGATCAGCTCCGCGCGGGACGCGGCGTCGCGCACCGCCGGGTTGGGCTCCAGCACCTCCCTGCGCGTCACGTAACGGCCCGACGCTGTGGCCGCTGGATCGTCCGATGTCGCCAGCCACACTTGGGTTTCGGCTCCGTCCTCGACCTCGTCCCACGCATTCGGCCCTCCCAGCTGAGTCTTGATCCAGCCAGGGTCGACGACGTTGATGATCGACTCGGCGTGACGCGCGGCGAGTTCGAAGGCGAGCATCGAGTCGTGCAGCTTCGAGTCGCTGTAGGCCTGCATGCCGTCCCATTCGCGAGCCTCCCAGTTGAGGTCGTCGGGTCGCCACACACCCTGCTCCTCGAGGCCAGAGGTGAGGTAGACCATTCGCGACGCCACGGGCATGAGCGCCGTCAGCAGGTACGGTCCCACCACGTTGGTGTGGAAGATGAACTCGATCCCGTCGTCGGTGAGCCTGCGCTCGGGAACCCCACCACCTACGCCGGCGTTGTGAATCACCACATCGAAGGGCCCCTCAGCGTTTGCGGCCTCGGCAAGCTCGGCGGTTCCCGCGAGCGAGGTGAGGTCACCGCTCACGGCGCCCACAGCGTCGGGCAGATTCGCGAGGGCCTTGGCCGCGCGCTCAGGTGAGCGGCCGTGCAGGACCACCTCGTGACCCATGGAAATGAGCTGACGGGCGCACTCGGCGCCGATGCCCTGAACGGAACCCGTGATGAAGATGCGAGACATGAACGTCATGCTCCCATGCGCGTACCCGTACTCTTGCCACATGGGCATCGCTGACGAACTCATCGCCAACAACAAGGACTACGCGGAGCTTTATGTCCCCGACCGGCCGCTGCCGCCCCGCAGGCAGCTGGCCGTGGTGTCATGCATGGACTCCCGTCTCGACACCTTCGCGATGCTCGGACTCGACATCGGTGACGCGCACATCATCCGCAACGCGGGTGGCGTGGTCACGGACGATGTCATCCGTTCGCTCACGATTTCGCAGCGCAAGCTCGGCACTCGAGAGGTCATCCTCATTCACCACACCGACTGCGGTGCGCTGACCTTCACCGATGACCAGCTGCGCAACCAGCTGCTCGAGGAGACGGGCCTCAAGCCCACGTGGAGCCCCGAATCGTTCAAGGACCTCGACGCCGACCTGCGCCAGAGCATGGAGCGCGTGCGCCGCAGTCCCTTCCTCGTGGACACCTCTCAGGTGCGCGGCTTTGTCTTCGACGTGCACACGGGCGTGCTGCGCGAGGTGAAGTAGTCGGGGTTACCCTGGAAGCCGCACCCGCAGGCCAACAGGGGAGGTCCCAATGAGCTGGTGGAGTTTCATCAAGGCCGTGTACCGCGGCGAGCACAAGCTCGCAGGCACCACCTGGACCATGCTGATCCTCACGGTGATCTACACGATCTCGCCGCTGGACTTCATTCCGGAGCTCATCTTCCCCGTCATCGGCTACGTCGACGACCTGGGGCTGTGGGGCGTGCTCGCCGCGCTCGCGGCCCGCGAGAAGAGCCGGTACGACGCGGCGCTCGCCAAGGAGCCCATCGTGGTTCAGGCGGAGCGCATCTCCTGATCCCGCACCCTCGTGGACGCTTCCGGGGGTCTTTGCTAGGTTAGCGGGCGGCCATCGGGCGGCACGCGTCGCCGGGGGAGGGAAGCGACGTGAGCGAGTTCGGTGTCGACCTGCGCGGGGTCATTGACCTGCTGTCGCGCCACATCTACTCCGGACCCGAGGTCTTCCTTCGCGAACTGCTGCAGAACTCTCGCGACGCGCTCGTCGCTCGCGCAGGCGGCGACAGCATCGACCCCGCATGGGGTGTTCGCATTCGCCCGGCCACCGAGACCCAGCCGTTCGTCATCACCGACACGGGCATTGGCCTCGCCGCCGACGAGGTGGCGGATCTGCTGTCGACCGTTGGCCGCAGCTCCAAGCGCGACGTGCTGGATCTGCGCAACGAGGACTTCCTTGGCCACTTCGGCATCGGCCTGCTGAGCTGCTTCATGGTCGCGGACGTCATCGAGATCACGAGCCGCAAGGAAGGTCGTTTGGCCTGCACGTGGCGCGGACTCGCTGACGGCACGTACACGGTCACGGAACTCGACGAGTCGCAGTCCGACGCCATCGAGATCGGCACCCGCGTCAGCCTTCACGGCAATCGCGAGGAGTCGGCGCTGCTGAGAGAGGACGCGGTGCGCCGCCTCGCGAAGCTCTACGCCGAATTCCTTCCCATCAGCGTCACACTTGTCACCGACTCCGGCGACGAGTCGCTCACCGGCCCTGCCCCGTTCCTGTCGAGCAGTCGCGAGGTGCTGCTCGAGTACGGCGAGGAGCTCATCGGCCACCGCCCCCTCGACGTGATCCCGCTGTCGATCGCCGCTACCGCCACCAAGGGTGCCGCCTACGTCCTTGGCAACCCAGCGTCGGGCCGTTACCGGTCCGGGGCCAAGGTGTACCTGGGGCGCATGCTCGCCGCAGAGGAGGAGCACGCGGCGGTCCCGGATTGGGCGTTCTTCTTGCGCACCGTCATCAGCTCCGATCTCCTCACTCCCACCGCGAGCCGTGAGTCGCTGGTTCACGATGACGCGCTCACCACCACGCGAGAGGCCATCGCCGACGCTGTGCGGGCTTGGGTGCGCGGACTCGCCGAGGCGAATCGGCCGCTGCTTCGCGAGTTCCTGTCGACGCATGACCTCGCGATCCGCGCGGCATGCGTCGACGACGATGAGCTGTTCCGGATCGTGGGGCCGTTCTTGAGCTTCGAGACGGCGGCAGGTCCGCGCACGCTTGAGGACATCGCGGCGGACGGCGAGGCGCAGTTCGCGGCGTCGCTCGACGAGTTCCGCATGCTGACCGGGCTTGGCGTGAAGGGGACGCTGGTCAACGCCTCCTATGTGCACCACGAGGAGCTGCTGGTCAAAGCGCCGCATCTATTTGCCGGGCTGAGCGTGACTGCGGCAGATGTGATGGCGCGCCTTGCAGACCTCGCCGACCCTGCGCTCGAAGACCGCACGCGGACGGAGCCCTTTGCTGCCCGCGCCACCGCGGCGCTCGCCGATGTCGAGGTGGATGCGGTGGTGAAGGTGCTGCCCGAGCCGACGATCCCCAGCCTCTATGTCGCCGACGCGCAGGTGCTCACTCGCGTCGACATGCAGCGCGCCAGCGAGATCGCGACCGGACCATGGGCGGCTGCTCTGCGAAGGGCAGGCAACCGCGTCGACGATGTCCGCTCCCGCACCGGCGTCACCGCCACTCGCGCGCAGATCTGCCTGAACTGGGCATCGCCGCTGGTGCAGCGACTGGCCACTTTGCAGGACAACGAGGTGCTCGAGCGATCGGTGCGGCTGCTGTATGTGCAGGCGCTGCTCGCCGGCCGCCGACCGCTCACGGAGCGCGACCGCGCACTGATGAGTCAATCACTGGACGACCTCATCACCTTGAGCGTCGGCCTCGATATGGGAGGGGAACCATGACCGTGGACCAGACCTTGCAGGAGCGGCTCGAAGAGCTCGAGTACATGGGCTACACGCCGCGTCAGCGCGACGAGGCGATGAAGCTGCTCGGTGTGGCGCAGGAGCGCGGCGACGAGGACCTCGAGTTCGCGGTGCGCATGATCCTCACCGCCAATGGCGTGATGCGCGACCAGGCCGATCAGGCGCTTGCGAACTTCGCGTGGTGTGCCGCTAAGCACAAGGAGGATCCGGCGCGCTTCTTTGGCGAGGAGTACTCGCCGAGCGACCAGATCTTCTGGCACTACAAGTGGATGCCGGGCATCATCGCCAACTCCGCGGTCTTCGACCTCGAGCAGCTCGAGGCGGTGCTGCAGGACTTCGAGGACACTTACCGCGCCGCGGGGCTCCCACTGTCCGCAGTGGTGACCGCACGTCTCGAAAGCGCCATCAACATCGGCGATGCCGAGGGTGCCAAGAAGTACGCGGGCCAGCTCGAGACCATGCCGCGCGATGACTTCTCCTCGTGCGAGGCGTGCGTGCCCGCAGACTTCGTGGACCTTGAGATGCTCATCGACAACGAGGAGGCGGCAGTGCGACGTGCCGTCGAGTCGTGGAGAGCACACAACACCTGTGCCGAGGAGCCGGAGACGATGCTCGCCGGCGTGCTCGTGCCGATGCTGCGCTTGGGCCACCCCGACGCGCTTGAGGCCTACGAAACCGTCTATGACGCGTCGAAGGGCGGCGAGGACAAGCTCGGCAACCTCTCCGAGTGTGCCCTGTTCGCCTCGGTCACCGGCAACCACGAACTCGCGTTCTCGATCCTCGAGCGCAACCTGCGACTCCTGGTGCACGACGCGCTGCGCGATCGCGACCACTTTGGCGGCCTCATCAACTTCGCCGTCGTGCTCGATCGCTTGGCCGCGGCCTTCCCGCATCTGTCCGACGCTGTGGTCAGGGGAAGCGCCGATCCTCGGCTTGCCGCCCTGCTGCCTGCGACCGATCAGCCGCGCTCCGTCACCGAGCTGTCCGCGGTGATGTGGCAGGTCGCCAAGGAGATCGGCGATCGCTTCGATGCCCGCAACGGCAATGACATGTTCGCGAAGGAGCTGGCGAAGGCTCGCGCGCTTGTCACCGAGGAGCACCCGATCGAGCTGCCGGCTCCTGAGGGCTTCTCGCCAATCTCCGTGCGCCCCTCGACCCCGCAGAGCGCGGCGGACTGGCTCGAGCGCGCCATCGACTCACTGTGGGCCGTTGACGGTGATGGGGCGCTTGCCGCGGTGCGGTCCGCGCTCGCGGACATCGACTTGCTGGACTCCGAGGAGCGAGTGCGTGCCGCTGCGGTGCTGATCTCATGCCTCGAGATGGGCGACGCGCAGGACGCTCGCGACGGCTGGGCGCTGTACGTGGATGAGGTGCATCGTGCGTATGGCGAGGAGGCGGGAGCGCTCGCCGCAGCGCTCGCGACCGCAACGACGGTTGATGACTTCGAGGCCGCGATCGCCGCGCACCCCCAGGTGGGCAGCCCCGTGGGCGTACGCGCCCGCCTGCTCGCCATGAGGGCACTCTTCGCCGACCCCGCGGGACCGAGTGATGAGAACATCGCTCGCGCCATCGCGGTGACGGAGGAGGCGCTCGCGCTGGTGCCGGATGACGAGCCCATGTCGCGAGCCTCAGTGGTGCAGTCGCTCGCTCGCCTGCGCTTCATGGCCCAAGACATCGATGGGGCGCTTGCGCTCGTGGATTCCGTGCTGAACTCCGGGATCACTCGCGCCGCGCGCGCGGGAATCCTCGAGATGGCCGGCGGCATCCTGGTGCGAGTGGACCAGCCGCAAGAGGCGGCGCAAACCTTCGACGAGGCTGCCTCACTGTTTGCCGCAGCAGGCTTCGATCGAGCGGCGCTGTACCGCGGACTCGACGCTGCCCAGGCGTGGCGCGGAGCGGGTGACGAGGCGGCGGCTGCAGCGCGGTTTGAGTTCGCGCTGAGTCTGTTGCAGCCGGATGAGGGCACTCCGACGGCGCTGCGCTGGGACTATGGCATGGCACTGCTCAACTCGGGCGATGCCGGGCGCGCGATCCCGCAGCTCGAGAGCGTGCTGGCGGATGAGCTCGCAGCCGGGGACGTGGCGCCGGAGTCGCTCGCCTCGACCTATTTCCAGTTGGCCCGTGCCTACGACAACGACTACGACGAGCGAGCGGCGGAGCACTACCTGCGCGCATCCGAGCTGTTTGCTCGGGCCGAGTTCTACCGTCCGGCAGCGGACGCGGCGCTGTTCGCGGGCCGCGAGCTGTCCTATCAGGACGAGTACGTCGCAGCGAGAGAGGCACTTGAGACGGCACGCGGATACGAGGCGCGCGACCCCGACTCCACTCTTGAGGCGCACATCGGCCTTGCGCTGGCGCCCGTGCTCTCGGAGCTGGGCGACGACGCGTGGAGAGCGGTCTCGGAGGCGGCCATCGCCGCCGCGATCGCCGCGGAGGACGTCGAGCTGCGGATGCGCGGACTCAGCACTCGCATGAGCCTGCTTGCGGAGAACGACCCCGCGGGAGCGGCTGCCGAGGGCCCGGGCGCAATCGACCAGGCCCTCGCGAACGACGAGGCGGGCCTTGCGGTGGGACTGATCTGGCTCGCGGCGCGCGCCACCGGTGACGTGGAGGGCGTGCCCGCGGGCGTGAACCTGCTGAACCGCTACCGCGATCGCGTGGACGAGTTCGGCGAAGAGCGCTCAGACCTTGCGGACATGGGAGCAGAGCTGCTGCGCCAGTGGAACCTCGACGCCGAGGCTCAGCAGTGGCTCGCGGCCGTCGGCTCCAACTAGCGAGCAGCAGCGGCCCCGACGCATTGCCGGGGCCGCTGTCGTGTCATGCGGGTGTGAGTTCTCGTTCGGGCTCTTCAGGCGCCGAGGAGCGATGGGTGTCATGCCCGTCGATGTCGAGGTGGGGCAGCACGCGGTCGAGCCACGCAGGCATCCACCAATTGGCGCGGCCAAGCAGTCGCATGATCGCGGGCACCAGCACCACGCGCACGATGAACGCGTCGATGAAGATCGCGACCGCGAGCCCCAGCCCCAGCAGTTTCATAATGCGCGAGTCCGAGGTTACGAAGGATCCGAACACCACGACCATGATCGAGGCGGCGGCGATGATCACTCGAGACACCTCGGCGAGGCCGCGACGAACGGCCAGCGCGCTGTCCCCGGTCGCGTGATACAGCTCGGCGATGCGGGACACGAGGAACACTTGGTAGTCCATCGACAGGCCGAACAGCAGGGCAAAGAGGATCAGCGGCGCGAACGGCTCCACGGGGCCGCCTTCTCCAATGCCGATGAGCTGGTGCCCCCATCCCCACTGGAACACCGCGACCACCACGCCGAACGCCGCGGCGGCGCTCAGCAGGTTCATGGCCGCGCCGACGAGCGGCAGCGTCACGGAGCGGAAAGCCACAGTCAGCACCAGCACTGACAGGCCGACGACGACCAGCAGGAACACGGGCAGTGAGTCGGCGAGCGCCCTGGTGAAGTCGAGGTTGCTTGCGACCGTGCCGCCAACATGCGCCTCGACGCCGGCGCGAGGAATGTAGTCATCGCGCAGCCGCTCCACGAGCTGTTCTGTCTCGACCGCTTGGGGTGAGGTGCTGGGCACGACGATCAGCATCTGCGCGCTGCCGTCGGCATTGGGGATGGGTCCGCGCACCGCGGTGACCCCAGCGTCGGCGCTGATGGTGGAGGCGAGCGAGGCGACGTCGCCGCCCTCCGCGACCACCACGAGAGTGCCGTTTGCTCCCGCACCGAAGCCCTCGGAGACGAGGTCGTAGGCGGTGCGCGTGGTCGAGCCCACGGGATCGTTGCCTTGGTCGGCGTTGCCAAGGCGCAAGGAGACGGCGGGCGCGGCGAGGACGGCGAGCGCGGCGAGCGCGGCAAGGCTCGTCAGGAAGGGCCGACGCTCCACCAGGTTGGCGAGCCGTCCCGGCTGGGGTGCAGCCTCCGCAACGATCCCGTCGGCGGCGAGACGAGCGCGCTCGCGGCGGCTCAGCACGCGGTGGCCGTAGAGAGTGAGGAGGGCTGGCACGAGGGTCACGGAGGCCGCGACCGAGAAGAGCACGGTGATCGCCGCCGCCGTCGCGAGGCTCGATAGGAACGCGATGCGCGGCACGAACATGCCTGCGAGGGCGATGAACACGGTGATTCCTGCAAACACGACGGCGCGTCCCGAGGTGGTGACGGACGCCCGGACGGATTCGCGGACCTCGCGACCGGCCTTGAGGCCAAGGCGGTGGCGGTTGACGATGAACAGCGCGTAGTCGATGCCAATGCCGAGCCCCAGCAGGACGGCAAGCGTGGGCGCCGACGTCGACGCGGGCGTGAGGTTGGAGAACAGGCCAAGGGCCGCAAGCGAAGCGCCGAGCGCGACGATCGCGGAGATGAGCGGAACGGTCGTGGCGATGAGCGATCCAAACGCAATGAAGAGGATCACCGCGGCTATAGCGAGGCCGATGAGCTCGCCGGCGCCGACCTCAGGGTTGGTGAGTCGGCTCGCTGCCTGTCCCGCCTGGCCCACGACGAGCTGAGGGGTGTTGGCCTCCTCGACCACCTCGGCGACCGCCTCGATCGACTCGAGGGGGAGGTTGTATGCCTGGTCGTCATACGTGACGGTCGCGAACGCGATGGTGCCGTCGGGGGAGACCTGGCCCGCAGCGTCGGGCGAGAAGGGGCTCGCTATCGAGGACACGTGCGGGACGGCGGCGATGTCCTCGAGCGCCGCCTCGATGTCGCCGCGGGCCTCGGTCACGGTGCCGGAGGTGACCTTGAATGCGATGGTGTCGGAGTCGCCAGCGACAGTGGGGAAGCGCTCTTCGAGCAGGTCATACGCCGCCTGCGAGTCGGTGGCCTTGAGCGAGAAGGTGTCGCGAATGTCTTGGCCGATGGCTCCCACGAGCACCTGCAGAGCGACGACGGCTGCGATCCAGCCGATCACGACGGCCCACGGTCGGCCCGTGGAGAGGCGGGCGATGGTCTTCATGGTGATTCCCTTCCCAGATAACTAAACGACCGTTAAGATGGTTACCGAGCCGATGGTGGCACGCTAACTAAACGTTCGTCAAGCGTTTTTCGCTGGGTGGACGGTGAAGGATGTGGGAATGAGCACTGACGCTGTCGTTGATGCGCGCAGGACGGATACACGCGAGCGCATCGTGAACGTCGCCGCCGCCCTCATCGCAGAGAAGGGTTTTGCAGGCACGTCGATCAAGGACATCTCTGATGCGCTGGGTGTCACGAAGGCCGCGCTGTATTACCACTTCGCGTCGAAGGAGGAGATCCTCCGCGCGATCGTGGACCAGCCCATCCAGTCGATTCGCGGGGTGCTCGAGGAGACGCGAGACCTCTCGACTCCCGAGGCGCGCCGCCAGCTCATCCACGACGTGGTGGGTTCGATGGCCGAGTGCACGCCCGAATCGGTTGCGGTGTTCAAGGACCCACAGATCCAGGCGATCATGGGCGCGGAGATCTCGGCCTCAGGCATCACCAATGTGCTGGCGCTGACGCTCGCCGCCGGGCTGTCCGGTGTGCAGGATCACTCGCAGATTCAGCCAGAGCACCTGGTGCGCGCCTCCGCCGCCGTCGCCGCGGGCCTCGCGGTGGTCGACACGTGGCACGTCGCCTTCCCCGACGTCGCGAAGTTCTCGCCGGAGTCGATCGACTACATCACGAACCTCGTCGCGCGCACGCTTGAGGACTAACCCGCGTCGCGGTGCGCGCCGCGCGCGATGAGTTCGCGCATGAGGCGTCGTGCGCTGCGCGTGGGCCGGATCCGCGCAATGCCCAGCCCAGCAATCGCCACCTCGACGCCGTCGGGATAGCCCAGCCAGCGTCGGCGCGTGCGCACCGTCACATCGCTGAGCGGCACCGTCCAGTCCTGGCCCTCGGAGGGGACCCAGCGCAGAGCGTCGGACAGTTCGATGAGGCCAACGCGTTGGGGATCGTCGCGCTGCACGCCCATACCGTGATCGCCACAATCGAGACGACCCCAGGTCTCCCACCGCTTCACGCGCTCAACCTAGCGCTTGCGCCACGCCTTCGGAGTGGTGAGGTTCAGCAGATTGACGACGCACTTCGCGGTGCGCAGCGAGAACTGGCCGCCAGAGACCATCGCGAGTCCACGCAGCGGGAGGCTGGCCGTCATCGCCTCGAACATGCCGCGCTGGGCATCGTCCTCGCTGATGTCCGCGCTCTGCAGCTCCTGTTCCACGCGCTTGCGGACCTTGCGGTTGAGGTTGCGACCCACCCACGTGACGAGCAGGTCGTCCATGGTGGACTCGAGCGTGAACGGCAGCAGTGGTCGCGGGGTGGGGACTGGGCGTCCGAGCATCGCCGCGAACTCGTCATCGGTCGCGACAAAGCCGGCCGGACCCGGCGCTGGCGTCACCACGTCATCGCTTGCGACCTTGACGGTCTTGGCAAGGCGAATGTCCTCGGACGAGGCGCCCACCTGAATCTCGAACTCTCCGGCCTCGACAAGCCAGTCGCGAGCGGCGACGTCCCAGAACGCGAACGCGCGACGGTCAAGCGTCACCGTCACCTTCTGGGACTCGCCAGCGTCCAGGCTTGCCCGCGCGAAGGCCCTCAGCTCCCTCGCGGGGCGGTACACGCTCGACGCGACGTCGCGCACGTACACCTGGACAACCTCGGAACCGGCCCGCTTGCCGGTGTTGGTCACCGTCACGGCGACCGTGTAGCCGTCGCCCGACTTCCGCACGCTGAGATCCGCGTACTCGAAGGTCGTGTAGCTCAGGCCATGACCAAAGGGGAAGCGCGCGCGCACCCCCGAACTTGTGTGGAAGCGGTAGCCCACGTACAGGCCCTCGCGATACTCCACTTGCGTCTCGCCGCCGGGGAAGTTCGCGTCAGCCGGCACATCCTCGATCGTGACAGGGAACGACTCTGCGAGCCGCCCTCCCGGCTCGGCCACGCCGAGCAGCACATCGCTGATGGCGGCTGCCCCTGCCTGTCCTCCCAGGTAGGCCTCGACAATCGCGGCCGGGGCATCAGCCCAGGGCATCTCGACGGCGCCTCCGTTGTGGAGCACGACCACTGTCGTGGCGTTCGCCTCAGTGACCGTCGCGATGAGCTGCTCGTGACCCATCGGCAGCCGCAGTTGCGTGCGGTCGAAGCCTTCGGATTCGAGGGAGGCGGGAAGCCCCGCGAGCACGATCACCGCATCAGCGCCCGACGCTGCCACACGGGCCTCGTCGAGCAGCGCCGGGGTCGTCTCGCCGGTTCGTGCGTGGTACCCGGGTGCGTACGTCACCGTGGCCTTGGTGCCGACGGCGCGGGTGAACTCGTCGAGGAAAGTGTCCACCCTGGTGGGGTTGACCAGGGACGATCCAGCGCCTTGGTAGCGCGGGTCCTCAGCGAAAGCGCCGATGACCGCGATCGTGCCTTGGCATCGCAAGGGGAGCAGCCCGTTGTTGGTGAGCAGCACAGAGCCTGCGGCCGCCGCGCGGCGGGCAAGGGCGTGGTGACCGTCGAAGTCCACGGGCTCGGCAGCGTCGGCCGATTGAGCGCGCAGCGAAAGCTCGACCACCCTGGTGACCGCTGCATCGATGTCGTCCTCACCGAGCGCGCCGCTCGCGACGGCCTTGCGCACGGACGCGTCCCACGTGCCCTGGGAACTGGGCATCTCGAGGTCGAGTCCCGCGCGAACCCCGGCCACGCGGTCGTAGGTGGCGCTCCAGTCGGTCATCGCGAGGCCGTCGAATCCCCATTCGCTGCGCAGGATCCTGGTCACCAGTTCGTGGCTCTCGCCCACATGCTCGCCGTTGACCGAGTTGTACGACGTCATGACGGCCCACGGCTTGGAAGTCTTCACGGCGATCTCGAAGCCGCGGAAGTAGATCTCGCGCAGGGTGCGCTCGTCGACGATCGTGTCGATCGTCATGCGGCGGTGTTCTTGATTGTTGGCGACAAAGTGCTTGAGGCACGCTCCAACGCCCTGAGACTGGATGCCGCGCACCAGGGCGCCGGCCATGACGCCACTGATCAAGGGGTCTTCCGAGAAGTACTCGAACACGCGGCCGCCTGCCGCATGGCGCTTGATGTTGAGGCCGGGGCCAAGGACCACGGCGACGTTCTGAGCGCGAGCCTCGCGGCCGATCGCCGCTCCCACTTCTTCGACGAGCTGGGGATCCCATGACGAGCCGAGCACGGCGGCGGTGGGGAAGCAGGTGGCCGGAACCGAGCGGCGCATGTCGAGTTGGTCGCCGTCGCTTTCGAGCTTTCTGAGGCCATGGGGGCCGTCCGTGAGCATGACGGAAGGAGCGCCGTCGACGGATTCGGTGAACCACAGGTCCTTGCCGCTGAGCAGACGGATCTTGTCGTCGAGGCTGAGCCCTGCGACGATCGTTGCTGCGGCATCTGTGGTGCTGCGCATTGAAGGCCTTTCGGCGTCTTTGCCCTCAGCTGGCCTGACATGGAAAGAGCGCGCGGGCGTTAAGGGGGGGAATCAAACGCCCGCGCGCTATTTAACAATGTTAGATAGAGTGCCGATAACTTGGCAAGTCGGTGCGATGTAGATCACATTGGAGCCCTGCATGGCTGTGAGGATGGAGCCGGACGAGCGGCGCAAGTCCATCCTTGCCACCGCCATGTCCATCATCGACGAGCACGGACATCAGGGCCTGACGATGCGAGCGCTCGCTCGCGCATGCGGCATGTCGGCGCCGGGTCTCATGCACTACTTCCCGGACATGCCCACGCTCGTGGTCGCCGTCATCGACTACCGCGAACAGCGTGACGCGGACCTCTACGACCTGTCCATGCGCGGCCCCGGCGTAACCCGCATGATGCTCGACAAAGCCATTCAGAACATCATCGATCGCCCCAAGGCTGCCGAACTGTTCGCGATCGTCGAGGCGCAGGCCATCGATCCGCGGCATCCCGGCCACGAGTACTTCAAGTACCGCAACGAGCGCCTCGTCGCCGACGTGCTTCCCATCGCGTCCGCAGAGTACGAGAACGCGGAGGAGCTCATCCGTCAGCTCATCGCCATCGCCGATGGCCTGCAGCTCAACTGGCTGCGCGACCCCGAGTCCTTCGACCTCATGGAGCGCTGGAAGGCGATCGCCGATCCGCTCCTCGCCGCCGCGGAGCGCTGCGACGTGAGAGGGGCCGAGCCCGACGAGCGGTGACTACATCTCCTCGTGCGTGTTCGGGTCGCCGTCGAACAGGCGGCCGTCCTCACGGGTCAGCGCGCTGATCGCCGCGACCTCCTCCTCGCTCAGCGAGAAGCCGAACACGTCGAGGTTCTGGGCCTGACGCTCCGGAGTCGCGGACTTGGGAAGGGGGATGTTGCCCAGCTCGAGCTGCCAGCGCAGAATCACCTGAGCTGGCGTGACACCGTGACGCTCCGCAGAGTCGGCCACCACGGGCTCCGCGTACGGTGCGTTGCGCTTGCCCAGCGGGCTCCACGACTGGGTGACGATGCCCAGCTTCTTGTGCTCGGCGCGCATCTGCTCCTGGTTGAAGTATGGGTGCAGCTCGATCTGGTTGACCACAGGGGTCACGCCGGTGTCGCCGATGATGTTCGCGAGGTGCTCCGCGGTGAAATTGGACACGCCGATCGAGCGCGCCACGCCAGCCTCACGCAGCTCAACGAGCCCACGCCAGGCCTCGCGGTACTTGCCCGTGATGGGGTTGGGCCAGTGGATGAGCAGCACATCGATGCGGTCAAGACCCAGCGTGGCAAGGCTCTCCTTGCCCGACGCTATGGCCGCCTCGAACTCGTGGGCGCGGCCGGGAATCTTGGTCTGGACGGTGATCTCGTCGCGGTCGGTCCCAGACTCCTTGAGGAAGTCGTTGATCGCACGGCCCACGATGTCCTCGTTGCCGTAGTTCACGGCGGAGTCGATGAGGCGGTACCCGGCGTCGAGAGCGGTGCGGATGGCGCGGTAGCCGTCCTGGTCCTTGAGGGGGTAGGTGCCAAAGCCGATTGCGGGGATCTGGAAGCCGTCGTTGAGGGTGTGTGAGGTGCTCATGCGCCAACTGTAAGGCCGCTGGAAGGGTCGATTTCCTTACCAGGCGCATAGATTTGAGGGCATGACGGTCGCGTTTGTGCTGGGTGGTGGAGGGGTTCGCGGTGCCGTCGAGGTGGGCATGCTGCGCGCACTGTTCGAACATGGCGTGACCCCTGAGCTGATCGTGGGCACGTCCATTGGCGCGATCAACGGAGCGGCCGTGGCGCACGATCCCACGTCGCGAGTGGTGGACACCCTTATGGACGCGTGGGCGTCGCCCACCGCGTCTGCCGTCTACGGCGACTCGTGGTTCCGGCAGATGCAGCGGCTCGCCCAATCGCGAACCCACCTCAACGATCCTGGCCCGCTGCGGAGCCTGCTCGGCGAGATCCTTGGAGCCCACACGCGCTTCGAAGACCTTGCCGTCCCCCTCGCTGTATGCGCGTCGAGCATCGAGCGCGCCGCGGAGGTGTGGTTCGACTCGGGGCCGGTGATCGACGCGGTGCTCGCCTCAGCGTCGGTCCCTGCCGCGCTGCCGCCAACCCTCATCGACGGCGAGCACTACGTCGACGGCGGCATCGTCAACTCGATTCCGCTGAGCGAGGCCGTTGCGCGCGGTGCGACCACGATCTTCGTGCTGCAGGTGGGTCGGGTCGAGGAGCCGCTCGCGGTGCCAACCAAGCCGTCTGAGGTGGCGAAGGTGTCCTTCGAGATCGCGCGGCGTCACCGCTTTGCCAGGGACATCGCCTCGCTGCCGCCGGGGCTTGACGTGCACGTCCTTCCCTACGGTGGTCGCCAGCCCGGTGACCACAAGCTCTCCTCGTACCGCAAACTCGACGCGACCCATCGGCGCATCGAGGCCGCATACTCCGCGAGCCTCGATTACCTCAGGAGCCTCTGATGCAGCGACTGTGGCGGCTGCCGCCCAGGTGGGTGCGCCGGTTGGTGCTCGCCCCGCTCGTGGTGCTCACCGCATTCGTGTGGCTGCCCGTCGCGGCGTGGCTCGTGGTGATCGTGGCAGGCGTGGTGGCGTGGGCGCTGCCCGGACGGCTGAGGATCCTGCGCGTGGTGTTCATGGTGGGCCTGTACCTGCTGTGGGACGCGGCGGCGCTGGTCGCGATGTTCGGGCTGTGGATCGCCTCTGGCTTTGGCATATGGATGAAGCGACCGTTCTTCCAGCGCGTGCACTACCACCTCGCGGCGGCGATGCTCGGCTCGCTGTTCTGGGCCGCGCGCAAACTGCTGAGGCTCACCATCGAGGTTGACGATTCCGAAGGCCACCTGGACCCCCACGGTGAGCGACTGATCGTCGCGAGCCGTCACGCAGGACCAGGCGATTCGTTCATCATTGTGCACACGCTGCTCAACCGGTATGGCAGGGAGCCCGCGATCGTGCTCAAGGACACCCTGCAGTGGGACCCGGCCATCGACGTGCTCCTCAATCGCCTCCCCACTCGCTTCGTCACGCCGCACCGCGACACCCGTCCGGGCCAGCCCACCGGCTCGGAGGCGATCGGCGAACTGGCGGCCGGGCTTGACGCCAACGATGCGCTGCTGATCTTTCCCGAGGGAGGAAACGTCACCCCCGGCCGGCGCCTGCGACGCATCAAGCAGCTGCGCGCCTCCGGCCGCCACGACTTCGCCGAGCGTGCGGAGGCGATGACCAACGTGATGGCTCCCCATGCAGGTGGGCTGCTCACCGCGATCGCCGCCGCTCCCGACGCGGAGATCGTCATGCTGGGCCACACCGGACTCGACCGCCTCGAGACGGTGGGCGACATCTGGCGAGAGCTGCCAGTGGACAAGAAGATCATCCTCAAGTCATGGACCGCGAGTCCCGCACCTCAGGCCCACGCGGAAGCGTGGCTTTTCGAATGGTGGGAGCGCGTTGACCGGTGGGTCGGCGAGAGCCGAGCCCCAGCGTCGGGCAGTGAGAGCGGCGACTAGGCGAACAGAGCGCTGACGGACTCGCCAGAGTGGATGCGGCGCACCGCTTCGGCGAACGCGGGCGCGGCACTCAGCACCGTGAGCTTGGGATGAGAGAACGTCAGCGTGTGCGGCACGGTGTCAGTCGTGACGATTTCGCTGACCCGAGGGTCGTCGCCGATGCGCTCTAGAGCGCCGTTGCTGAAGATGCCGTGCGTGCAGGCGATCGAGATGCGGCGCGCGCCCGCGTCGGAGAGTGTGTCGAGGATCGCCGAGATGGTGGTGCCGTTGGCGATCTCGTCGTCGAGGACAATCACGTCGCGATCGGCCACATCGCCGATCAGGTGCGAGATCTCCACCCGGTCACCCTGGAAGCGCTCCTTGGCGCCGGCGGCGACGGGGGTGCCCAGCAGCCGGGCGAAGCGAGAGGCGGACTTCGCGTTGCCCAGGTCAGGGGAGACCACCGTGGTGTTCGCGAGGTCGTGGGCGCGGAAATGCGAGGCGAGCTCCTCGAGCGCATGCAGCTGATCCGTGGGGATGCGGAAGAACGCGTGCACCTGGGGCGCGTGAAGCGTCATCGTGAGGATGCGGTTGGCGCCGGCCGTGACGAGCATGTCCGCCATGAGGCGGCCGCCGATCGAGATGCGCGGGTGGTCCTTCTTGTCGCTGCGTGCGTACGCGAAGTGCGGCATGATCGCGGTCACGCGGCGGGCAGACGCGCCACGGGCCGCATCGATCATGAGCAGCAGCTCCACGAGGTTCTCCTGCGTGGGTGCCACGATGGGCTGCACCAGGAACACGTCGCGTTCGCGGACGTTCTCCAGCAGCTGGACCTCGAGGCAGTCATTGGCGAAGCGCTGCAGCTTCGACTCGCTCAGCGGAACGTCGAGCGCGGCGCACATCGCCTCCGCGAACTGCTTGCCACCGGTGCCTGCAAAGACGCGGATTGACTCCATGCTGTGAATCCTAACCGTGCATGGAATGTCACGGGCGGCCGACGGTGTTGGATGGAGACATGAGCAACATCACCGTTCTTGGCGGAAACGGCTACACCGGCGCGGCAGTGGTCGCAGAGGCCCTGCGTCGCGGCCACACCGTCTCCATCGTGTCCCGTTCGCAGCCCCAGGCCCCGCTCGCCGGAGTTCGCTATGTCACCGGATCGGCGCTCGATCCCGAGGTGCTCGACTCCGCGCTCGAGGGCGCCGACGCCGTGGTCATGGCGGTCTCCTCTCGCGACGGCGGCCCACAGATCGCGCCGGAGCTGGCGTCGCTGCTTGTGAAGCGAGCTGGCCCGCGTCGGCTCGCCGTCGTTGGCGGCTTCTCCTCGCTGCGGCCTGCGGAGGGCGCCCCTCGCTTCATCGAGGCGGGAGTGCCAGAGCAGTACCGCGCGGAGGCAGAGGCGGGGCATGGCTCGCTCGAGGTGCTGCAGGGCGCTCCGGAGGGAGTGGACTGGGTGTTCTTCTCCCCGGCAGCGAAGTTCGGCGCATGGTTCCCGGTGGAGCCCAGCGGTGCGTACCGCTTGGGCGGGGAGGTCGCGATCCTCGACGAGGAGGGCAACTCCTACCTCCACGCCGAAGACCTTGCGCTCGCGATCCTCGACATCATCGAGTCCGGCGACCACTCGCGCGAACACGTCTCCGTCGTCTCCTAGTCCGTGGCTCAGTCCCGCCCGGTGCGCACCGCGACCGTCCTTGCGACGTCGTGGCTCAACCCCTCGATGGTGCGCGTCGAACTGCGCGTCGAAGGCGGGCTTGGCGAGGGGCTGTTCGCCGACTCGTACGTGAAGCTGCTCTTCGACGGCGTGCCGCGCGCCTACACGGTGCGCCGCGCGGTGGGCGAGGACGTGTGGATCGACTTCGTTGTTCACGGCGACGAGGGACTCGCTGGGCCCTGGGCGGCCGCGGCGGTTCCCGGCAACGCGATCGAGTTCGTTGGGCCTGGCGGCGCATGGTCGCCTCGCCCCGGCGCGGACCTCCATGTGTTCATTGGTGACGAGAGCGCTTTGCCGGCCATAGCGTCGGGCCTCGAGAGGCTTGGCGGGGCACCATCCGTGGTGTTCGCCGAGATCGCCGGACCCGGCTATGAGTATCCGCTCGACGCCCAGGTGACGTGGGTGCACCGAGGTGACGCGCTGTATGGGTCGCGCCTTGTGGACGCGGTGCTGGCCGCTGGGGTGCCGGCAGGTGATCTTGAGGTGTTCCTCCACGGCAATGCGGAGATGGTGCGGCCCCTGCGCAGGTGGCTGCTGCGAGAGGTGGGGCTGCCGCGAGAGCACCTGTCAGCGTCGGGCTACTGGCGAGCGGGCCTGACGGACGAGGCCTGGCGAGCAACAAAGCGAGACTTCAACGCGGCAATGGAAGCGGAGACGAGCTAGCCCCGCGCCCCGCCGCGCCCCCGCCGCCGCCGCGCCCCCGCCGCCGCCGCGCCCCCGCCGCCGTCCCCCGCGGTTTAGGCAAGTCACATGCACTGTTCGGGGACGCAACCCCAAGTTTTAGGCAGCTCACTGGCACTCGCGGCGCAAGACCTACACCTCTGCGAACGAGTCCACGGCCGCGAGTGCGGACTCCATGAACGTCTCTTCGCCAATCGTGTTCACCTTGAAGAACACGGCTCGGCTCCCGCCGGACGTCGTCAGCGCCACCTTGAGGTCGCTGCCCACCGCGAGGATCGCCACGTTCAGGGTGAGGCGATTGCCGCCCGAGACGCTGTAGCGCTCGTAGGTGCGCAGGATGAGCCGAGCGTCGCCCGTGCACAGCTCGTCCAGTGCCTCGATCGAGGCGGAGATGCTCTCCGTGATGACGTTGTCCAAGTGGTTGGCGAGGCCATCGGCCGATCCGCTGAGTGTCCTGGTCTCGTACATACCTATGCCCCCTCCATCGCGGTTGGCAGGAGCGTATCGGAACGCCGCCCCTGGGGTACTCGCTGGGCATGACGACATCTCGTGGAGCGCGGTCATGCGCGCGCTGACGTGGCAGGGCCGCGAGGACGTGCGCGTCGAGACCGTTCCGGACCCCGTCATCAAGGAGCCCACGGACGCGATCATTCGCGTGACCTCCACGGCCATCTGCGGCTCTGACCTACACCTGTATTCGGTGCTGGGTGCCTACCTCTCGCCGGGCGACATCCTGGGCCACGAGGCCATGGGCGTCGTTGAGGAGGTGGGTGCGGAGGCCAGCCGTCTCAAGGTGGGCGACCGCGTCGTGGTGCCGTTCGGCATCGCGTGCGGCTCGTGCTTCATGTGCCGCTCCGGGCTTCAGTCGCAGTGCGAGACCACCCAGGTGCGCGAGGAGGGCAAGGGCGCCGCACTGTTCGGCTACACCAAGCTGTACGGCTCCGTAGCTGGTGGCCAGGCCGGATACCTGCGGGTTCCGCGGGCGGACGTGGGACCCATCGTCGTGCCTGACGACGGCTCTCCGGATGAGCGCTACCTTTACCTTTCCGATGTCCTGCCCACCGCGTGGCAGGCGGTCGAGTACGCGTGCGTTCCCACCGGCGGCTCCGTGGTGGTGCTGGGCCTTGGTCCCATCGGCCAGATGGCAGCGCGCATCGCGAGGCATCGAGGAGCCGCGGTGGTCATTGGCATTGACTCGGTCCCCGAGCGCCTCGAGATGGCCGCCCGTCACGGCATCGAGGTGATCGACACTCGCGGCGACGTGGACCTGCTCGACGCCGTGCGGTCCCGCACCAACGGTCGCGGTGCGGCTGCGGTGATCGACGCGGTGGGCATGGAGGCGCACGGCTCGCCGCTCGCGCACGCCGCGCACCGGATGGTCAGCCGGCTCCCCTCTGCGATCGCGGAGCCGATCATCGAGCACGCGGCCATCGACCGTCTCGATGCTCTCCACACTGCGATCACCCTGGCCCGCCGCGGCGGCACGGTCTCCGTCGTAGGCGTCTACGGAGGCGCCGTGGATCCGATGCCCATGATGGAGATCTTCGACAAGCAGCTCACCCTGCGCTTTGGCCAGGCGAACGTGCTGCGGTGGGTTCCTGAGCTCACGTGGCTCGTGAGCCGCCGCGACGATCCCCTGGGAGTCATGGATCTGCGCACGCACCGCCTCCCCCTCGAGAGCGCGCCCGGGGCCTACGAGATGTTCCAACGCAAAGAGGACGGCTGCATCAAGGTCGTGCTCGATCCTTGGGAGGCTGCGGCATGAAGCTGGTGATCATCGGCGCGAGCGGCAACGTTGGCACTGCGCTGCTGAAAGCAATCGGCGAGTCGAGCGACATCACGGAGGTCAGGGCCGTCGCCCGGCGCGTCCCTCGCGGCAACGCAGCGCCTCCGTATGACATCCCCTGGTGGCGGGCCATCGACGTCGGCGCGGTAGGGGCCGACGCTGTGGTTGCCGACCTCGCCCAGGTCATGGAGGGCGCGGACGCCGTCATTCAGCTCGCGTGGATCATTCAGCCCAACCACAACCGCGAAATGCTGCGCCGGGTGAACGTGCACGGCACGTCGCGGGTACTCGCGGCCGCGCGCGCGGTGGGGGTGCCGCACCTGGTTGTCGCGTCCTCGGTGAGCGCCTACTCGCGAACTGAGGACGATCTGCCGCGCGATGAGACGTGGCCCACCGGCGGGATCTCCTCAAGCGAGTACTCGGTGGACAAGGCCGCTGTCGAGCGCATGCTCGACGACCATGAGCGCAACTTCCCTCAACTTCTCATCACCCGGGTGCGGCCGGCGTTGATCTTCCAGCGCGCCGTTGGCGCGCAAGTGATGCGCAACTTCATGGCGCCGCTCATTCCCAGGTCTGCTTTCAGTGGCAACCTGCCGCTCGTGCCGCTTCCCGGTGGCGCCAAGATCCAGGCGGTTCATGCCGACGACGTGGCGCAGGCCTACCTCGCCGCAGTGCGCAATCCCGTGGGTGGCGCGTTCAACATCGCGGCGGATGACGTTCTTGATGGGGACGCGCTGGCCCGGCTCCTGGATCACGGTCGCTCGCTGTCCGTTCCGCCGCGCGCCATGCGCGCACTCCTGTGGGCAGCGTGGCAGGCGCGCATCATGGCGGCGAGCCCAGGCTGGATGGATCTCGCGGACATGTCGCCGCTGATGTACACGGACAAGGCGCAGGCCGTGCTCGGCTGGTCGCCGCAGCGCTCCGCCTACGACACCCTCGCTGAATTGCTCGACGGTATGGCCAACGGGATCGGCGCACTCAGCCCTCCGCTGAGGCCGCGTGAATACTCGGCCCGCAACAGCGTCGGCGTGGCTGGCGCCGCCGCTTAGGTGGGAGGCTAGAGACCCAGGTAGAGGCGGATCGCGTTATCTATCGCATTGCTGACCGGGGGCGGCACCGCGCCGATGCGTTCAACGAGGCGAGTGACGGAGATTGTCCGAATCTGCTCCGCTTGGGCCTTGGACGCGGTTGGCAGGCCGCCGGTTCCGGCAGGCAGCAGCACTTGAAACGGGTAGACGTTGGTTGTGTTCGTGGTTACCGGCACCACCGTGACCCTGCCGTTTGCGCGAGTCATCGCGGCCTTGACCAGCGCGTCGCGTCCCACGATCACCGCTGGCCGGCGCTTCGCCGCCTCGGAGCCCCGGACGGGGTCAAAGTCGACCCACCATACGTCGCCGCGGCTCACAAGCCGTCGCTGACGGTCGAGTCCCACAGCGCGGCATCCTCGGAGTCTTGCTCATCGAAGGCCGCCAGGAGCTGTTGCGCGAGTCGCGTCTCAAGAGCGGATCCGCGCATGTGCTCGATCGCGAGATGGATTGCTCCCGAACGTCCCGTGGCGAACCCCTGTTGGACGAGCGAGTCGAGCACCGCGAGGTCCTGCTCTGGAAGGCTGACGCTGATCTTGGAGGTCATCCTTCGATGCTACCCCGGTAGCACCGGGCCCGGAAGGGCGTGTGGAAAGGGCTAGGGGCACCGCTCAAAGACGTAATCGGCCAACGCTGGGGTCACCAGATCTATGTCCCTGCGCACCGATTGTGGCGGCAGGACGCCAGCGGCGCACAGCGCCGCGAAGTCCTCGGCGGAGCCGTACTCGATGTCGAGCACGATGGCGTAAACCGCCTGGTAGACATCGCATTCTCGGTACTGGCCGCACTCCTCGGTGACCGCGAAGTCGAAGCCCGCTGCCGCTCCCTGCGTTACCAACTCCGCCGAGTTCTTCTGGGCGGTGGCGAGCCCCGCCGCGTGAGCGTCGGCGATGTAGAGGGCGGCGAGGGCGAGGTTGTCCGCAGCCGTGAGCGCGCCGCCGGAGCGCGTGAACGAGTCGAGGTTGTCGAACTCGACGGCGTCAAAGCCTGCCGCCGCGCAACCGTCGATCCGCACGCGCATCGCGGCGGCGATCGCCTCGCGGTTGGTGGGCGTGGAGGTGTCGAGGAGGAACTCGTCTGGCCAGCCGGGGTCGGCGACCGGGCCGTTGGCGTCCTCGAGGAGCAAGCCAGCCCAAGCCTCGGCCTCCCCCGGTTGGGACTGGAAGCCGTTGAGGTAGCACATGTTGTACAGCCCTGGCGCGGGGGTTTCTGTGCTGTCGCGAGCGACGATCGCGGTGCCCGCGGGCGGCTCGTAGGCGCCGCCCAGCTGATAGTCGAAGCCGCCGGTTGGTGGGAGGGAGATGGACGGCTCGGTGGGGGCGCTGCCGGTGCCCGACGCTGCGGGCGAGGGGGTTGGCGACGGCTCACTTGCGACGGGTTGCGGAGTGCAGCCGACTGCGAGGAGTGCAGTGGCGAGGAGGGCGACTGCCGGGGCTAGCGTCGGGCCTATCAACCGCTGGTGAGGGCGTCGCATAGGGGAGTGTCCTCTCGCACCTCGCCAGCGACTGCGCACAGGCTCGCGTCGATGATCACCGTGACGGACGGCGACCATACCTCGGCGACCGGGACCACGTAGGTCTCGACGTCAGCGATCAGCTGCGCGTTGGTGGGATCGCCCTTGATGCGGACGGTGATGGCGTCGGTGACGGGATCGTGGTCAACGCCGTAGACAAGGATCTTCTTGACCGCTGCAGCGAGCGTGATGCGGCGCTCGCTCGTGGTCTCCCACTCCTCGTCGGTGAGGGCGTCGGGGCGGGAGCCGCCTTGGTAGATCTTCTCGAACGGAGGAGGCTGATCGGGGAGAGTGGGCTGCGGCAGGTCGATGGGCGCGTCCGCAAGGAACTCGCGAGCGACTCCGCAACCGGTCAGCAGTGTGGCGGCCAGGACGAGTGCAATGCTCGCGGCCAATGCCTTGCGCGGACGAACCATGGCGACCCTCCCTTGGCGGCGCTCGCGGCCGTCACTGTGAGTCTATTGAGTTGGTTCGGTGCGCGCTGCGCGGACAGATGACACGGCCAACTACCCCATAAATGGGGGCATGTGCGTTCGCCTTGGCGCTGCTAGGTTCGGCCGTGCGGGCGCATCTGCGCGCTCGATGTGACAAAGGGGTGGGAACAATGAAGAACCAGGATCGTGCTCGTTGCTCTCGCATCGCCTTGGGGACAACTGCTGGTGCTCTGGTCGCCGGATTGGCACTCTCTGCTACGGCTGGAGCAACGGAGTACACCGGCTGGCAGACGAATGACGGGTGGAACTCGCTCGAGGGTTGCTCCGTCTACCGAGACATTCGACCGGATGGCGTGACAGCGACTGACCTCAACCTGTGCGGCGGTGATGTGGGAGTGAAGGGTCAGTTCCGTAGCGGCGGGTCGGTGTACTTGCTCCCTTGGGATTGGGACTCGAAGGCAGCGGGCTGGATAGACCCAAATGCGGACTGGAAGCCGCTCATTCGCGCAGCCCATGAGTAGCGCGCCACGACCCTGGCACTACACCGGCCCGCAAGTGAGGGCAGGTTTCGCTCCGGTCCCGTGCTCAACCTCAGCGCGTGATTGAGGTGCCGAGTCGCAACCTACTGGCGAGCGTTCGGATAAAGGGCGCCGCGATATCTGTCGTGCTGGGCCTACTGGCTTTCGCTGGTTGCGCGCGGGAGCCCGCAACTCCAGGCGACGCCTTCCAACAGCGCGTCGATGAGGCTATCGAACTGGCAGAGCGTGCGGATGCAAGCCAAGCCCAACTAGATGCGCTTGAGGCCGCAAAACTGGCCGGAGTCCTGACAGTTGAGCTTGCGCGTCAGCAGACTAATGCGGCTATTGCCTGCATGACGGCCGCTGGGGTGGTCGCACACTACGACGAGCGAACCAAACCCGGCGGCGTCGTTGTGCCCATATACATCGCCGAGATAAGCCCGGATTCGCCAGTGGGTGACGACGGGGTATCGCGCGATGAACGCGTTGCCGAGCAGTGTGACTCTCGGGAGGCGTTCTATGTGAACAAGCTGTTCCTTACTCAGCCAGCGTCGGTGGAAGCAAAGCAAGCGGAGATAGAGGAACGCGCGCCGGAGATCCGAGCGTGCCTCGAGAACGGCGGCTATCCGCCCGCTGAGGATGCAACCGCAACCGAACTCGATGCGCAGTCGCTCGAGGTGTACAAGCAAACGGAGGGCGAGGTGAACTGCGTCATCGGTTTGGGACTGTAGGCAACGCGCGTGCGAATGCCACCACAACTATCTGCTCCTTTGATGTCCGCCGCAGGTGAGACGATTCCCCTACGGGCGCGTGAGGACAGGAGGTGCGCAGTGCGGGGCGAGGCGACGGTGCTCCACGCCGACCTTGACGCGTTCTACGCCTCCGTTGAGCAGCGCGACAACCCTGCCTTGCGCGGCCGTCCGGTCATCGTTGGCGGCGGGGTCGTGGCCGCCGCAAGCTACGAGGCAAAGGTGCGCGGCGTGCGCACCGCGACTGGGCTGAAGGCCGCGCTCGCGGCCTGCCCCGAGGCCATCGTGGTCCCTCCCCGCATGGACGCCTACGCCGCGGCGAGCCGCGAGGTCTTCGCGATCTTCCACGACACCACGCCCAATGTGGAGGGTCTGTCCATCGACGAGGCGTTTCTTGAGGTGGGCGGCCTGCGCCGCATCGCGGGCACGCCGGAACAGATCGCCGTGCGGCTCAAGCAGCGCGTGCGGGATGAAGTGGGCCTCGCGATCTCCATTGGCGTGGCGCGCACCAAGTTCTTGGCGAAGGTCGCGAGCGCGGTGAGCAAGCCGGACGGGCTTCTCATCGTGGAGCCCGACCGCGAGGAGGAGTTCCTCCATCCGCTTCCCGTTGAGCGGCTGTGGGGAGTGGGGCGCGTCACCGCGGAGAAACTCCGCTCGCGAGGCATTCACACGGTGGGGCAGCTCGCGGAGCTCGAGGCCGCGACCGCCGAGCAGATGCTCGGCAAGGCCGCCGGCGCCCACCTCCACGCGCTGTCGCGGCTGCGCGATCCGCGGCCCGTCGAGACCGCGAAGCGGCACAGTTCCATCGGCTCCCAACGCGCGCTCGGCAACCGCACCCGCACCTTCGCGGAGCTCGAACTGATCCTTACTCAGCTCGTTGACGGCCTCGCCAAGCGCCTTCGCGATCGCGGCTCATCCTGCAGCACCGTGGTGCTGCGCTTGCGCTACGGCGACTTCACCAAGGCCACACGCAACCGCACCCTCGCCGCTCCCACAGACCGCACCGAGGTCCTGCTCGGTGCCGCACAGGGATTGCTTGAGGGTGCCGCCCAGCAGATCGCGGACCGCGGCGTCACCCTCGTCGGCGTCTCCTTTGCACAGCTTGGAACGGCCGACGCTGTTCAGCCTGAGCTTCCGATCTGGCACGACGGCGCGCGGCTAGATACGGCCCTCGACGCCGTGCGCGACAAGTTCGGTTCTGCGGCGGTCACCCGGGCGGCGCTCATGGGCCGCGACCCGGGATGGTCTACGCCACGCCTGCCTGATCACGACTAGTCCTCGAGCCGCGACATCACCGTGCCAGCGGAGATCGCGAGCGAAGCGTCGGCCTGGCCCGCCAGTTCAACACGCGGCAGCTCCAATCCTTCGTGGTCCGCGACGGGCGCCCGCACAACCGTCCACGTCGCCCAGCCTCTGCTCAGCAAGTGGTGGTCAGCGTCGGGCTCCTCACCTGGCTCCACCAGGGCGTAGGTGAGGTCCACGAACCCCACGCCCTCCTCCTTGACCCGGGCCTGGACCGCACCAAAGCTCGCCAACCCAGCCGAGCGGATGCCCCGCAAGTTCTCGAGCGGAGTGTCAGGCACGTTGACGTTGAGCACCCTGTCGCCAATGTCGGTCACGGTGAGCCACGCCACCGCGTGATCGATGACCTCGCGAGTGGTGTCCCAGTGCTGAGGGTTGGCCGACGCTATGGAGACAGCCATCGACCTCACCCCGTGCGTCGCCGCAGAGAGTGCCGCTCCTACCGTGCCCGAATGCAACACCGCGCGCCCGGTGTTGGCGCCGATGTTCACGCCGGAAAGCAGCATGTCGGGCGTGAACCCGAAGGCTCCGGAGGCGGCGACGAAGCCGATGAGTCCTGGCGCGGCTTTGACGCCGAACGCTCGCACTGACTCGTCCAGCCCCGGCGGGCGTGCGTCGATGAACACGAGGTGGCCGTCGTCCTCATGCGCCATGAGTGAGGCGCTCGCTCCCGAGTACTGGTGATCGGGCGCGACCACGGTCACCTCGTGACCGGCGTCGAGAGCTGCGTGGGCGAGCACCGTCAGTCCGGGCGACTCGATGCCGTCGTCGTTGGTGACGAGCACCTGCACGGTCAGTCCCCCTTACCCAGCACGTCGCCAACTTCAATCTGCTTGGCGAAGCGCTCGATGTGTTCCCGGCGGCCGGAGCCAAGGCCGTGTCGGGCCACATTGAGCGCACCCGCAGAGGCTCCAAGACGCACCGCCTCCACCACGTCGAGGCCCCGGGCGAGCCCGACGGCGATGCCAGCCGTCATGGAGTCGCCTGCGCCCTGGTGCATAACGGTCTGAATGTCGGGAGTCGTGATCAGCCGCGCAGCCTCACCAGTCACGAGCAGCGCCGGGTCGGCCGCTCGCGAGATCATGACGGCATCGATCCCGTCTGCCACGAGCTTCTCGCCGGCCTTGCGCAAAGCATCGACTCCCTCGTCGCTCGCGAGCTCAGCATCGAGCACCTCTTCGTGGCTCATTTTGAGAACGGTGGGCGCCTGGGCGATTGCCGCGAGCGCGGCCTCGCCAGAGAGGTCCGCAACGACGGGCACCCCCGCCGCCCCAACGTCGGCCACCAGACGGGCGAAGAAGTCGGCAGGCACGAGCGAGGGCGGATCCACGCCCGTGACCACGAGCACGTCCGAATCCAGTGCTTCGACGAGGGTCATCCCGTAGAGGTCGTCCAGCTCGTGTCGCCCCAGCGCGGGGCTGGGCATATCCGCCACGGTCGCTCGTTCATCGGAGCGCACCTCGACCACTGCAGCTCCCGTGCCCGCCTCGAGACTGGTATCCCTCACTGTGATGCCGTCGACGGTCAGGAGATGCCGCAGCGGCTCGCCAAACTCGCCTCCCAAAGGCGAGCACATGATCACTTCCGCCCCTAAGGCGGCGGCCATGCTGGCGACCCACGCCCCCTGGCCGCCGGCATGAAGATGAATCGCGGTGCGGCTGTCGGCACCGGAGTCCTCGTCGCCCGGCTCCTCGACGATCTCGACAGAGACGCTGGGTGCGGCAGCGAGCACAGTGACGCGCGGCTTCGCAGAAGGTGAGTGGCCTGCCATGTAGACGCGTATACCCAGCCGAAGGATGGCTCATGCCCCTGGTTGAGGCTGGCACGCCATCCACGACGGCCACCCTCCCCGATTCACTCCCTGATGGGTTCCGACGTAGCGCGTCGCACGAGCCAGGCTGCGGCGAACCCGCCGACTACCGCTCCGGCCACTTGTGCGGCGACAAACCACAGTGCAGACGTGGGGCCGATGCCGGCGAACGAATCGGTGAAGACGCGCGCAATGGTGACGGCGGGGTTGGCAAAACTTGTCGAGGATGTGAACCAGTAGGCAGCACCGATATAGGCGCCCACGGCGGGTCCCACCCATGCGGCCCGGCCAGTGCGCGCCATCACCACGATCAGGCCCACCAGGCCAGCCGTCGCCACGACCTCGGCGAACACGGTGCCGACCGACGCGCGCGTGGCCGCGGACAGTGCGAACGGTTCCTCGAACATGGCCAGCGCCGCAAGGGTGCCGACGATTCCGCCACCCACCTGGGCTGCGACATATACCGCTTGGGTGCGTCCTGGTGCGCGTTCGAGCGTGCGGGAGTTGACGAGCGTGACCACGGGGTTCAAGTGAGCGCCGGAGAGCGGTTGAAGGACGACGATGAGCACCGCGAGACCGAGCGCGGTGGCGAGGGAGTTCTGGAGCAGCTGCAGTCCCACGTCCGCGGGGGAGAGGCGGGACGCGGCAATCCCAGAGCCGACGACGACGGCAACCAGGCCAGCGGTGCCAAGAAACTCGGCGACGGCGCGACGGGGCAGAGAGGGAGCATTCATAGTGGACGCATCTTGACAGGAGGCAGAACAGTCAGTCAATATTGACTCAATCATGGTTGAGCAACTGGATCTCGAGGCACGGGCCGCACGCCACGCCGCCCTCGCCGACTCCACCCGTCTGCGCATCGTCGACCTGCTCCAACTGGGAGACGCTTCCCCGGCACTGATGCAGCGTCACTTGGGCGTGACATCGAACCTGCTGGCGCACCATCTGAGCCACCTTGAGGACGCGGGCATCATCGCCCGCCACCGATCCGAAGGCGACCGCCGCCGCACCTACATCAGCCTCGTGCCTGGAGTCCTCGACTTTCTGGGCACCCCACCCACTTTGACCGCCACGCGCGTCGTCTTTGTGTGCACCGGCAACTCTGCGCGCTCGCAACTCGCGGCCGCGCTCTGGGGCCAGGCCAGCGTCGTCCCTGCTGCGTCCGGCGGAACCCACCCCGCAACCGGGGTAGCACCGGGAGCCGTCGCCGTCGCCGCACGCAACGGCCTGTCTCTCGCGGACGCACGGCCTCGCCGCGTAGCGGAGGTAGTCACTGGGGGAGAGCTCGTGGTCACGGTGTGCGACTCGGCCTTTGAGGAACTGCGCGACGACGCCCGTCTCCATTGGTCCATCAGCGACCCCGTAGCCGTCGGATCCCAGCGGGCCTTCGACGAAGCCTTTGCCCAGATTGCATCCCGGATCGAGCAACTAGCCCCACACGTCGTCCAGGAAGGGACACCCGCATGACCACCGAGCAGACCCCCAGCATCGCCACCCACTTCGAGCGCGACCTTGAGGAGATCGCCAACGGGCTTCATCACGAATTCGCGGGGTTCGCGCCGGAGTTCATCGCGGGTGTGGTGCGCTCGTCCTACGACGAACTTGCTGCACGCGCGACGGTCACGACCTTCGTGCCCGCACTCACCGAGCGCTTCGCGCGCCAACGCTTGACCGCATTGGACAAGATCGAAGGCGAGGGCACCACAGTGCCGACAGTCCTCTTCTTGTGCGTCCACAACGCGGGACGCTCGCAGATGGCACTCGGGTTCTTCGAGCACCACGCAAAGGGCCGCGCCGTCGCCTGGTCTGGCGGCTCCGAGCCGGGCTCCGCCGTCAATCCGTCCGCAGTCGCGGTCATGGCCGAACGCGGCATCGACATCTCTGGCGCGTATCCCAAGCCCTGGACTACAGAGATCCTGCGCGCGGCGGATGTGGTGGTCACTATGGGATGTGGCGACACCTGCCCCTACTACCCCGGCAAGCGCTACGAGGACTGGCTGCTCGAGGACCCGGCTGGCCAGGGCGTCGAGGCCGTGCGTCCCATCCGCGACGATATTGAGCGCCGCGTCCTGGACCTGCTGGAGTCATTGGGCGTCAAGGCTCGCTAGTCGAGGGAAGGTGCGACGCGCGCGGGTGGCTGCCCGACTGGATCCGGCGGACGAGCGCAACGAGCCCCGTTCCGATCGCGATGCCGATAGCCGTATTCGCCACGGCCAACGCGAACCCAAGCAAGGCGGACGCCATGGATCCGTCCACACCCAGCGCCACATACGCGGCCCAGCCCACTGCGGCTACGAGCGTCACTGCCGCCTTGTGTCGAAGCCGCAGCGCAGGGATGAAACCCAGAACTAGGCCCAGAGCCAGCAGAGTCGGGATCATCACGTGTCCTCTCCGTCGTGTTCAGACGGCACGGC
>ENA-UOVV01000747-UOVV01000747.1-compost-metagenome-genome-assembly--contig:-NODE-747-length-32563-cov-8.501876_pt1 | contig 32563 bp, 34 predicted proteins | sample MGYA00238155_ERZ761577 | MGnify/ENA primary metagenome ERZ761577 (study PRJEB28898, sample SAMN06268775) | compost metagenome | isolation source: Emeryville, CA | place: USA:Emeryville, CA | collected... | reverse complement strand
TGCTAAGGTGGAGTCCCCGTAAGGGGACCGAGGGTTCAAATCCCTCCGTCTCCGCTCTGACAGATACCCTGGTATTATGGTCAGGTTGCCCCACCCCGGGGCGCTGCGCCCGTAGCTCAATGGATAGAGCATCTGACTACGGATCAGAAGGTTGGGGGTTCGAGTCCCTCCGGGCGCGCATCAAGCGAGTGGCCAGTCACAACAGTGACTGGCCACTCGACGTTTGTGGGTGCTCCGGGCGCTAGCGCTTCGGCGGGCGGAAGCGGTCGAGGTCGCCGTCGTCGATCTGCTCCAGCTTGGGGGCCGGCCGTGCGGCCTGGTTCGCATCCGCTGCGGGCTGCGCCTCGGCTGGGGAGGATCCGGGCGGGGGCAGCGTGGGCAAGGTGGCCAGTGGCTGGCGACGCGACGGCAGCGCTGGGAACACCTGCTTAGCATCGGCCTCGAGTGCCTGCGCCTGCGCCTTAGCTTCGGCGACGAGGCGCTCCGCCTCACGTCGCTCCTCCTTGCGCCGCGCTCGCTCCGAGACACTGTCGAGCGCCCAGTACAGGCGGAACGGCGCGACCAGCACCGCGTACGCCAACACCGCAATGCCCGACATGAAGATGGTCGCCAGCAGGTAGAGCGGGATGGCGCTGGTCCATACCGGCCCCATGTCGCCGTCATACCAGTAGTGCCAGCCGCTGGCGGTGCGGATCGTGCCGATTCCGTCGCCATAGGGAACGAGCGCGATCAGCATCGCGACGAAGTTCACCACGCTCGCGTAGCCCAGGGCCCCGTAGCCGCGCTTGAACAATGCCTCATACGACCACCGCCGCTTGTGGCCAATGCTGTGCCACACCATCAACCACAGCGAGACCAGCGAGGGGGCGAGCCCGAAACCCAGGATCCAGGGGTTCTCATCGCCGACCGTATACCCGTATTCGTCCTTGGCTACGCCGAGCTGGATCGAGGAATACCACTGCAGCCAGGCGCCAATGCCGAGCACAATCCAGACGTCGAACGTGAAGAGTTTCGGCAACTCCGATGCTGCAGCGGTCTGCAGCCGAGCGTCCCTCTTGGGCCCCCGTCGCCCCGCGGCCTTCTTCTGCCCCTGCTGGGACTTCGCCCGTGACTCACTCATGCGGTGACATCCTCATCCGCATCCCGCTCGGCAGCCTCGGCCGCCGCAGAGAGCCGCGTGGTGAGTTCATGCAGGGTGCGCAGCTCGTCCGGGTTCAGCGCGCCACCGACCAGATTGGTGATGGACTGACTGTGCCGCAGCGACACGCGCCGGTACACGTCCCGGCCGTGCTCGGTCATCTCCAACACGACACCTCGCCGGTCCACCTCGTTCGGCTGCTTCACCAGCAGGCCGCGCTCGACCATACGGTCGACGAGGCGCGAGACACTGGGCTGGCTAATCAGCAACCGCTCGGTCAGGTCGCGCAGCAATGCCGTGCCGCCCGCCTCGGAAAGGTTGAAGAGCAGGTCGTATTCGTTCAGGGTGACCACGCCGTCGGTGAAGTCGCGCTGCAGTCGGCTCAGGATCTTCACCTGGCTGCGAAAGAGGGTCTCCCATGCGGTGACGGCCGTCACTGCGCCGTGCGTTGCCGCCGACTCGTGATCCTGCTGCCTCGTCACTGTGGTCCTCCCCTGCGTCTTGGGGATCAGAATACCCGCCCCGTCGCGAGCGGGCGGCTATGGTCACACTGAGTCAGAAATGAGAGGAGGGGCCGGAGGCGACTTCGCCATCCGACCCCTCTTCCCGCACCAAGAGTGTCCTGCAATCACATTCCGCGTCCGCTGCCACAGCAAACAACTAACGCTCTTTGACTATATAACGATTCGGTAACGCGCGCCACTCGGCGCAAGAAATTCCCGCCGAGAGTTTCCTGAGAGCCCGCGACCACCCCGTTGCTGCGGGCGCTTAGAACACGTCCGGACTCGGCGTGCTGGCGTAGCGAATCGACACGTCCGCATGACGGTCGAAGCGGTAGCCGGCACCGCGCACCGTGCGCACGATGTCCTCGTAGCCAGCGAGCTTGGCGCGCAGACGGCGAATGTGCACGTCGATGGTGCGCTCGTTCGGCGCCTCGTCATCGTCCGAGGCCCAGAGGGTCTCGATGAGTTCCTGCCGCTCGATCGTGCGCCCCTCGCGCAGCACGAGGAACTGGAGCAGTTCGAACTCCTTGTAGGTGAGTCCGACGTTCTCGCCCTCGATGGTGACGCGCTTGCGGGTGATGTCGATCACCACACCCGGCAGGTGTTGCGGCTCGGGGGTGGCCTGCTTCTTGCGCTCGGCCACCGCGGTGGGGTCGTTCAGGGCGAGGCGGACCACATCCACATCGCGCCCGCCAGCACCGGCCGGCGCCAGCGCGACCGCGGCGTAACTCTCGGCACTCGGGGCGATCTCTGCCAGTCGCTCCTTCAACGCCTCAACAATTTGGCTGAGGCGGACACCGTCCTGCAGGGCCTTCGCCTCGTCGATACCGACGTAGAGTACGAAGCCGCGCGCTTCGGTACCGCCGGGGGCGGTCGGTCCGCCCGGGCGCTCCCGGGCCGGAACCGGCTCGCCCGGTCGCGGGCGCGCGACACCGGGGAGTGCGCCGCCGATGCGGCGGGCCGGGCTCCCGGCGGTGACGCCCGCAGCCGAACCGGGAACAATGCCGGCGGGAGTGATGATGCGGTGCTGTCGCTGAGTCTGGGTGATCGTCATTGGATCGCTGCCTTGAAGTGTCGAAGAAGCCCGAGCAGGGCCGCCCTCGCGGGGCGTGAGAGAAGGGGTGCCGCCAGAATCTGGCGTTGAAGCGTCGACCTGCGGTTCAGGTCCGTGAGCGTCACTGGTCATTCGCCGGACTGCTCTATCCGTGGCTTAGCGGCACATTCGACACATGCCGAGTTCGCGACGACACATCATGCCAGCGCCAAGGCGGGCGCCAGCAGAGGTCGGAAGGGACGCGAACTCAATCATGCGTACCAGTATCCTGGAGCCGTCTGGCACCGTCAAGCCGGACACAGCCTCAGGAGAGCCCATGTCTAGCCTCAACTCAGACACTGCCGAGCAGTGGATGCGGCTCGCACTCGCTGAGGCACGGACCGCCGCCGAGGCTGGCGAGATCCCGGTCGGGGCCGTCGTCATTGGTCAGGACGGTGCCGTGATCGGCGTCGGCCGCAACGACCGCGAGCGCACCGCCGACCCCACCGCGCACGCCGAGATCGTGGCGCTGCGGCAAGCTGCGGCGCGCACCGGCAACTGGAATCTCGCCGAGTGCACGCTCGTGGTCACGCTCGAACCCTGCGCCATGTGCGCGGGGACCATCCTGGCCGCGCATGTAGGTCGACTAGTCTATGGCGCGTGGGATGAGAAGGCTGGCGCGGTCGGCTCGGTGTACGACCTGATCCGGGACCGCCGCCTGCCGCAACGCTGCGAAGTACACGCAGGCGTGCTCGCCGACGAGGCCGTCGAGCTGCTGCAGCAGTTCTTCCGCGAACGCCGCTAATCCATCGCGCGGATCACAATGGCCTCGGTGTCCGGGGCCAGGGCCTCGGGGTTCCGCCACCGATCCGGCTCAATATAAATGATGTGCTGCGCCGCGGGCACTGCCGCGCGAATCCGCTGCTCGACCGAATTGATGACCTGCGTAATTTCGTCGAGGCGCGGATCGCCGCTCAACGAAATCTTGGCCGCGACCAACAGTTCGTCCGGTCCCAGGTAGAGCGTCTTCACGTGGATGAGGCGGTCGATCTCGGGCGCGGAATCAATCGCGGCCTTAATCTTCGCCAAGTGTTCCGGCGTCGCCCCCTCACCGACGAGCAGGCTCTTGGTCTCAACACCGAGCACAACCGCCACCAGCACCAGCAGTACGCCGATGAACAACGTGCCGATCGCGTCCCACACCGGGTTGCCGGTGGCGACCGTCAGCGTGACGCCGAGGAAGGCGAAGACCAGACCGAGCAGGGCGGCAATATCCTCCAGCAGAATGACCGGCAGCTCCGGCGACTTGGCTCGGCGCACGAACGAGACCCAGCCCTCCTGGCCCCGGATCAGGTTCGCTTCCCGCACCGCGGTGCGCAACGAAAAGCTCTCGAGCGCAATTGCCACCGTCAGCACCGCGATCGGCACCCAGGGCATGGTCAACTCGTGCGGGTGTGTCAGCTTGTCCACCGCCTCGTAGATCGAGAACACACCGCCGATCGAGAACAGGATGATGGCGACCACGAAGGCGTACACGTAGCGTTCGCGACCGTAGCCGAAGGGGTGCTCCTCGTCGGCCTGACGCTTGGCGCGCTTGCCACCGAGCAGCAGCAACAACTGGTTCGAGGAGTCGGCGACCGAGTGCACCGCCTCGGCAAGCATGGAGGCCGAGCCCGAGATGAGCCACGCGATGAACTTCGACAACGCGATTCCGGCGTTGGCCAACAGTGCCGCCAGGATTGCCTTGGTCCCGTGCGATGCGCTCATCCGTGGATCCCCTTCCGTTCGCCAACTGAGCCCGATTCTACGGCGCTTCCCAGGTGCCGCCATAGGATGAAACCGTGAACGAGCCGACTGCCGCAGCACCTGCCACTGCCTCCCAGCCCTTCCCGCCGGTCGCCATCCTCGGCGCGGGCAAGATCGGCCAGGCCCTGTTGCAGGGCATGCTGAACGCCGAAATTGTCGCGCCCAGCGACATCCGGATCACGCGTCGCTCTGACGCGGCGGCCGCCTCGCTGGCCGAGGTGTTCCACGTGCAGGCCTTCGCCGAATCGAGTGACCCGGCCGCGAACCAGAAGGCGGTCCAGGGCGCAGGCGTGGTGATCGTCGCGGTGAAGCCGGCCCAGGTCGTCGAGCTGCTCGGCAGCCTCGCTGATGACCTCGCGGACAATGTCGTCGTGATCAGCGTGGCCGCGGGGGTGAAGATCGAGACCATGGCTGCCGTGCTGCCGAAGGGAGCGACCGTGCTGCGGGCCATGCCCAACACCCCAGCCCTGATTGGGCGAGCCGTCACCGGCCTCGCCGCCGCTGCGGACGCCAGCGCGGGCGCACTGGCCATCGGCAAGGCACTGTTCGCGACCGTCGGTGACGTCGTGGTCGTCGACGAGTCTCGCATTGACGCCCTCACCGCGATCAGTGGCTCGGGCCCCGCCTATGTGTTCAACTTCGTCGAGCACTTCCTCTCGGCCGCCCGCGAGCGCGGCTTCTCGGAGGAGGAGGCGAAGACGCTGGTGTACGGCACGGTCTCCGGTGCCGTCGAGCTGCTCGTGCACTCAGACCAGTCGCCGACCGTGCTGCGCGAGCAGGTCACCAGCCCCGGCGGCACCACCGCCGCCGCAATCAGCATCTTCGATGCCGCCGGCCTCGAAGGGATCCTGGACCGCGCAACCGCCGCTGCCGAGGCGCGCGCGGCGGAGCTCTCCGGCTCCTAGCGCCGCACTCCGGCGAACCGGCCCGTCACCGCGGCGGGCCAGGCGCCGCGAACTACTCGCCGAGCGCTGCGAACCGCTCCAGGTCTGCTTCCTTGCCCGCGACGATGATGAGGTCGCGGCCGGTGACCACGGTCTTTTCGGTGGCATAGGTGAAGGGCTTGCCCGGCGACTTCACACCCACCACGGTAACGTTGTACTTCGTGCGCACACCGGACTCGGTGAGGTTCAGGCCCCGGATCGGCTTCGGCGGGTACATCTTGGCCAGCACGAAGTTGTCATCGAAGGCGATGAAGTCGAGCATCCGGCCGCTCACCAGGTGCGCCACGCGCTCACCGGCTTCGGTCTCGGGGTAGATCACGTGGTGCGCACCGATGCGCGAGAGAATCTTGCCGTGCGACTGGCTGATTGCCTTCGCCCAAATCTGCGGGACTTTCAGGTCCACCAGGTTCGCGGTGATCATCACGCTCGCCTCAATGGAGGAGCCGACCGCGACGACCGCGATCGGGAAGTCGGCGGCACCGATCTGCTGCAGGGCGTCAATGTTGCGGGCATCCGCCTCGACGGCATGCGTGATGCGTTCCGCCCACTTCTGCACCAGGCCCGGGTCAACGTCGATGGCCAGCACTTCGCGGTGCTGACGTTCGAGTTGGCCGGCGGTGGCCGCACCGAATCGGCCGAGGCCGATCACCAGCACCGGGGCGTCATGACGAATGCGTTCAACCAACGATCGGCCTTTCCTCTGCGTGACGGAACAACCGCCGCTTGCTGCTTGCCGCCACTGCCACCGCTAGGGTCACTGTACCAACGCGGCCCATCCACATCACCGCGACCAGCACCAGTTGTCCGAAGCCGTCCAGCGAGGCGGTCAACCCGGTCGACAACCCCGCCGTACCAAAGGCACTGATCACGTCAAACAGCACAAAGTCCAGCGCTGCCCCCGACGTGTGCAGGATCAGGATGCACGCGGTCGCGATCGTGGTGGCACTCAGCATGAGCACGCTCAGCGCGACGCGCAACACATCGTTCGGAATGCGACGACCGAAGGCCTCCATATCGGTGAAGCCGCGAGCCTCCGCCACGATGGCCAGGAACAGCACCGCCAGGGTGGTCACCTTAATACCGCCCGCGGTCGAGGCGGATCCGCCGCCGACGAACATGAGCATGTCCAGGACCAGCAGCGTGGAGCCGTGCATTTCAGAAATGTCCACGGTCGAGAAGCCGCCGGAGCGCGACATCATCGACAGGAACATGGACTGGAAGATCGTCTCGCCCGCGTCCAGGCGGCCGAAGGTGGCCGGGTTGTCCATTTCGAGGATGGCCAGCATGATCGCGCCGGCCACGAACAGTCCGAGCGTCACCGTGACGGTGAGTTTCACGTGGACGGTAAAGCGGTGAATCTTGCCGCGGATACGACGGATGAAGGCGAAGATCACCAAGAAGCCGAGGCTGCCGAGGAAGACGCCGACCATCAGCATTGACAGCGCCCAGCCGTCGCCCGCAATCGCCTCCATGCCGCCGGGCACCAAGATGAAGCCGGTGTTCGTGAAGGCCATCGCTGCCATGACCAGGCTGTGCCACATCGCCAGGTACCAGGGCAGGCCCGATCCCAGCATGGACGGCAGCAGCAGAATGGCCAGCGCCACCTCGATCACCAGCATCGAGCCGGCGACCGTCAGCAACAGGCCACCCATTTCGCCGAGGCGGATCGCCTGACTCTCGGAGACCGGTCCGTGGTGGATGCGCATCGGATTGCTATCGCTGGCCGCCATCAGTTTCGCGCGCAGCCCCATGCGACGGGACACCACCAGACCAAGCAGCGAGGCGAGCGTCAGGACGCCGACCGCACCGATCTGCACGCCAATGAAGATGACCGTGTGCCCGAAGGGTGACCAGTACGTAGCCATATCCACGGTGGTGAGGCCCGTCACGCAAATGGTCGAGGTCGCAGTGAACAGCGCCGTCGGCAGGTCAGTCCACTGTCCGCTCGCCGAGGCGATCGGTAGGGACAACAGCACGGCGACGATCGCGATGAGGCTGGAGAAGACCAGGATCGCAAAGCGCGCGGGGCTCGCAATCGCCTGATCCCGCCAGACGTCGTACCAGCGCTGCGGCGCGTCGGCGCGGCGCAGTCGCCGGTTGGATCGACGAGCCATAGCCCTTCCCATCTTCCGCAGGCGCGGCGGATGTCGATTCTAGCCCGCAGCCACCGGAAATCTCAGCGCTCCGCCTCGGGTCGCGCCAGGTCCTTCTTCGCTGGACAAGGCCTGAGAATCGGCTCTACAGTTATCAGGAGCAACTTCCGTCACGTGTGTCACAGGGACCACAGCGGAAGCGAAGAAAGGCACGCCATGACGCAGGGGTTCCAGGACATGCGCTTCCTGACTGTTGCAGAGGTCGCCGAGACCATGCGGGTCTCGCGGATGACCGTGTATCGGCTCGTGCACGCCGGTTCCTTGCCGGCGATTCGCTTCGGCCGTTCGTTCCGCGTGCCGGAAGCTGCCGTGCTCCAGGCGCTCACCACGCCTGCGCTCGTGCAGCAGGCCGAGGCCGAAACCCAGGCCGAATCGGGTTCGTCTGGAATCTCCAAGTCGGCCTAGCCGCGGGATTCCTGACAGCCGCGGTTGGAATGCCGCGGCATGATGCGGCTAGACTTACCCAGGCGCAGCCACAGGCTTTGGCCAATGTTCCGCGCCGTATAGGCATCCCGCCCCGACCGAGTGAGGCACCCAATGGGTTCAGTCATTAAGAAGCGCCGCAAGCGCATGGCGAAGAAGAAGCACCGCAAGCTGCTTCGCAAGACTCGCCACCAGCGCCGCAACAAGAAGTAAGCGCGCGATCAAGCATCCGAGCGTCCGGACTCCGCAGCAGCGGTACCGGGCGCTCGTTGCATTCGGGCGAGGCGGTGGTCACGCCCCTGCGTGCGCCACGACAGCGACCGCGAACTATCCGCGCGCGGCCTTCCGGATCGCGCGCGCCTCGGCCTTCGTCGACTTCCGCAGTCGGCGCATCTCAGCCCGAGCAGCGTCCTCGATCCGCCTCGCCTCGGCCTCTGCGGCAGCACGACGCGCCTTGACCTGTGCCCGGACCTCGAGCCGGACTTCCTTGCCAGCGGCCCGACGCGCCTTCGCTTCCTTCTTCTCGGCGCGGGTGCGGCGGTACTTGCCGATCGCGCGGACCGGCCAGCCCTTGGTCGTGGCGTAGCGGGTCAAGCCGCGGTCGGGGTTGACCGCGACCGCGTGACCGACCAAGTTCAGCATCGGAATGTCGTTGCGGGAGTCCGAGTACGCCCAGCAGTCCGCGAGGTCGGCGCCGGCTGCCGCAGCCACGGACTTGACGGCGGCCACCTTGCGCTCACCGTGCATCACGTGACCGTCGAGCTCACCGGTGTAGACGCCCTCGAAGTTCGCCAAGCGCGTGCCGATCGCACCATCAAACTCGAGGCGTTCGGCCAGCTTCTCGGCCACCTCGGCCGGAGTCGCCGTCACGAGCCACACCTGGTGTCCCATCGCCTGGTGGTCGCGAGCCCACTGCAATGCCTCGGGCGCGATGCGGGGCAGGATGTCGTTGTCCACGACCTCGTTGGCCAACGCCTCGATCTCGGCCACGGTGTGACCACTGAGCAGGCCCAGCGCGCGCTCGCGCACGCTCATCAAATGCGCACGATTCTCGCCGACCGCGGTGAAGCGCATCTGCTGCCAGCCGAAGACCAGGATGTCCCACAGCCCAATGAATCCGTGGCGGAAGGCACCTTTGCCGAAGTAGTACAAACTGGCACCACGCAGCAGCGTGTTGTCAACATCAAAGAAGGCAACGGTCGCTGGGGCGTGCTGTGGGCTCGGCATGTCCTGTCCATCATACGGGGGGGCGCCTGCCCGAATTGCGGGAACCACTGCACCGGTAGCATGAGGACGTGCACGAGATTCGGCTCACCCTGCTGACCCGCCCCAACTGTCACCTGTGCGAGGAGGCTCGCGTCGTCATCGACGAGATCCTCGCTGAACGTGCTGCCGCGGGACTCCAGGACGCCAACTTTGAGGAACTCAGCATCGACGGCGATGAGGTGCTCACGTACCACTTTAACGAAGACATTCCGGTGGTGTTGATCAACGAGCAAGTGCACGACATCCTGCGCGTCAACCCCGAGCGCCTCCGCCAGGCGCTGCGCGCACTCGACCAGACGAAGGAAGACTGATGATCCGCCACATTGTTCTTTGGAAGCTCAAGGACGACGCCGACGCCAGCCGCGAAGAGCGGATCGCGATGATTCGTGGGGCCATCGAACCGCTCGCCGAACTGGTGCCGAGCGTTCGGGCCCTCGAGATCGTCGAGAACAGCGCCTACCACGAGGCCAACTACGAGGTCGCGCTGATCTCGGACTTCGATGACGTGGCAGGCCTGGACGAGTACCAGCAGCACCCCGCGCACGTTGAGGCCGCAGCCATCGTGCGCAGCCAAGTGGCGAGCCGCGCCTCGATCGACTTCGTGGTCTAGCAGCCCATCAATGCAGCAGGGGAGCGGTACTGCCGCTCCCCTGCTGCATTGATGAAGGTTTAGTCGAGTTCGACGACCTCAGCGTCCGCAGCGTTGCGGCGCACCGAGTCAATGCCGTTCTTGGCGCTCGCCTTGCTGGAGTAGCCCTCCGAGATCGCGATAACCTCGCCGTTGCCGGCCTTCAGACGGAAGCGGTATTCGCCCTTCTTGTCCTGGTACAGCTCAAACTTGCCCGCCATGGGTACTCCTTCACATCAGGGAACTGACGAGTACAAGCATCACACAGCAGTCCCGATTTTTGGGCCTACCCCGGCACCGGAATGCGGAAGCGGCCGCCCCACGCATGGGGACGGCCGCTTCCAGAACGAAGGCGTACGACTACGGCAGCAGGCGGTTCGGGCCGCGGAAGAGGTAGGTGACCTCGCGGATCGACGGCTGGTCGAGCAGCAACATGATCAGGCGGTTCAGGCCCATGCCGAAACCACCGTGCGGCGGGACGCCGTGGCGGAAGAAGTCGAGGTAGAAGCCGAGCTCCTCCGGGTCCAGACCCTTCTCACGAGCCTGCACCTCGAGCACGTCGATGCGGTGCTCACGCTGGGCACCGGTGGTGATTTCGACGCCCTTCCACAGCAGGTCGTAGGAGTTGGTGATGCTCGGGTCCGCCTCGTTGCGCATGTGGTAGAACGGGCGGATGTTCCAGGCGTAGTCCGTCACGAAGACGAACTCGTGGCCGTAGGTCTCCTTGACGTAGGCGCTCAGGCGGCGCTCACCCTCGGGGTCGAGGTCGCCATCTTCCCGCGGCACGGTGTAGCCGTTCGCCTTCAAGATTTCGTGCGCCTCGGCCAGCGGAATGCGCGGGAACGGCAGCGAGGGGACGACCACCTCAACGCCGAAACGCTCCTTGATCTGGTCGCCGTACTTGTCGGCCACCGCCTGGAGACCTGCGTGCAGCAGCTCCTCCTGCATGCGCATGACGTCTTCGTGGCTGTCGACCCAGGAAATCTCGGCGTCGATCGAGGTGAACTCGGTGGCGTGCCGCGAGGTGAAGGACGGGTCGGCGCGGAAGGCCGGGCCGATCTCAAACACCTTGCCGAGGCCGGCGGGCTGGGCCATCTGCTTGAAGAACTGCGGCGACTGGGCGAGGTACGCCTTGGTTTCGAAGTATTCGACCTCGAAGAGTTCGGCGCGGCTCTCACTGGCGGAGGCCATCAGCTTCGGGGTGTGGATCTCGATGAAGTCGTTGTCGATCCAGTACGTGCGGAACGCGTGCTCGAGGGTGGTCTGCGCGCGCAGGGTGAGGTTCTGCTCGGGGCGGCGCAGGTCCAGGAAGCGCCAGTCGAGGCGCTTGTCGATGGACGAGTCCGCCGCGATCGGAGGCTCCGGGTGCGCCTCGGTGACGACGGTCAGCGAGCCGATCTTCACCTCGAGGCCACCAAGCTTCACGCGCTCGTCGTGCTTGAGTTCACCGATGACGGTGATGAAGGTGCCCGCGTTCAGCGCGCCAATCTGCTCGGTCAGGGCGAGCTTCGCTTCGGCCTCGGCCACCGCATCGCCGGTCAGTTCCGGATCGATTTCACGAGTCGCCGGGTTGACCAACTGGGCAGCACCGGTCTCGTCACGGAGGATGACGAACTGCACCTTCTTCTGGTCACGGACCGTCTCGACCCAGCCGGATACCTGGATGGTGCCCTCCGGCAGTGCGGACAAATGCTGAATGGTTACGCGCGCGCTCACGAGGATTGAGTCTAGTGCGCTGACCTGGGCATCACCGGTCTTCGCACAGACTCATCCCCGTAGGATTGGCCTATGCCTGCAGCCCGAATTCATTTGGTGCGCCACGGCGAAGTCGCGAACCCAACGGGGGTGCTCTACGAGCGTCTGGACGGCTTCCCGCTGAGCGCGCGCGGACATGCCATGGCCGACGCCGCGGCTGCCGCACTGCAGGCCGATGGCATCGCTGTCGGCCGACTGCTGTGCTCGCCCCTTGAGCGCACCCGCCAGTCGGCGCAGCCCTGGGCCGACCGCTTCGGCGTCGAAGCCGAGGCCGATGAGCGCCTGATCGAACCGTGGAACCGCTTCGCTGGCCGCGCCTTCGGCATGGGCGCCGGCCTGCTGCTGCGGCCGTGGGCCTGGCGGCACCTGCTCAACCCGGCGAAGCCGAGCTGGGGTGAGCCCTTCACCGAGGTCGCTGCGCGCATGTTCGACGCCATGAATGCTGCCGCCGACGCGGCCACCGGCTCGGGCGACATTGTGATGGTCAGCCACCAGATGCCGATCTGCATGGTGCAGCGCTCGGTCGCTGGCCTGCCTCTGCCGCACGACCCACGCAAGCGGCGCGTGGCGCTGTCCAGCATCACCACCTTCGACCGGGCCGAGGACGGCTCGTGGTCGGAAGTGGCCTACCGTGACCCCGCCGCGCAACTGGCGACCGAAGCGGTCGACCGAGGGGCGGTGTAAGGAGTGAGCATGCAGCAGCGTCGACGGGGCCTCGCCGCCATCGCGATCGTGATCCTGAGCCTGGGCCTGACCGCCTGCTCGAGCGAGGCCGACGAGCTCGCCGACCAGTACCGCGACGGTTCGGGCAAGGGCTACATCACTGCCTCAGGCGTGGTGACCGAGTTCCCGGCCGGCGAGCGCAGCGAACCGATCTCCTTCTCGGGCCCGCTGGACATCGGCGGCACTGCGAGCGCCGACGAGTTCCGCGGCCAGGTCCTCGTGGTGAACTTCTGGTATGCCGGGTGCCCGCCGTGCCGCGTCGAGGCCGAGCACCTCGAGGCCGTGTACGAAGAGCTCGGTGGCGACGACGTTGCCTTCCTCGGCGTGAACGTGCGAGACGAGGCGGCCACCGCGCTGTCGTTCGCGGAAGCCTTCCAGGTGACCTACCCCTCGATCCTCGACGCCCGTGACGCGCAGGCGCAGCTCGCCTTCGCGGCCACCGTGCCGCCGAACGCCATCCCGACCACGCTGGTGCTGGACCGTGAGGGCCGGATCGCGGCCCGTATCCTCGGCATGATCGATTCGCCGTCGATTCTTCGCACCATCGTGAAGGACCTGGTGGCCGAGCCCGGGTCGGGGTCGTGAACGCCCCAGAACTCGTCCTCAGCGGCAACCTGCTGATCGGCATCCCGCTGGCCCTGGCCGCGGGGCTACTGTCGTTCCTCTCCCCCTGCGTGCTCCCGCTCGTACCGGGCTACCTTGGTTACCTGGGCTCGTTGGCCGATCACGCGGACCCGGAGGCGCCCGGTCGCGTCGCGGTGAACCGCCGCCGACTCACCGCTGCGGTCGCCCTCTTTGTGCTCGGCTTCACCGCCGTCTTCGTGGCCTACAACGCGGCCTTCGGCGCCCTCGGCTGGTGGCTGATTCGCTGGCAGGACCTGATCATCCGTATCGCCGGCGTGCTGGTGCTGGCGATGGGCCTGGTCTTCATCGGCCGAATCGCTTGGCTGCAGCGCGTAGCGAAGCCGCAGGTGGAAAGCCGCGGCGGACTGTGGGGCGCGCCAGTGCTCGGCATCGCCTTCGGTATCGGATGGACCCCGTGCACCGGTCCGGTGCTGGCCGCGATCTCCATCCTGAGCCTCGACTCTGGCTCCGCGTGGGTCGGCGTGCTGCTGGGCGTGATGTACTCGCTCGGCCTCGGCATCCCGTTCCTGCTGGTGGCCTTCGGCATCGGCTGGGCCTCAGATGCGCTGCGCTGGGTGCGCACTCACATTCGCACCATCAACCTCATCGGTGGCGGCATGCTGGTGCTGCTCGGCATCCTGATGGTGTCGGGCCTGTGGTCCGGATTCATGAGTTGGCTGCAAGGAGTGATGCCTGGGTATGTCACGGCCATCTGATTCGCCGAACAACGCCGCGCAGCCAAGCAGGCCGCGCGCACAGTCGCGTCCCTCCGACCACATCGACAGCGCCGAGGTCCCGAACGAGCCGGTACTCGGCCTGGTCGGTTGGCTGCGGTGGGGCTGGCGTCAGCTCACCAGCATGCGGCTCGCCCTCGTGCTGTTGCTGCTGCTCGCCCTCGCCTCGATCCCGGGCTCGCTGGTGCCGCAACGCTCCGCCGACCCGAATGGTGTCATCGCCTGGCAGCAGGCCGACCCGACCGGCGCACAGATCCTGGACGCCCTGCAACTCTTCGACGTGTACAGCTCGGTCTGGTTCTCGGCCATCTACCTGCTGCTATTCATCTCGCTGATCGGCTGCGTCATCCCGCGCATCAAGCACCACTGGCAGGCGATGCGATCACAGCCGCCGAAGACGCCGAGCCGGCTGCAGCAGCTACCGGCCCATCGCCTCGTGTCGGTCCCGGCCGACGCAATCCCGGACGGTACGGCACCGGCCGCCATGATCGATGCGGCCGAGGCGCTGCTGCGCTCCCGCCGCTACCGCGTTCGCCGCGACGACCGTGACGCGACCGCGCGCGGCGGCGAGCGCTGGAGCGTGTCCGCCGAGCGTGGCTACCTGCGCGAGACCGGTAACCTGCTGTTCCACCTGAGTCTGGTCGGCGTGTTGGTCACCGTGTGGATCGGTGGCACGGTGGGCTGGACCGGGCAGCGGGTGCTGGTCGAGGGTGAGACCTTCGCGAATGTGTTGAGCGGCTACGACTCCTTCCGGCCAGGCCGAATCACGCCGGTGCTGCCGCCCTACTCGATCACCCTCGACGACTTCGACGTGGACTACGAGGAGGCGCAGGCGAACGCCCTCGGCAAGGTGCTGGACTACCGCGCCTCGGTCACGGTGCGCACGCCGGAAGGTGGCACCGAGCAGTCGGTGGTGCGGGTGAATGAGCCGCTGCGCTTCGGCGGTACGAACGTGTACCTGCTCGGCAATGGCTACGCGCCGCGCATCATCGTGCGCGACCCGAACGGGACCGCCGTGTTTGAGCAGGCCGTGCCGTTCCTGCCGCAGGACTCCTCGCTGACCTCCATGGGCGTGGTGAAGGTGCCGGACGGCCTGAGCGAACAGCTCGGCATCCTGGCGAACCTGTACCCGACCCAGGCCGAGCTGGACACCGGCGCCTACGTGTCGATCTACCCCGACCTGATCAACCCGGTGCTCACCGCGAACGTGTACGTCGGTGACTTGGGACTGAACACCGGCATCCCCAGCAACGTCTACGTGCTGAACACGGATGGCCTCACGCAGGTCGCCGGTGGTCAGTCGGGCGTGCGGGCCGTGGAACTGCGGCCGGGCGAGTCAGCGGAACTGCCGAACGGCCTCGGCAGCATCGAACTGGTGGACGTGCCGCGCTTCGTGTCCTTCGACATTCACTGGAGCCCCGCGGACGGTTGGGTGCTGCTGTTCGCGGCGCTGTCGATGCTGGGCCTGTTCGCGGGCCTGTTCGTGCCGCGTCGCCGCGTATGGGTCGCTGCCCGCCGCGATGGTGACGCATTGATTCTGGAATACGCGGGGCTCGCCCGCGGTGACGATCCGGGCCTGGAGCAGGCCGTTGCCCAGATCGCTGAGGACCATGGCCTGCGGGTAGGGTTGCCCTCGTGACTGCGACGCTGATCACCATCTCGGTGTACTCCCTCTGGACCGCGATCGGTCTGTACATGGCTGCCTTCACGGCCTTTGCCTTCGACCTCGGTGGCCGTGCCGCCGCGACGACGGTGAACAGCGAGCCGGGCACCATCGCCGCGCCCACCCGTCCGCGCCGTGCCGCCCGCGTTGCGACCGCGCTGACCGTGCTGGGCTTCGTGATGCACCTCACCGCGACCGTGACTCGTGGCATCGCTGCCGAGCGCGTGCCCTGGGACAACCTCTTCGGCTTCTCGCTGGTCTCGACCCTCCTGGTGATGGCGGTCTACCTGCTGGTGCTGATCTGGGTGGATCTGCGCTTCGTCGGCGCCTTCATGACGATGCTGATCGTGATTCTGCTCGGTGGCGCCAGCACGCTCTACTACGTGGACGTTACCCCGCTGGACCCGGCCCTGAACTCGGCCTGGCTGGTGTTCCACGTGATCGTGGCCGCGCTCTCGATGGGCCTGTTCGGTGTCGGTTTCGCGCTGTCGGTGGCGCAGCTGCTGCGCAGCCGGTGGAGCCTGGACGAGACCAACCGCGGCGGTTTCCGTCGCCTGCTCGCCACCTTCCCGGACCCGGCCCGCCTCGAGACGCTGGCCTACCAGCTGAACATCGTCGGTTTCGTGCTGTGGACCTTCACGCTGACCGCGGGCGCGATCTGGGCCGAGCAGGCCTGGGGTCGCTTCTGGGGTTGGGACGTGAAGGAGACCTGGACCTTCATCATCTGGGTGATCTACGCCGGCTACATCCACGCCCGCGCGACCCGCGGCTGGCGCGGAGCGCGGTCGGCATGGCTGAGCATCGTCGGCTTCCTCGCCGTCATCTTCAACACCACGGTCGTGAACACCCTGTTCAAGGGTCTGCACTCGTACTCGGGACTGAGCAGCTAGCGTCCGCGACTAGGACGCGCTGAGCACCGCGTAGCAGCGCTCGATCCGGGCTCGCCACCAGTCGTGGCGGGCCCGATCTGCGCTCAGGGTCTGGATGCGGTCCGGGTTCGGCTGCACCTCGCGCACGGCGATCGTGCCGTCCCCGTCCGGCAGCAGCGGCTCGTCCGTCACGTCCTCAGCCAGCAGCGCTCCCGTTCCCAGGCCACAGGCAAAGGGCAGGTTGGGCAGGGCCGCGGCCAGGTGCGCGCCCATGGCCAAGCCCACGGACGATTCCAGCGCACTCGAGACGGTGGCGGGTAGGCCCGCACGCTCGGCGAGGCGGGACGCGCGCGTGATGCCACCCAGTGGCTGCACCTTCAGAATCGCCACGTCCGCGATCGCGGCCAGACCATCAGCGGCCGCATCCGGATCAGGCGACAGGCGCAGCGCCTCATCCGCCGCAAGTCGCACGCCCGTCCCGGCGAGCCGGGCCCGCAGCGCGCCAAGGTCTTCGGCCGCCACCGGCTGTTCGACGTACTCCAGGCCGTACTCGGCGAGCGCCTCGATCACCCGGACTGCCTCGTTGACCGTCCAGCCCTGATTCGCGTCAATCCGGATCGCACCATCCGCACCCAGCCAGTCGCGAGCGGCCGCGACCCGGGCCACATCGTCGGTCAGCGATTGACCGGGTTCGGCGACTTTCACCTTCACCGTGCGCACCCCGGGGGTGCGGTCAAGGACCTCGGCAACCTGCTCGGCGGGGATGGCGGGCAGGATCGCGTTGACTGGGATGCGGTCCCGGACGGGAGCCGCGAGTGCAGCGTCGGGGGTCCAGCCATATTCGATGGCGGCGGCCAGCCACCGGCTCGCCAGGGTGTCGTCGTATTCCAGGAACGGCGAGAACTCGCTCCACCGTTCCGGACCGGGCAACAGCACGACCTCGCGCTCGGTCACGCCGCGGAACCGGGTGCGCAGTGGCAGCCGCACCACGGTGGCGGCGGCCAGCACCGCGTCGAGCGGCGGCAGCGGGAACCCGGTCATGGGTTCAGCCTAGGCGCGCAGGTATCCTGACTGCATGGCCAGCGCGCAGGTGTCCGAGATCTTCGACCCCACCCAGTGGCAGCCGGTGCCGGGATTCGAGTCCCTCACTGACGTCACGTACCACCGGCACGTCGACGGCGGCATCGTTCGCGTCGCGATCGACCGGCCCGAGGTGCGCAACGCCTTCCGGCCGCACACTGTCGACGAGCTCTACGCCGCCCTCGACCACGCCCGACAGGACGCCACCGTCGGCGTCGTGCTGCTCACCGGCAACGGCCCGAGCCCGAAGGACGGCGGCTGGGCCTTCTGCAGCGGCGGCGACCAGCGCGTGCGCGGCCGCAGCGGCTACGAGTACCGCAATGAGGACGGATCGCCGGCCGCTGACAGCGATGGCGAGCCGGACGTCGCGACTCGCGCGCGCCTCGGTCGACTGCACATCCTGGAAGTGCAGCGCCTGATGCGGTTCATGCCGAAGGTCGTCATTGCGGTCGTTCCCGGTTGGGCCGCCGGCGGTGGCCACTCGCTGCACGTGGTCGCGGATATGACGATTGCCAGCGCCGAGCACGCGCGGTTCAAGCAGACCGACGCCGATGTCGGCTCCTTTGATGCCGGCTATGGGTCGGCGTACCTGGCGAAGCAGGTCGGGCAGAAGCGCGCCCGCGAGATCTTCTTCCTGGCCGAAACCTACGACGCACAGCAGGCCTACGACTGGGGCACGGTGAACGCGGTCGTGCCGCACGCCGAACTCGAGGCCAAGGCGATCGAGTGGGGCAAGACCATCCTCGGCAAGTCCCCAACCGCGATCCGGATGCTGAAGTACGCGATGAACGCCGTGGACGACGGCCTGGTTGGGCAGCAGATTTTCGCCGGTGAGGCCACCCGCCTGGCCTACGGCACGGACGAGGCAGCCGAGGGCCGCGACTCGTTCCTCGGCCGCCGCGACCCGGACTGGTCCGCCTTCCCCTGGCACTACTGATCGAGGCCGAGATGCAGCCCAGCCGATCCGCCGTCCAGGTCCAGCGCCCGGGCCGCGTCGCGTCCTTCGCTGGATCCACTGTCGGAGCCGGAACCCCAGCCGGAGGCCCAGCCGGAGCACCCGCCGGAGCCCAGCATGGCTGAGTCCGCCGACCGCCGCGTCCTGCTGGCTGCCAGTGCCGACCCGGCGCAGCCGCGAGATGCCCTGGCGCTGTTGCAAGCGCTGAAGGATGCGATCCGCGGCACCGGCGGCGCGGTGATGCCACTCTCCCCGCGCGTGGCGGCCGCCGTGCACGCGGGCGGCTCGGTCCCCGCCACGGTGCCGAGCGACACCGCGCTGGTGATCGAAACCAGCGGCTCGACCGGCACCCCGAAGCGCGTTGCCCTGAGCGGCGCCAGCATGGTCGCCGCGGCCCGGGCGACCGAAGCCGAGATCGGCCGCGGCCACTGGCTGCTGGCACTGCCGGTGCACTACGTCGCCGGATCCCAGGTGCTGGTGCGCTGCATTGTGGGCGGCACCGAGCCGGTGGTGCTCACGCCCAGCTTCAGTCCGGACGAGTTCGTGGACGCGGTGCGTTCGCTCGGTTCCGGTCCCGCGCACACCGCCCTGGTCCCGGTGCAACTGCAGCGCCTGCTCGACGCCGAGCACCCGGACGTGATCCCCGCGCTGCGCCGCTTCGACACGGTGCTGTTGGGGGGACAGTCCGCGCCACGCACGCTGCTCGACCGAGTCGCCGAGGCTGGCATCCGCCTGGTGCGCACCTACGGTTCCACCGAGACCTGCGGCGGCGTGGTCTATGACGGCCGCCCAATCGACGGCACTGCGCTGCGGCTGCGCGAGGCGATGCTCGAAATCAGCGCCCCCTCCCTCGCCCTCGGCTACCTGGACCACCGCGGCAACCTCGACGAGGACCTGACCAGCGCCGCCTTCGTCACCGACGAGTACGGCCGCTGGTTCCGCAGCCGCGACCTCGCCGAACTCGGCCGCGCCGCGGACGGCGGGCAGACCGTGCGGGTCCTCGGCCGAGCAGACGACGTGTTCATCAGCGGCGGACTGAAGCTCGCCCTCGGCGAGGTGCAGCGGGTGCTGGAATCACTGCCCGGCTACGAGTCCGCCATTGCCCTCGCGCTGCCGGACGATGCGTGGGGGCAGTCCGTAGCGATCGCGGTCGACGGGACCCGGATCACCGCCGCCCCCGACGGCCGCATGCTGCACGCGGCCCTGGTCGAGCGGCTGGGTCCGGCTGCGACGCCTCGCCGCCTGCTCGTGCTGCGGGACGGGATCCCGCGACTCGACTCGGGCAAGCCGGACCGGGTCGCGCTCGCCCGCGCCTTCGCTGCCCGCCGTCCATAGCCACGCGCTACTAAACTGCCGACTGTGATGGCACGAGCAGCACAACGATCGAAGCAGAAGTCGTCGAAGCAGCAGGCGGCGGCCAAGCGCCGCCGGCCAGGGGTCCCGCCGACGGTGGCCAAGGCACCGAAGCCGACCCTCGGCTCGTGGCTTGGCGCTGCCCGCCCCGCGACCCTCGGCCTATCGATTGCGCCGGTCGCGATCGGGTACGGGGCTGCCACGGTCGCGCAGCAGGCGGACCTGCTGATCACGCTGCTCTGCCTCGCGGTGGCCGTCTTCCTGCAGATCGGCGCGAACTTCGCCAACGACTTCAGCGACGGCGTGCGCGGCACGGACAAGCACCGCGTCGGGCCGTCCCGCCTGGTCGGTTCGGGTGCAGTCGCGCCGAAAACGGTGCTGATCATCGCACTCGTGTTCTTTGCGCTGGCGGCCGCGGCGGGCCTCGGCATCGTGGTGCTCACCCAGTACTGGTGGCTGCTCGCGGTCGGCGCGGCGGCGTTGCTGGCGGCCTGGTTCTACACCGGCGGCCCGAAGCCCTACGGCTACTACGGCCTCGGTGAGGTGTTCGTCTTCCTGTTCTTCGGCCTGGCCGCGACGCTCGGCACCATGTTCGTGAACACGGGCGCGCTCAACCAGGAAGCCGAGTTCGGTGCCTACGGCATTGGCTCGATCGCGGTGGCCGTGCTGATGATCAACAACCTGCGTGATCGCGAACAGGACAAGGCGGCGGGGAAGCGCACGCTGGCGGTGCTGATCGGCTCGGTGGCGACCAAGGTGTTGATCGTGCTGGCCCTGGTTGTGGTGCCGGGCGCGATTACCGCCCTGCTGCAGTTGGCGTACTCGGCGGTCGGCTTCGCCTTCTTTGCGGCGATCCCCGCTATCCCGGCCGCGATCATCGTGATCTGGGGCAAGACGGCGCCGGAACTCGTCACCGCACTGAAGCTCGCCGGCCTGACCGGACTGCTGTGGGGTGTGCTGGTCGCCATCGGCCTGATCGTCTAGCCGGCGGGCGCGCGACTACTCCTGCTCGAGTGCCGCGTCCTCGATATCTTCGTCACTTGGGGCCTTGTCGGCCTCCGGCGTTTCCTTGTGCAGGGCGTCGTAGACCGCCTCGCTGTAACGTTCGCGCAGCGGGTTCAGCAGCAGCAGCGAGAGCGCGATGCCGATCAGGGCGGACACGATCGCTGAGAACCACAGCCAGGTCGGGCCCAGCAGCCAGTTCAGCAGCAGCAGCGGCACCAGGAAGAAGCCCAGTCGCAGCAGGGTAAAGAGAATGATCGATCCAGCGCGTTGCACGCCATCAGTCTAGGGCGGCTGGCTGTGCGGCGGCCTGCCCCGTTCGCTGAGGGCCGATGCTGATTCAGCCTCCGCACTGACCCCAGCCGATATGGTTGGTGCATGGGTAGGGCACTGCTTTCGATCGCACCGTGGCTGATTATGGCTGGCCTGGCGATTTACGCCGCAGTCGACATCCTCAATACCGACGATGACCGGGTCCGCGGCTTGCCCAAGCCGGTGTGGCTGCTGATCATCCTGTTGATCCCAATCATCGGGCCCCTGGTGTGGATCTTCGCCGGAAAGGAACGAATCAAGCGGGGCACCAGTTCTTTCGACCGCCCGACCCGAGTGGTGGCCCCGGACGACGACCCGACCTTCCTCAGCCAGCTTGATCGCGAAATCGACCGCGAGGAACGGCTGCGCAAGCTCGAGGAGCAGCTGCGTCAGCAGCAGGAACAGTCCGACGAGGAGTCGGACGAATCCAAGTCCTAGGCTTGGTGCATGACCGAGCCTGAGGTGTCGAGCGCTGCCGGAGCGGCGCTCGGACTGCTGCAGCGCTTCGTCGCCCTGGGGCTGCGCGACATCGTCGTGGCACCCGGCTCGCGATCGCAGGCCCTGGCGTTGGCGGCCGCAGCGCTGGACCGTGCGGGTGTCGTCCGCCTGCATGTGCGCATCGACGAGCGGTCGGCAGCGTTTCTGGCCCTCGGCCTCGGCGTGGAATCTGGCGTGCCTGCCGCCGTGATCACTACATCTGGCACCGCGGTGGCGAACCTGCACCCCGCCGTGCTCGAAGCGCACCACGCGGGCGTCCCGGTGCTGCTGCTCACCGCTGACCGGCCCGAGGAACTGCGCGGCATCGGCGCGAACCAGACCACCGCGCAGGCGCACCTCTTTGGCGGAGCCACCAGACTCAGTGAGGACGTGGACACCACCAGCCTCGGCGAGGCCGGCCTCACCGCGCTGGCCGAACGCGCCTGGACCGCTGCGCTGCAGCCCGGTCCCGTGCAACTGAACCTCGCCTTCCGCGAGCCGCTCTCGGCCGCGCTGCCCGACCCGCTGCCCGAACTCGCCACCGAGCACCTCCCCCAGCAGCCCACGACCACTGGTCGTGACCTCGGCCCCACCCTCGAGCTCACGCCCGAGCCCGGCACCCTCGTCATCGCTGGCGCCGGGGCGGGACCCGCCGCCGAGGAAGCCGCCCACCAGCTACATGCGCCGCTGCTTGCCGAGGTCGCCTCCGGTGCGCGCTACGGCCGCAACCTGATCGCGCCCTACCGTGCGGTGCTCGCCGAGCCGGGCTTTACCGAGGCGGTCCGCCGCGTCATCGTCTTTGGTCACCCCACCCTCTCGCGCGAAGTACCCGCACTGATCGCGCGTGAGGACGTCGAAACCGTCGTGGTGCGCAGCGCGGCCGCCGAGGACTACTCCCCGGGACGGCGGGTGCGCCGCTTCGCTGGTGCGATTACCGTGCACCCGGCGGCTCCGGCGGCGTTGCCCGAGTTGCGCTCGTGGCTCGGCGCGTGGGTGACCACGGCGCGCGCGATCGCGGCCGAGGCTGAGCAGATCGCGGCCCCCGACCTGGACGCGGCCCACGCCTCGGATCGACATGAACGCGCGAAGTTTGTGCAGCAGGAGTTCGCCGCGATCCGCACCCCGCTGACCCGCAGCCAGGTGGTGGATGCGGTCTGGGGCGCGACCTGGCCGCATGACCGGCTCGTCCTCGGTGCCTCGCGCCTGATCCGAGTCGCCGACGAGGTGCTGCCGGGCAAGCGCGTGCCAGTGCACGCGAACCGCGGCCTGGCCGGTATTGACGGCACCATTGCTACTGGCATCGGCATTGCGCTCGCCCACCAGGCATCGGATGCCCGCGCTGGCGTGACTCGGGTGCTGCTCGGCGACCTCGCCCTGCTGCATGACGCGGGCAGCCTGCTCTTCGGTGACGGCGAGACGCGACCGCGAATCCAGGTCATCGTCGGCGACGACCATGGTGGCACCCTGTTCACCCAGCTTGAGGTTGCCGCCACCGCGCCCGCGGCCGACTTCGACCGGGTGCTGCGCACGCCGCAGTCGGTGGACGTGGCCGCCCTGGCCGCCGCCTACGGCTGGGAGTACCGACCCGCGAAGTATCGCGGCGACCTCGACCGTGCGCTCACCGCCGCAACCACCGGCCCCGTGCTGATCCACGTCACGCTCGCCGACGATCCCGCCTGAATCTTGGGCGCCCGGCGGCTGCGGCCGCATACTGCTGTCATGGGCAAGCACGACAAGGACGTCGACAAGAAGGCTGGCAAGCGCAAGCAGCGCCAGGATAGTGCCGAGGCGGTGATCGCCGCGCTGCGCGTCGGCCCCGGCTTCGACTTCGACCGCTTCGATCCCGCGGCCACGCCGGGCGCGGTCAGCGAGAAGAAGGTGCTGGCCGAGTTCGAGGACGATGCCGCGGAGCTCGCCGAACTGCAAGAGCGGCTCTTCGCCGCGGGGAGGGGCGGTGACCAGCGCCGGGTGCTGCTGGTGCTGCAGGGCATGGACACTGCCGGCAAGGGCGGCATCGTGCGGCACGTCGTCGGCCAGGTCGATCCGCAGGGCGTGCGCATCACCGGCTTCAAAGCGCCGACACCGGAAGAACTGGAACACGACTTCCTTTGGCGCATCGAGCGGGCACTACCGGGCGCTGGCATCATCGGCGTCTTCGACCGCTCGCACTACGAGGACGTGCTGATCGGTCGGGTGCGGGAACTCGCCCCCGCCGAGGAGATCGAGCGCCGCTACGGTGCGATCAATGACTTTGAGGCGCGCCTGGCGGCCGACGGCATCACGGTGGTGAAGTGTGCGCTGCTGGTCAGCCTCGACGAGCAGAAAGCGCGCCTCGCCGAACGCCTCGAGCGTCCAGACAAGCACTGGAAGTACAACCCCGGCGACCTCGCCGAACGCAAGCTGTGGCCGGAGTATCGCGAGGCCTACCGGATCATGTTCGAGCGCACCTCAACCGAGACCGCGCCCTGGTATGCGATTCCGGCGAACGAGAAGTGGTACGCGCGGTTCGCGGTGCAGCAGTTGCTGCTCGACGCGCTGCGCCGTATCGATCCGCAGTGGCCGGCGGCCGACTTCGACGTGGCTGAGCAGCAGCGGCTGCTGGCGGAGTCCTAGGCCGGGCGGCGCGATCAGGTCGCCACGGGACGCGAGGCGGGACCTGCGACCCAGCCCGCGCCGCAACGCAGCGGGCGCCTCTGCCTAGCGGAACGCCTCCACGATCGGCCGGAACTTCATCGACGTCTCGGCCAGTTCCCGCTCCGGCTCCGACTCGGCCACGATGCCGCAGCCCGCGTACGCGGTGATCAGGCCCTCGTGGCTCACCTGTGCTGAGCGGACCGCGACGGCCCACTCGCCGTCGCCGTTGCCGTCGATCCAGCCGACCGGGCCGGCGTATCGACCACGGTCGAAGGGTTCCAACTCGTCGATCACGGCGAGCGCCTCGGCCCGCGGGGTCCCGGCCACCGCAGCGGTCGGGTGCAGCGCCTCGACCAGGTCCAGACTCGACGAGCCATCACCGAGCGTGCCCTCAACGTCGCTGGCGAGGTGCCAGAGGTTCGGCAGCTTCAGCGTGAACGGCAGCTCGGACACGCTCAGCGCCGTGGCGTGGGAGCGCAGTGCGCTGGTGACCGAACGCACCGCGAACTGGTGCTCGTCCAAGTCCTTCGCCGAGGTCGCGAGCTGCACCGCCGCCTCGGTGTCGCTGGCAGCGTCTTCGCCTCGCGCCATCGACCCCGCCAGCACGCGGGCCGAGAACGACGCCTGTGACACCTGGATCAGCGTCTCCGGGCTCGACCCGATGAAGCCGTCCACCGCGAAGGTCCAGCAGTCCGGGTAGCCGGTCACCAGCGCGTCCAGCGCGGTGCGCAGGTCACTGCCCGCGGGCAGGTCCGCAACTGCGTCACGGGCCAGCACGGTCTTCTCGAGCCGTCCGGCCTGGATGTGCTCGACGGCTCGGCGGACGGCGCTGACGAACTCGTCGCGACCCTGCGTGCCGGTGCGGAACGTTGCACGCGCTGGGATGCCGAACGCGGTTGCGGCGGGGAGGGCTGGGGGCGCAGCGGGCGGGGTGGAGCCGGCCACCGCCTCGCCGGATCGAATCTGGGTGAGCCACCATTGACCGTCGCGGACGCCGACGATGCGTTCGGGAACGATCAAGACGCTGGGCAGCGCGGAGCGGTCCGAGAAGGCGAAGGTGCCGAAGGCGACGAGGCCGGTTCCAGGCAGGCCCAACGGATCCGTGACGTGCGTGCGGGCGGCGAGCTCGCGCCAGGCAGCGGCGGCCTGCGCGATGCGGTTCGCGCCGCGAAACTCCAGCCGGAGCGCTTCGCCGATGCCGACCATGCCGTCGCCGCGACGCGACCACAGTAGGGGCGCTGCAGGATCTGACAGCTGCAGCAGCGGGGCATCGCCGTCCAGCGGCAATGTGACCGCCGTGAGGGACTCCGGGAGCACGCCCCCATTCTATGCTCGGGGCATCCGGCCAGCCTGGGCGAGCGGGGCAGCACTAGGATGGAAGCATCGTGAGCACAGCGACGGCCATCCCTCAGGACTGGGCGGCTACCATGCGAGCCTTGGGGCTGCAGAGCCGCACTTTTGCGACCCCTGGGGGCCGTGCCCTCATCGGTGAGATCGAACGAGGCTTGAGCCTGGTTGAGGGCCGACTCGCCACCGAACTGCACTTCGGCGACGAACTCGCTGACGCCACCGCCCGCTACCTGCTGGACGCCGGTGGCAAGCGGGTTCGCCCGGCCCTGGTGCTGCTCGCCGCGCAGCTCGGTGACGGCGTCACCGACGCGGTGCAGATCGCTGCCACCGCCATCGAACTCACCCACGTCGCGACGCTGTACCACGACGACGTGATGGACGAGGCCCCGCTGCGTCGCGGACGCCCCAGCGTGCACGAGGTGTGGGGGAACGCGGTCGCGGTCCTCACCGGCGACCTCATGTTCGCGCGCGCCTCCAGCATGGTGGCGACCCTCGGCGAGGTGGCCCTGCGGTTGCAGGCCGAAACCTTCGAACGCCTCTGCCTCGGCCAGTTGCGCGAGACCGTCGGTCCGCGCCCGGGCGAGGACGAGATCGCGCACTACATCCAGGTGCTGCGTGACAAGACCGGGTCGCTGCTGGCCCTCGCGGTCCAGCTCGGCGCTGTGTTCTCGAACGCGCCCGCATCGGTCGTGCAGCCGCTGGTCACCTTCGGTGAGCAGATCGGCCTGGCCTTCCAGCTCATCGACGACGTCCTCGACCTGTCGGCCGAGTCGAAGAAGACCGGTAAGCAGGTCGGCACTGACCTCGCCGCTGGTGTCCCGACGCTGCCGCTGCTGAAGTTGCAGGCCCGCGCCGCGGCCGGGGACGCAGACGCCCAGGCGCTGCTGGACCGGATCGAGCAGGCGCGCGCCGCTGGCGGCGACGACCCCACCCACCCGAGCATCGCCGAAGTGGCTGCCGCCCTGCGCGCCCACGATGTCACGGCCGAGACCGTGGCCTACGCCCGCGAAGTTGCCGCCGACGCGGTGGCTGCGCTCGACGAACTGCCGAAGGGCACTGTGCGCAAGGCGCTGACCGCCTTCGCTGAGCACGTCATCGCTCGCACTGGCTAACCCGCGCCGGGCGCGTCCCGGCAACGTCCCGCGCCAGCACCGCCTGGCACCGCAGGAAGGAACCCGCACGTGACCAAGCTGCGACTCGCGATCGTTGGCGCCGGCCCCGCCGGCATCTACGCCGCAGACCTGATTTCGAAGGCCGAGCGCGATTTCGACGTCTCCATCGACCTGTTCGAGCGCCTGCCCGCACCCTACGGTCTGGTCCGCTACGGTGTCTCGCCGGACCACCCGCGCATCAAGGGGATCATCACCGCCCTGCGCGAGGTGCTGGACCGCGGCTTCATCCGCATCTTCGGCAACGTCAACTACGGCACCGACATCACCCTCGAGGACCTGCAGCGGCACTACCACGCCGTCATCTTCGCCACCGGGGCGATCAGCGATGCCGACCTGAACATCCCCGGTATCGACCTGGACGGCTCCTTCGGCGCAGCCGACTTCGTGTCCTGGTTCGACGGCCACCCGGATGTGCCGCGCACCTGGCCGCTCGAGGCGAAGCAGATCGCCGTGATCGGCAACGGTAACGTCGCCCTCGATGTCGCGCGCATGCTGGCGAAGCACCCCGAGGACCTGCTGCCAACCGAGATCCCGGACAACGTGTACCAGGGGCTGAAGGCCTCGCCAGTGACCGACGTGCACGTCTTCGGTCGCCGCGGGCCGATGCAGGTGAAGTTCACCCCGCTGGAGCTGCGCGAACTCGGTGAGGTGCCGAACGTCGACATCGTCGTCTATGACGAGGACTTCGACTACGACGAGGCGGCCCAGACCGCGATCCAGACCAACAAGCAGATCATGGTGATCAACCGGATCATGCAGACCTGGCGCGAGCGTCCGGAGGGGAACGCCCCGCGCCGCCTGCACCTGCACTTCTACTCGAAGCCGCACGAGGTGCTCGGTGAGGATGGCAAGGTCGTGGGCCTGCGGATCGAGCGCACCAAGTCCGACGGCGCCGGTGGCGTCGAGGGCACGGGCGAGTTCCGCGACTTCCCAGTGCAGGCAATCTACCGCGCGGTCGGCTATTTCGGCTCGCCGCTGCCCGGCATCCCCTTCGACGAGCGTCGCGGCGTGATCCCGAACAGCGAGGGTCGCGTGCTGCGCGACGACGAGACCAGCCCCGGCCAGTTCAACGAGCAGATGCCCGGCGTCTATGCCACCGGCTGGATCAAGCGCGGCCCGGTGGGTCTGATCGGCCACACGAAGTCGGACGCGATGGAGACCATCGGCCACCTGCTGCGCGACCAGGCCTCGTGGTGGTCGCCGAGCCAGCCCGAGGAGGAGGCAATCCTGGAACTGCTGGCCAGCCGCGGCGTGCAGTGGACCGACCTCGAGGGGTGGCACCGCCTCGACGAGCACGAGATCGCGCTCGGCGCCGAGCAGGGCCGCGCGCGCATCAAGGTCGTGCCCCGCGAGGAGATGGTGCAGATTTCGCGAGGCGAGTAACGCCTCGAACGCAGCGACCCCGCCGCCCAGTGCTTGGGCTGCGGGGTCGCTGTCGTTTCGCTGGCGTTCGTGGGTGGGCGGCCGGCACGCGCGTGCTGCGGTGCTGGCCGGTGCCCGGCCTCGCCTAGCGGTAGTTCGTGAACTGCAGGTCGAGCTCGATGTCCGCGCCCTTCAGCAGCGCGATCGCGGCCTGCAGGTCGTCGCGGCTCTTGGAGGAGACGCGCACCTCGTCGCCCTGGATGGTGGCCTTGATCGACTTGGGGCCCTCATCGCGCAGCAGCTTGGTGATCTTCTTGGCGTTGTCGGAGTCGATGCCCTGCTTGAGGCTGGCCTCGAGGCGCACCTCCTTGCCGCTCTGCTTGGGCTCGCCCGCGTCGAGGCTCTTCAGCGAGATACCGCGCTTGACGAGCTTCGACTGGAACACATCCAGGATCGCGTTGACCCGCTCCTCGGTGTTGGCGACCATGACGATCTTGTCGCCGGACCAGCTGATCGAGGCGCCGACACCCTTGAAGTCGTAGCGCTGCTCGATCTCCTTGGCGGCCTGGTTGAGGGCGTTGTCGGCTTCCTGCCGGTCCACCTTGCTGACAATGTCGAACGAAGAATCTGCCATGCCTCAAGCCTAGCCCGCGTCGGTTTCGCAGATGGCGGAGAAACCGGTAAACTCATCGAAGCCTTCGGTTTGGTGAATACACTGGCCCGGGGGCTGCACGGCGAGTTACCCAAGCGGCCAAAGGGATCTGACTGTAAATCAGCTGGCTCTGCCTTCGGGGGTTCGAATCCCTCACTCGCCACTGCAACGCGTTGGGCCCCGCACTTCGGTGCGGGGCCCAACGCGCAGCGGAGACGACCGATTCTCTATTGGGGGGATACCCTGATTGAGTGACTCCTTATTCGCCACCGCCGCACGGACTGCAGTGGCTCGCTTCGGACCATAGTTACATCGTCGAAAGCGACAATCTGCCTTTCATCCAAACTCTGCCGAGTGAATCCTTTCGGATGATCTACCTCGATCCACCCTTCAACACTGGCCGGACGCAGAGGCTTCAATCGATCCGCACGCGTCAATCGGATACAGGCACACGCCTAGGGTTCAAAGGGCGTAGTTACGAGGTAACAAAGAGCACCCTGCAGTCATACGACGATACCTTCACCGACTATTGGGCCTTCTTAGAGCCACGCTTAGAAGAGGCCTGGCGGCTGCTGACAGCAGATGGCACGCTGTACCTACATCTCGATTACCGCGAGGTCCACTACGCCAAGGTCCTGCTAGATGCCCTTTTCGGCCGGGATTGTTTTCTTAACGAAATCATCTGGGCATACGACTACGGCGCTCGGTCGCGGTCTCGGTGGCCGACAAAGCACGACAACATTCTCGTGTACGTAAAAGATCCTTCGAATTACATATGGAACGGTGCTGAGGTTGACCGAGAGCCATACATGGCCCCCGGTTTAGTGACTCCGGAAAAGGCCTCACTGGGGAAGCTTCCGACAGACGTGTGGTGGCACACGATCGTGCCCCCGGCGAGCAAGGAGCGCACCGGCTATGCGACGCAGAAACCCGTAGGCATCATTCGGCGCATGATCCAAGCCAGTACACTCCCGGGTGACCGGGTGCTCGACTTCTTTGGAGGAAGTGGTACGACCGGTGCTGCGGCGACACAACTTGGTCGGCGCTTTCTGCTCGTGGATAGCAATCCTTCAGCAACAGAGATTATGGCGTCTCGCCTAGGTGCTACCCCCATAGACGTTCCTGCAAGCTTCGTGCCACAGTCGGAGAATGCACGATATTGGCGCGTCGCGGGATAGTTTTTCTGAACTCGCAGATGCCTCGCATAGGGTGGCGGCTTACTACCTGGAATCAGAAAGTCAGTGGGTCGGAAGCCCGTTCGAATGGCTGGTGCGTCTCCCCTCTCGACGTAAAGGCGCGGCGGGTGAGCGAATTATTGAGGACTGGGCTGTTTCTCGAGGATTGGCGGTTAGTTCGTCACCAAGCACACACGCAGATCGAATTATCAATGGCCACCGAGTGGAGATAAAGCTCTCCACCTTGTGGTCGGCAGGCGTGTATAAGTTCCAGCAGATCAGAGATCAGGACTATGACTATTGTCTCTGCCTGGGCCTCAGCCCCTTTGAAGCTCACGTGTGGCTAGTGCCAAAAGATGAGCTACTGAGGCATGTGATTGGTCAACGTGGTCAGCATCGTGGGCGTGAAGGCACCGACACATCGTGGATTACAGTCGAACCAGAATCACCTGAGGAATGGATGCGTCCATACGGTGACACGCTTGATCACGTCCATCGACTACTGAGCCGTGAATCTGGCAGCTTCTTCAGGAACTGACACGATCGCCTCGCCATTGCGTTGCCATCTAGACGTCGACGCGACCCTTCGCCACCTATGGCTGTTTCCTAACGAAAACAACGCCCGTCTCGATGGCCATGCTTGATCGGCCTTTCAGGCCTCAGTCCACGCCAAATCATCCGGCCTGTCTGAGTCACGATTCGTCTGCGCGGCTGCGCCGCAATTCTTAGTCCCGCGACGGTCGCATCGCAAGCGCCAGCTTGGCAAGCAATTTGACAAGACGCATGTTGTGCCTGGGCGTATCTATCGGCTGCAATGCCATCAATTCATCCTTCAAGGCATCAATTCGCCTCCGCACCTGACGATCGGCGAAATAGTGTGCTGCACCAACGAGTGTCCATTGGCTAACCCACGGAGGTTGAACCCGGCGCACAGAAGTGAACCAGGTCATTACAATGACTCCACACATCGCCCAAAGGATGACACCCGTCGACAATTCGCGCGCGGGCGCAACCACGGTGAATGCAATGGCAAGCATCAGGAAATACAGGTCCAGCAAGCCACCGTATAGTACGTGCACGACTCGATATTCAGTTGCATAGGCCCGCGCTCGGAAAAATGCAGCGATCGTGCCGAGGCCGCAGATCAGGCCCGCCTGGAAAAGGAAAGCGAGTGAAGGCCCCACAATAAATAACGCTACGAGCCAAACGAACGCCGCGCCGAAGGACAGACAAAGCAGCACATTTCCGGCGGCTCTGGTCAACGACTTCACTGGGCGCAGCTGTTGTTGCCAGGACCCAAGTCTGGCAATCTCTTTTCTGCGCCAAGCAATTTCTTCGTCGCGATCAAGCGGTACCTGCTGAATCATGAACCGCGTCAACGTCATCACCACAGCAAGAAGTACCCCTATTGACAGGCAGTAGGCCAAAGCCGTGGGAGTCGACTCGCTGAAGGCCCATAGCATGACCAGCAATCCCGCGGCGACTATTGGTGGTTCTACATAGGATATGCGCAGTTTCAGACTATTGAAGGTGCTTCGACTCTGAGCATCCTCCGGTCGCGCGAAAGCCAATACAACTAGGCACGCTGCAGCCACAGATAACAGCCAGAAAAAATTGCCTGCCAGAAGTTCACCGGTCTTAGTCAGGATGACAACCACTTGGTTTATATCGCGGATCGGCTCACCGCGAACTTCCCCAATCGGGGCGGCGATAAGCCCGGCTATCAGGAGATACGGGACTGCAAGAATGAATGACCACCCGGGCAGTACGGTGCGTTTGAGAGCCGCCAATTCTTCGACAGTTTTTTGACTCCCCATGTATCCAGGTTGCCATCGAGTCATATCCTTAGCCAGTCTTATTTCCAAGGACCGCTCCCATAGGATTACTAGTTGCGCACCTGCTGCATGGGTGAGGATGTAGTTTCATTTGACCGGGAATGACTGCCAATAGCGTCGCCCCGAAGATCGACGCCGACGGAGTAATTTGCCGGCTTCGGGGTCCACGCTCCCGGCCATTTCCAAACAAACACCCTTGGAAGGTGATGCGGGTTTTTCCCGAGGTGGCGAACAAGCCTTCTTGTGCCCTCACGCCCGTTTAGCAGACCGTTCAAGTTGAGGGCGCATCCGCCCAACACGCAAGTTGAGTGCCGTCCACATCAGCCGCGACGATGCCGATTATGCAGCGGGCTGCAAGGATGCGCTTAGTAGCCAGAGTGCCCCCTGCAGCGCCGGCGACGTTGGGGCGGGTGCCAGCATGATCGTGGGGGTGTGATGACTAAGCGCGGTACGGCACCCCCATCCGGTCAATACCGCTCCTTGACGCATTGATCCCCAAACCTCCCCCAAGCTGCGACAGAGACGAATCTCCGGCGCGCTACCGGCTCGTCACGCACGCTTGAGGAATCGAAGTCGGGCTAGCCTTTCACCAGGAGGAGCAATGACCCTGGTGGTGAAGGTGTGCGGGCTGCGCACGGCGGAGGCGGCTGAGGTCGCGGTCGCGGCGGGCGCGGACGCGATCGGCGTGGTGTTCAGCCAGAAGAGTCCGCGGCGCGTGACCGAGGACGAGGCTCGCGCAGTCATCGAGGCCGTGGCAGGGCGCGCGACCACCGTGGTGGTCACGAACGACCTGGACCCGGTCGAGGCGGGGCTACTGGCCCAGCGGATCGGCGCGGACGTGCTGCAACTGCACGGGCGATACAACGCCGACGACTACCGACGCGCGACCGACACCGGCATCCGGCTGTGGCGCGCGACGGCGCTGAGCGACGACACCGACCT